>Ga0209510_1001990_pt1 | contig 21779 bp, 17 predicted proteins | sample BiotimSIPDNA_FD_185749 | JGI IMG/M metagenome (GOLD analysis project Ga0209510, IMG submission 185749) | Anaerobic biogas reactor microbial communites from Washington, USA - Biogas_R1 time_0 SIP DNA (SPAdes) (version 2) | ecosystem: Engineered > Bioreactor > Anaerobic > Unclassified | place...
GCCATGTATGTTGCCCGGGATTTATTTACAGAACAAGCAGAATTGCACATTTATGATCCAAAGGTATCTTCAGCCCAAATAATTCGTGACCTAAGATCGGCACTGGAAGCAATCGGACAACAAACTAACGAACAGTACATTGCAAAAAACATCATTATCCACAACGATTATCGTCAAGCTGTTGACAAAGCTCATGCAATTGCTATTGTAACCGAATGGGACGAATTTAAAAATTACAACTGGCCACAAGTATTCGAAGGGATGAAAAAGCCAGCATTTCTTTTCGACGGTCGAAACTTGCTCGACATACAAGAAATGAAAGCAATAGGGTTCAATTACAGGGGAATAGGAAAAGGATAATATTTCTTTCAACCAAATAGCTATAAACGATTAGCAACAATGAAAAGAATACTTATTACCGGTGGTGCAGGTTTTATCGGTTCACACTTGTGTGAGAGACTATTACATGAAGGGCACGATATCATTTGCCTAGACAACTATTACACGGGGAGCAAACAAAATATCGAGCACCTTATTGGCCACCCGTATTTTGAATTGGTTCGGCACGATGTAACTCAACCTTTTTTTGCCGAGGTTGACGAGATTTATAACCTTGCATGCCCGGCCTCACCAATTCACTATCAGCACAACCCTATAAAAACAATAAAAACGTCGGTAATGGGTGCAATCAACATGCTTGGATTGGCAAAAAGGGTGAATGCAAAGATATTGCAGGCATCGACCAGCGAAGTATACGGTGACCCCGAGGTTCACCCCCAACACGAAGGGTACTGGGGAAATGTAAACCCTATAGGTCCCCGATCGAGCTACGATGAGGGAAAACGCTGTGCCGAATCATTGTTCGTTAATTATCATTATCAAAATAATGTCAGGATAAAAATTGCCAGAATCTTCAATACTTACGGCCCACGTATGCATCCAAACGATGGCCGGGTCATTTCTAACTTTGTAACACAAGCCATAATGGGCAAAGACATTACGGTGTATGGTAACGGAATGCAGACCCGAAGTTTTCAGTATGTCGACGACTTAGTTGAAGGACTAATAAGGCTAATGAATACCGATGACTCATTTATTGGTCCGGTAAATATTGGCAATCCGGAAGAACGGCAAATTATTGAACTCGCAAAAATCATTATCGAACTAACCCAATCATCATCAAAAATTATCTTCAGTTCATTGCCCAAAGACGACCCTTCGCAACGGCAACCCAACATTAAGTTAGCCATAGAAAAACTTGGAGGTTGGCATCCAACAATTGGGATTGAAGAAGGATTGAAAAAAACAATTGATTATTTTTCGAAGCACAAATCATGCACAAAATAATTTTCACGTTAGTTCTTTTATTCACGACATTACACTATGCGCAGGCTAGTGAAAAAAATATTTACCAGCCAGGTGATACACTGATTGTTACTTTGGAAAACACATCGCTGGGTAATGTACAGTGGCAATATTCAAATGACCTCCGATTTTGGAGAAATCTTAAAGAAAGAAATAACGATTCAATTAATTTTATTGTAGAAGAAACCGGGTTCATCCGTGCAAAATTTAAAAACGGAATGAAATCTTTTTTCTCCGACACTACCTTCTTTTATGTTTCCGACACAACGTATTCAGGACCTAAGATTGAAGATAACAATAACAGCCTTAAAATTGAATGGAAATTTGCCATTGCTACGCACCTTATTGACCGCTATACGGTGAAAATAAATGATATCGACACAATTATTGAGTTACGGAACCGCGACAATACCTTAACATTGCCCCGTAAAAACACCTACTATGGCAAAAAAATTACCATTGAAGCCATTACCGAGAACCAGTATGTAGTTCCAGAACAAACTGTTACATACAACAATGATTATTCACTATTTTTCGATACAAAAAACCGTTACATTGCCCATCGGGGGCTAAGTCACAGTTATCCTGAAAACACGGCCATTGCCTTTGAAAAGGCAAAAGAAGCAGGTTTTGAGCTCGTTGAGTGCGATGTATGGCTTACACAAGACGATATTTGGGTTCTTGTGCACGATAAAACCATCGAGCGAACGTCGAACGGGAAAGGAGAACCTGGAAAATATTACTATAACGAGCTGAAATCCTTCAACTTCGGTTATCAGAAAAAATTTGGGGATGCATATCCTCAATCAATAATCTCACTCGAAGATTTTCTTGTTATTTGTAAAGAAAAAAAGCTAAAACCAATTATTGAAATTAAAGAAGAAAAGTTCAGACATTTGAATCTTATTGATTTACTCCGAATCATCAATTCTCAGCTGCAGTATAATGAATATGCAATTCAATCAACTGAAAAAAGAACACTCAACCATTTACGCCGTATCGACAAAGAGGTTATATTAGGATTAGTTAGCGAAAAATACAAAGCTTCACACCGGTATACTCTAGGAAACCTTTATCCTGCTTTTTACAATATTGAACAAAATAAAAACCTCACACACAAACCACTATCAAACAGTTCGAATAGCAACATCTATTCTTTATTCACTTCTGGGATATATGTGTGCGTATGGACAGTAAATGAGCCCACTCTTTTGCCAATTTTGCATGAAAAAGAACTTTTTATATTGACAGACATAAATCCTTTCAAACAATAACAAAATAAACTGCATAATAGAAAGTTATGCACAAAAAGACTAAATGGTTCACATGAATTGATCACAAAAAAACAAACACAAAAATTAATTCTTATTTTTGCAGCCTTTCAAATGAAATAAATATTCATAAATTGCATTGAATAAGGACAAATTTCGAAAACAAAAAGAAATGATAAAAGTAAAATACCCCATTTATCTAATGGTTTTACTGGCCTTTTTTTCGTGCCGTAGTAGCCAGGAGTTAATTTACATGAAAGACTTTTCAAACCAAGAAATAATTAAACACCTGCCACTTGAAGATACAGAGCACCTATTAAAAACCGGTGACATTTTATATGTTAGTATTAAATCGATGGATCCTGACGTGAATCAGGTTTTCAACCCCGAATCGGTTATGGAAAATGGAGGCATCAACAGCTTTCAGAAATTCACTACGCCCAATGGAGCCTATCTGTATGGATATGAAATAAATGGAGATGGGAATATAACTCTCCCAAACATTGGAGATATTAACGTAGAGGGTGTTTCCCTTTCGAAAGTGAAAGATGTAGTTCAAAATAAAGCCAACGAGTATATAAAAGACGCCATCGTGAACGTGAAACTTTTGAATTTTAAAGTAACCGTTGTTGGGGAAGTCAAAAGCCCAGGGGTATTCTACAACTACAATAATACGCTCACTGTGTTGGAGGCAATTGCAATGGCCAATGGCAATACCGACTATGCATCTCTACAAAACATTGTTGTGATCAGGCCAATAGAAGATGGAAGCAAAACCTATAAACTTAACTTAGGCTCGAAAGAAGTGTACAATTCTGAAGCATTTTATTTAAAGCCTAACGATTACGTAATTGTTCAGCCGGACAAGCATAAAAACTTACAACTCAACAGCCAGCTTTTCTCACTCTCGTTATCAACCATTTCAACCACGATAGCTATCTTGGCCTTAATCCTCAATTTAAGATAAATCAACCACATTCAATTAACTTGTTAAAATGGCAACTGAATTCAACAACACAATTGAAACCCCCGAAGAAGAAATAGACCTCAGAAAGATATTATATATCATTCTGCGCCAATGGTACTGGTTTCTGTTATTTGGAATACTTGGAACAGCAGGAGCGTACGTTTACAACCGCATGAATGTGCAAAAATACACGGTAAGTACAACCATACTTATCCCTGAAAAGTCGACAGGCATTGATATGAAGAACCTGTTCGAAGGAGCCATGAACCAACCTAGTAACAACATTTACAATCAAATTGAGATTATTAAATCATACCAAACAGTAAGCCAGACACTACTTAACCTCGACTGGCGTACATCTTGGTACCATAAAGAACTGTTTAAATGGCGTGAAGTATATCAAAACCTCCCATTTACAATTGAAATACCCAGCTCTTTCGTAAATCCCAAGGGAGTTTTTATCCATATAAACACGATATCCAACGATATGTACCAGTTGCTTATTGATGGTGAAATTGATAATAAAAAGGTTGAGATTTCTGCACAAGGATACTTTGACAGACCATTTACCAATGAATATTTCAATTTTACTTTATTTAAGAACGGGCAAACAAGAGTTGACCCGGGGCAAGAATACCGCTTCGTTTTTAACGATCTGAACAGATCGACCCTTAACTACCGAAGCAAGCTTCAAGTCAATCTTAAAGATAAAAACAGCGACATTGTTTCGTGCAACATACAAGGAGAGACCCCATCAAAAGAGTGTGCTTTTCTGAATGAACTGATCAAAGTATATATTACTGGCAAAATGAACCAGCAAGATGAAGCCCAGCGAAGGTCGCTACTTTTCATCGATGGACAACTTGAAGGCATTTCAGCAACTCTGGACTCAGCCAGTTCACGTTTCAGCGATTTCAGATCGCAAAACAAAATTATCGATATTGGCAACGAAGGACAGATGGTATTAGAGCAGCTCAAAGAAATTGAATCAGATCGTTCTAAAAGCCAAATGCAACTCGACTACTTCAGGAACCTTCTTACCTACCTAAACAAGGAAACAGACTTCAGGCTGTTAGTTGCCCCATCAGTAGTTGGAGTAGAGGATCCAAATCTCAATTCTTTAGTAATGAAACTTAGCGAATTATATAATCGCAGGCAAGTAATTTCATTTAGTGCAAAAGAAAATAACCCGGCAATCCTGCTTATCGACAACCAACTAGAACAAACTCGGAAGAGCCTTCTCGAGAACCTCAATAACCTCATCGATAATGCCACACAAAATATTAGCTCACTTACCCGTCGGCAAAGCACTGTAAACCAACAATTGAACAAGCTGCCACAAAAAGAGCAACAGTTGATCAATATCCAACGACAATTTGAACTCACCAATGAAATTTATACTTTCCTTCTTCAGAAACGTGCAGAAATCAATATATCATTGGCTTCCAGTATTCCTGATGTTAGCGTAATTGATACCGCACGCCCTGAAACAGCGGCACCTATAGGTTTATCGAAAAGCATTATTCTCATTATCGGGTTTCTCGCCGGCCTTTTTATCCCATTGGCGTTTCTTATGATAAAACACTTTTTCGACAACAAGATTCGCTCTGAGGATGACGTAGTTAAAAACACCCGACTCCCCATATTAGGCAATGTAATGCATAGCTTAACCCAAGGTGAACTTGCCGTGTTCGAAAATCCAAAATCAAATATTGCGGAATCATTCAGAGGCTTACGAACCAATATGCAGTTCATGCTCCGCGACAGTCAGTCAAAAGTCGTTTCTGTTCACTCAATAAATCCAGGGGAAGGAAAATCTTTCACCTCGGTTAATCTTGCATCGATTCTTGCCATGAACGACAAAAAAGTGGTACTTATTGGTGCCGATTTACGAAAGCCAAGATTACACAAAATCTTCAACCTTAAAAACGAAATAGGAATAAGTACATATCTTATTGGTTATAACAACATTGAAGATATTACCATTCAAACACACATTCCAAATCTTTGGTTTATCCCTTCAGGGCCTGTACCTCCAAACCCAGCAGAAATACTTAACAGGATTGAGATGAAACAGCTACTCGAAGAGTTAAAGAAAGAATACGATTATATCGTACTTGACAATGCCCCTGTTGGCCTTGTTACCGATGGTATTATTGTAAGTCAAATTTCTGATTTAAACATCTTTATTCTGCGTTTTGGGGTTTCGTATAAACACCAGCCCGAGTCAATTAATCAATATGCAGAAAAAGAACAAATAAAGAATATCGCACTTGTTGTTAATGATATAAAAACTAATTCGTTTGGTTACACCTACTATAAACACTACCAATACGAATATTATCAAAACACCTATTACTCAGCAGAAGATCAGGGCACAAAAAAGAGGAAAAAGAAAAGTAAAAATAAAGTATAAAGCAAGCCAACCAGGCTTCATAAACTAACGTAGAGGTTTCTGCTTCCACTTTAAGTTGCAACACAACTGTTGACTTTGTACCTATATTCTAAAAAAAATCAGTCAGTTCAATTTTTAAAGCGAACTGTTCCTGTGCTTTTACAAATTTTATTTTCTACTATATTTTAGGCTATCTAGTATAGTAGAAACATCATTTGTTATTGTTGAAAAAGGAATGTGCCATGCCATAAAAAACAAGCAAATTCCAAATTACTTTTCAATTAAATAGTGTTTATATTATATTTGCAACCGATAAACCTTGAAATCAATCATCTGAGATTAAAAACTAAACTAAAAACCCGTCACAATGATTATTGCTGTTGACTTTGACGGAACGATTGTAGAACATCGTTATCCTGCCATTGGTCGAGTGCGGCCTTTTGCATTCGAAACACTCAAAGCACTTTCTGAAAAAAAACATCGAATAATTCTCTGGACATTCAGAGCGGGAGCAGAACTTGAAGAAGCGGTTGCCTTTTGCCGCAATAATGGACTTGAATTTTATGCAGTAAACAAAAACTATCCTGAAGAAAAATGGGACGAGAACGATAGTCGAAAAATTCTTGCCGACATTTATATTGACGACCGCAATTTAGGGGGCATACCCTCTTGGACAGAAATTTATTTCATAATATGTCCCGAGGAAAAACATGATGAAGAAAAAACTCAAAAGAAGAAAAGGTGGTTCTAACTTCCAAAATTAGATTCCACACTATACCGATATGAATAGGATTATACGCTTTGCCTACGCAAATTTACAATTCCAAATGAAAGAATAAATCACTAATCATGTCATATAAGCTATTGCTTTTAAGCGCCTTAGTTCTTTGCTCTTCTCTTTCTACCTTAGGCCAGCTATCAGGAGAAAGTGCCATATCAGCTTCAACATATTGGTCTTCAGACTCCTCTCTGCCATTTTGGTTCACCCATAACCGCGATGGAAAAATAATTGGTCATTCTGCTTCAGCACAAGTTGTTAACATCCAAGCTAACTACAAATACAAAAACATTCTAGGCTCTCCGTTTTCGATAAGGGCAGGTACAGATGTGCTGGCTTGTTATTCAAAAAAAGGATATCTTCAATTTAATGAACTATATGCAGCAATAAGTGCATTCAAATTCAAACTTGAAGCAGGATATTTTACCGATGATGAAGTTCTTAATGGATTGTCATCGACCAATATGCAAATAGACAGAAGCCTAAATGCCCGACCACTTCCAAAGCTCAGGTTTGCAACCGATGGTTTCATCCCTTTTTTCTTTTGGAAAGATTGGTTTTGGTATAAAGCAGAATACGATGAAGGTCTGTTGGGGAGCAATCAATATGTTACCGGTGCACACTTACACCATAAATCGCTTTTTGCAAAAGTGAAATTCAAAAAAGAAACCTACTTTTCCATTGGGCTAAACCATTGGGTAATGTGGGGCGGATTATCGCCTGAATACGGGCAGTTACCTTACGATTTTGAATCGTACTTTCTCTATATTACAGGCCGCGAGGGAAGTTCCAAATTCCCTGCTACAGACAGGCAAAACGTAGCAGGAAACCAGCTAGGAAGCTATTATATGGAACTTCTTCTTCGCAAACCCAACCAAGACATAACACTGTACTACAGCCATCCGTTTGAGGATAAATCGGGAATGGAATACGACAACTGGAGAGATAACCTACTAGGAATTAGCATTCTTTTTAAAAACAAGAAATTCACCGAACAGGTTGTATATGAATATATGCATACAAAACACCAAAGTGGAGATACTCATCTCTATGGATATATGCGAGGACGCGACAATTATTTCAACCACGGCTATTATAAAAGCGGGTTTACCTATGAAGGATTTACAATGTCATCACCAGTTTTTTCCCCTTTGCGTTATAATGAAAAAGGTATCGTAACTGGTATTTCAAACACGCGCCTGTCAATGCATCATTTAGCAGCAAGAGGGCAAGTCTCGAGATCAATAAAATGGGATGGCCGAATTACGTTAACACACAACTTGGGAACATATGATGTGCCTTATTCACCTTCAATTTGGATGTTATACTCCCAACTTGCGTTTAGTTATTCCACCCCTTCATTTCCTGTTGAACTATCGGTTTCTGTTGGTGCCGATGCCGGTAAGATAAACGAATACCAAAAAAATAAAAACAGAATAGGCGTTGCAGTAAGTATCTCAAAAAAATGGTAGGAATCTGTATGTTAAATACCACATTGAAGTCATACACAAAACATACTCATAAATACAAATTGCAGAAAAATGAAAAACTTCTACATACATAAAATATCAGAATAAACATTTAGTTATTTAACAGAAAATAAAGAAATAGTTAAACTTTGGTGAAATTCAAGCACATTTAGTAATAAATAGAAAAAAAACAATGTCCGATATTGACAAAAACACTATTTTTGTATCACCATCAAAACCCAAAATGTATGACGTCTTTAATTCAGTTACTTTTAGCTGTAGTGGTAGGAGCCTTAATTGTGTTTTATTCTATCCCAGTAGTCGTAAAAATATCGAAGCAAAAAAAGCTTTTTGATGTCCCCGATGACCGAAAAGTAAACAAAACAGTAGTCCCAAACCTTGGAGGAGCTTCTCTTTTTATTGCCATTACTATTACAACATTGCTGGCATTATACAAAATTCCTTTTCCTGAATTACGGTTTATACTTGCAAGCATGATCATATTGCTATTTATTGGCATTAAAGATGATATCATGATATTATCTGCCCGAAAAAAATTTATAGCACAAATACTTAGTGCTGCTATACTAATTTTTGTAGGCGACATTCGGTTTACAAACCTTCATGGAATCTTTGGTTTTTTTGAAATAAACTATTCTGCAAGTGCGATAATATCACTCATCGCATACGTTGGAATAATAAATGCTTATAATTTAATCGACGGAATAGATGGGTTGGCCACGATGCTTAGTATGCTTGCTGCAGCAACCTTTGGTACCCTTTTCATCATAAAAGGTGACATGGCTTATGCCATTTTGGCCTTTGCCACCATTGGGAGTTTAGCAAGTTTCTTCTTTTATAACGTTTTCGGTAAAAAGAATAAGATTTTCATGGGCGATACTGGCTCGTTACTCTTAGGTCTTTTAATAGCTATTTTTGTTATCCATTATAACCAACTAACCCTAAACGGACCACTAGCAGAACAGCTTTTGGCACCAGTACTTTCAATGGCAGTTGTTTCAATTCCGCTATTCGATATGGTTCGAGTTTTCGGATTAAGAATTATGAAAGGTAAATCACCTTTTTTTCCCGATATGAACCACATTCATCATAAGTTGCTAAAACTTAAAATGTCTCACTTAAGATCAACATTAACTCTAGTTATTATCAATTTGTTTTTCATTGGATTAGCATATCTTATTGCTCCTATCGACAATACTTTACAATTGGTAATCATGTTTACTGTAGCAATTCTTTTGTCGTTGGTTCCGGGCGAAATATTCCGTTTAAGGAAGGCTGCTGAAATTGAAGAAATCATTGAAAAAGAAAATATTATTCCAGAAAACACGAAAGCAATTTTTTTCAACATAAGTAAACAGAAAAGTGCAACAACAGATATTAAGGCAGGTATTTCAAGCGAAAAAAAGGAGACTGCAAAAGCTGAAAAGCTAGAATTGGAGCATTTTAATGTATAGAATCTACTATAAGTTGTTTTTCTCAAGCGCTTTTTTCAAGAGTTACTATGTTATACTATGATTAATTATTATCCAACTACTGTTTAAATAATAATTAATCATATGTGAAATTCAAATCGATAAATTGATTTCAATGAATCACTACTAAACCCAGAAATGCATTAATAAATTACTCCTAAAGACATTGCATTTCCAAGATATAACATTTTCTTTTTCTTACTTTTGAACAATTTTCAAAGAGCATTACCTTTGAATGCATTTTTTTAGAAAATAAGCTAACAATCAACAAAATACACAAATGAAAACCGCACTAATTACCGGTATTACCGGACAAGATGGCGCTTATCTTGCTGAATATCTATTAAAAAAAGGATACATCGTTCATGGTATTAAACGTAGAGCCTCGCTTTTTAATACCGACAGGATTGATCACATCTATCAGGATCCCCATGTCGAAAACCGCAATCTCTTCCTCCATTATGGCGACCTTACCGATAGTATGAACCTTACACGTATCATTCAGGAAACACAACCCGACGAAATTTACAACCTTGCTGCTATGAGCCATGTTCAGGTAAGTTTCGAAACCCCCGAATATGTTGCAAACGCCGATGGAATCGGCACATTAAGGATTCTTGAAGCGGTACGGCTTCTGGGATTAACAAAGAAAACAAGGATTTATCAGGCCTCTACTTCCGAATTATACGGGCTTGTTCAACAAGTGCCACAAACCGAGAAAACCCCGTTCTATCCTCGTTCGCCTTATGCAGTTGCAAAAATGTATGCCTACTGGATCACTGTCAACTATCGCGAAGCGTATGGAATGCATGCCAACAATGGAATCCTCTTCAACCACGAAAGCCCTATCCGTGGCGAAACATTCGTTACACGTAAAGTCACCAGGGCGCTTTCAAAAATTGCGCTTGGATTACAGGAAACTGTCTTCATGGGCAACATGAACAGTAAGAGGGACTGGGGGCACGCTAAAGACTATATTCGTGCAATGTACCTCATCCTGCAGCAGGATAAACCAGACGATTATGTGATTGCTACCGGGATTACAACAACTATACGCGACTTTATTAGCAAAGCAGCCAACGAAATTGGTTTGGAAATCGAATTCCGCGGTCAGAATGCCGATGAAATTGGAGTATTGGTCAATGTCGATCAGCAAAAATTCGCTGAAAAAGTGGGAGACAAATACCTCGATCAGATCGTTGTTAGGGCTGCACAAAAAGATGTAGTGGTGGGCGTTGATAAAAGATATTATCGGCCAACGGAAGTAGATCTTCTCATTGGCGACCCAACCAAATCAAAAACGGTACTCGGCTGGGAACCAAAATATGATCTTCAAGGGTTAATTTCCGACATGATGCAATCCGACATCAAGCTCATGCAAAAGGAAGACTACCTTCGCGAAGGAGGATACAAAATCATGAACTATTTCGAGTAATGAAGAAAGTTTTTGTTTCTGGTTGTTACGACCTGCTCCATAGTGGACATGTAGCTTTTTTTAAAGAAGCGGCTCAGTATGGCGATCTTTATGTAGGCATTGGCTCCGATGCTACTATTGCCGAACTCAAAGGCCGGCAAACCATCAATAGCGAGCAGGAACGTCTGTATATGGTAAAATCGGTCCGTTACGTGAAAGAAGCTTTTGTCAATGCCGGCAGTGGAATCATGGACTTTGAAAACGAGCTCCGTACATTAAAACCCGAGTATTTCGTAGTAAATGAAGATGGTTTTAGTCCAGCAAAAAAACAACTCTGCGACGAACTGGGCATTGAATTAAAGGTGCTGGAACGTATTCCCGATGCTGGACTTCCTGCTCGGAGTACAACAGCTATACGAAGTGCAGGAAACTGCACCCTTCCCTATCGCATCGATCTTGCAGGAACCTGGATTGATCAACCTTATGTGTCGAAACATTATCCAGGATGGGCCATTACTCTTTCACTCGAACCAATTATCGAATACAACGAACGTTGCGGGATGAGTACATCTACCCGTAATGCAGCAAAAAAGATTTGGCCCTATCACCTTCCGCTCGAAAAACCTGAACGGTTAGCCGAAATACTCTTCAAATTTGAAAATGAACCCGGCTCTTCAATCATTTCCGGTGCCCAGGACGCAATTGGCATCTGCATGCCAGGCCTCGTTCGTCATTATTACGACAGTGCCTACTGGCCAAAAAAATTCGAATCGGTTTACGACGAAGATATTCTCAGTTGGCTTGAGCAGCACATCTTCATGGTTCTTCTTTGGCCCCGCGAAAAAGATCTCGATTTATTGAAGGAAACGTATATTACTACTGAGAATGTAAAGCGTCTTGCCGATGCTGCTGAAAAAGCTTGGAATGCAATTCTTGAAAAAGACATCCATCGATTTGCTGAAGCATTTCTCGATTCATTCCGCGCGCAAACTCAAATGTTTCCTGCAATGATTAACCCTCAGGTTCAAAAGGCTATCGATGAATATAAAGATGGCGCATTAGCATGGAAACTTGCTGGTGCCGGTGGAGGTGGTTATTTAATCCTCGTTTCGGAAGAACCAGTTAAAGGAGCAATGCGAATTAAAGTTCGAAGAAAAGACTCGGGAATTTAAGACAAATACAAATTCAACAATCACATCTCATTACTTTTATATAAAACCGAAAAACGTAAAGTATGAATAAAAAAAGCAAAATATATGTTGCCGGACACAAAGGACTCGTTGGTTCTGCAATTTGGAAAACTCTACTAAATAAAGGTTATTCCAATTTGATTGGTCAGACCATTGAGGAGTTAGATTTGATGGACAGCCATGCAGTATCACGCTTTTTTAACCAGGAAAAGCCAGAATATGTATTCCTTGCCGCTGCAAAAGTGGGGGGTATTGTTGCCAATAACACCTATCGGGGTCAGTTCATCTATGAAAACTTGATGATCCAAAACAATGTAATCCATCAAGCCTATCTGGCAGGCGTTAAAAAGCTTCTGTTTCTGGGAAGCACTTGCATCTACCCTTGTGAAGCCCCGCAACCCATGCCTGAAGATTGTCTGCTCACTTCGCCGCTTGAATATACCAATGAGCCGTATGCCATTGCCAAAATTGCCGGGATCAAAATGTGCGAAAGCTACAACCTGCAATACGGGACAAATTTTCTGAGCGTTATGCCAACTAACCTTTACGGACCAAATGACAATTTCAACCTCGAAACATCTCACGTGTTGCCAGCATTAATCCGCAAGATACATCTCGGAAAATGCCTGGAAGATAACAACTGGCAGGCAATACGTTCCGACCTGAACATCCGGCCAATTGAAGGGGTTAATGGCAATTCAGATGAAAAAACCATAATTGAGAAACTGTCCAACTACGGAATAATCGCAGGAGGTGTCGAAATTTGGGGATCAGGTGCTCCCATGCGTGAATTTCTCTGGAGTGAAGAGATGGCCGAAGCTTGTGTCTTTGTAATGGAGAATGTAAATTTTGACGATGTCAGAGGCAATCAAAAGGAAGTGAGAAATACACATATTAATATAGGAACCGGCAAAGAAATCAGCATTAAAAACCTTGCCGGTCTTATCAAAGAAATTGTTGGATTCAAAGGAGAATTACGCTTCAATACGTCCAAACCCGATGGGACGTTGCGAAAACTCACCGATCCTTCAAAAATCCACAAATTGGGTTGGCACCATAAAATCGAAATCAACGATGGAATTCAACTACTATACAAATGGTACTTGGGATAGAATTTCTGCCTTTTAAAGGCAACCTATTTTAGTAAGCTCGAAAAGAAGACGTTCATTCTGGAATCATATTCCACAAAATGGCGTGAATTATGGAATTCAATTCCACAATTCACGCCATTTTCATTTTCACCCTCACTTCACTTCCCCACTCCATCCTACATTTCCTACACTTCAGTAAGGAATTTTTCCCTGCCCGTTTTACAGTATCCAATTTTGTGGCGTTCGTTTAACCTTGATACGATTTAGCCATGAAAACACATTTCTTTTTAATGCTTCTTATTTTCATTTCACTGCAATCTTTTGCTCAAATTACGATCAAAGGAAATGTAACTGACGAAAACAAAGAACCTCTTCCCGGAGTAAATATTTATGTCGAAGGCTCCTACGATGGAGGTAGTTCCGATGCAAACGGGTGTTTTAATTTCACAACCACCGAAACAGGCACAAAAAAAATTATGGCCAGTTTCATCGGTTTCAAAATCTGGGAAAAAGAGATTGACCTTTCAACATCGGTTGCAATCGACATTACACTTCGCGAGAACATCAGCTCGATCGATGCAGTCACTATAACCGCAGGCATCTTTGCTGCATCCGATGAAAAACGCGCATCCATACTTAAGCCTCTCGACATTTACACCACTGCGGGATCGAACGGCGATATCATGGCTGCCATGAAAACAATGCCCGGCTCTCAATCTTCGCCCGATGACGGTCGTTTGATGGTACGTGGAGGCGATGCTTACGAATCAAAAACCTACATCGACGGTTTTCTTGCGGCCCAACCTTATTCTCCAAAACTCCCGATGTGGCTACTCGCGGACGATTTTCACCTTCACTTTTCAGCGGCGTTCAATTCAATTCAGGAGGCTATTCCGCTGAATACGGGCAAGCTCTCTCTTCGGTATTAAACCTCAACTCGACCGACTTGGCAACCACCGATGTAACCGGGATTTCAATCATGACCATCGGTGCCGAAGCAAATATTACCAAAGCATTCAAGAATAACTCAATTATGGCATCGGGCTCGTACATGAACATGTGGCCCTACCACAAACTTTTCCCTTCAAATGTAAACTGGACCAAACCCGTTGAATCATTTGGCGTAAACCTTGCACACCGCTACAAACCTTCATCTAGTGCAATCTGGAAAAACTACTTCTATGCCGATTTCGGAAATATGGGATACTCATCAAAAGAAAGCGACAACACCCTTTTCACATTGAACAACAACAACCAATCGCTCTATTTCAACACCAGCTATAAAGATTGTTTCTCGGAAGAAAGCTGCTATAAATTTGGACTTTCATCCACTTACGAAGCTAATAATACAGAGCTTAATGGATTGCCCATCGACACAAAAGAAATTTCAGCCGATGGACGTTTCAACTATTATCTTCAGGTTGGCGAAGCCATAAACATAAATGCTGGCATTAACGAAACTTTTAGCCAATACAATCAGGATGTTTATGCTGCCGATAAAAGTAAAACCTGGAAAAGTAATTTGACCGACCATACCATGGGCATTTTCGTCGAAAGTGAAATTAAATTCAGTAAAAAAATTGCCATTAAACCCGGATTAAGGGGCGAATATGGTACACTACTTAAACTAGCTTCCATTTCACCACGCTTTGCCCTCGCAGTAAAAACAGGAAAATGGAGCCAGCTCTCAGGCGCATGGGGTATTTATTATCAAAATCCTGAATTCGATTACCTGAAGTTCAACTCAAAACTAAATCTGGAAAAAGCGACACACTACATTCTTGGATTCCAATCGGGAAATTTGGAAGAACGCCTTTTCCGTACAGAGGCTTACTATAAAACCTATAACAACCTAATCACCTGGGAGGGCAGCAACAAATATTACCCTCAACACATTGCCAACAATGGAAATGGGTATGCCCGTGGTATTGATGTTTTCTGGCGCGATCGCAAAAGCATAAAGTACTTCGAATATTGGCTGACTTATTCGTTCATCGATACAAAACGGAAATACCAAAACTATCCTGAAATGGCCACCCCCGATTTTGTTTCGGCCCATAACCTTGCCATCGTTTCAAAATACTGGATTCATGCCATCACCACGCAAGTTGGGGTATCGTTCAATGTTGCTTCGGGCCGTAATTACGACAACCCTGCTACTCCAGATTTCATGGATGTTAGAACCGGATGGTACAATAGCTTGAATTTTAACCTGAGTAAAGTATTTTTCCTGGGAAATCAATATTCTGTGCTCTATTTCTCTGTATCCAATGTGTTGGGCAGCGACCCCATTGTGGCCTATCGTCCTACATCGGCAGCCGATAGTAACGGCAATTTTCAGTTAACCCCAGTAAAACAAGACTCGAAGCGATTCTTTTTCATCGGGCTGTTCCTTAACCTCGATGGGAAATAAAGCGACAATTCAGTAACCATTTTCCACAATTCAGGACAATAAAATTTCACATACAGTATAAACAAAACAATTTTGAAGCATAAACAATTAATAAATTTTTGCCATGAGAAATCTAATCTTACTTGCCGCATTTTTAATCGGATCAATTATTTCGGGCTTCGCAGCCAACTATAAGGAAACAATGATCCAAACCATTGAAAAACTAAACAAATCGCAAGATGCCAATGAGCTTGTCGAGATTGCAAACACTTTCGACCGAATTGCCCAAAAAGAATCCACCGAATGGCTTCCACTTTACTATTCTGCCTACGCAACCATTAGTACAACATTCTTCAATCAAGCCATGTCAAACGAAGAAAAGGTCAAGGTGTTTGAAAAAGCACAGCAAAAACTCGATCAGGCAAAAAAATTGGCCGATAATGAAGATGAAATTTATGTGCTACAAGCCATGATTTATCAGCTTAAGATCTCGACAGATAATAACAATGCTTATCAGTACATTATGAAAGCAAATGAAGCACTTGGCCGTGCCGAATCCATCGATGCTAAAAATCCCCGTATTCCTTATCTAAAAGGAACCACATTGTTTTACACTCCTACTGAGTATGGCGGAGGAGCTTCTGTGGCCAAACCGCTATTTGAAAAAGCTGCTAAGTTATTTAGCGAAGCCGATCTTTCAAACCAATTGATGCCCAACTGGGGAGCTTATCACAACAACATGATGTTGGAACAATGCAACAAATAAAAATTTGAGCATAAATTGATCGCCGGGAAAATGGAAGATTCTCTTCACCCATTTTCCCGGTGCTATTCTCAATCTTTGTCTTTTGGAGCTTTACCGGGACTTAAATTCAATTTGTATCTTTACCTCGGAATATGAAAAACAGGGTTATAAATAGGAAACGATTAATCAGACAATTATTTCTTGCTGCATTTATTTCAGTGGCTATTGGCACTGTTTTTCTAATGATTGGCACCCAAGGTCATAAAATATCTTTTCCCCATTTTGTATGGAATGCAGGATATTCTCTTTGCCTTGGCTTGTCACTATTTGCCAACGGAACAGTTTTCGAAATTATTGAAAAAAGATACATCTCATGGAGGGAGTACCCGGTAAAGAGTATTTTTATTGCCCTGCTTTTCCACTTTGTATACTCCTCGGTGGTTATCATTCTATGGAACTGGCTTTGGTTTATTGTACTTAGAAAAGAGACCCTGGCTCAGTTCTTATCCTACGGTTGGTTTATCATTATTGGCGAATACATTGTATTGGTAATTGTTACCGCAATAAGTTACGCCAAATCGTTTTTCAAAGTATGGCTCGAAGAGATGCTACAAGGCGAGAAATTGAAACAGGAAGCCATTGCCCTGCAATACCAGGTAATGCAAAACCAGGTCAACCCGCATTTCCTTTTCAACAGCCTGAATGCCCTGGGTTCACTCATTGACATCGATCCGCAAAAAGCCAAGGAATTCACCCGCGAGCTATCGATGTTTTACAGGGAGTTACTCTATTTCAAAGACAAAGAACTCGTCCCGGTGCGCGACGAACTCAACTTTGTCAGAAAATACATCTACCTTCAAAAGATCAGGTTTGGTACCAACCTTGAAGTAAACGTTCATATCAGCGATGAAAACGGGTTCGAGATCATTCCTATGTCGTTGCAGATGATGATCGAAAACGCCATCAAGCACAATATCATTTCAAAAGAGAAGCCTCTGACAATCATTATTGGGCAAACCGATGAAGCCTCGATATTCGTTGAAAACAATCTGCAACTTCGCGATAATGTTACCGGAAGCAACCATATTGGGCTTAAAAACCTGACCGAACGCTACCGCTTTCTTACAGGCAGGGAATTGCTTGTTACAAAAAATCAACACTTTTTCAGGGTTACCCTTCCTCTAATCGATTTAAAACAAAAACAATGAGAATATTAATCATTGAAGATGAACCGTTGGCTGCTGCCCAGTTGGCTGCATTGGTAGTGCAGTTGAAACCTGGAGCAGAGATTGCAGGAGTGTGCGACACTGTCGAATCGGCCGTTAAGTGGTTCACTTCAAACCCACAGCCCGATTTGGCTTTTTTCGACATTCAATTGGGCGATGGTTTAAGTTTCGAAATCTTCAAATCCGTTGAAATTACCACCCCTGTAATCTTCACCACGGCCTACGACCAATATGCTCTTCAGGCATTTAAAGTTAACAGTGTTGACTACCTGTTGAAACCCATCGACAAAGAAGAGTTGCAAAATGCCCTGAATAAATTTGAAAACCTCCAAAACGTTCAAAAGAACCAGTTTCCCGAAGCATTGATTCGCGATTTGATCTCTTCGGTCGGAAAGCAATCGTTCAAGAAGCGCTTCCTTGTTAAAATTGGCACACATCTTCGTGCCATTACCACCAACGAAATCCTCTATTTCTACAGTTTTCAGAAAGGGACATTCCTTAAGGCAACCGACGGACGAAATTACCTGCTCGATCAAACCCTTGAAATTGTAGAACAGCAAGTCGATCCTGATCAATTTTTTCGCATCAACCGTAAATACCTTGTTGCCATCGATGCCATAACCGACATGCATGTTTACAGTAATTCGAGGCTGAAAATTAAGGTAAAGCAGCAGGAAGAGGACGACTTTCTGGTAGCACGCGAAAAGGTGAAAGCCTTCAAAGATTGGATCGAGGGAAATCAAGGATCACTTTAATATTCGGGTGAATATATTTTTTTTTTGTAACATAACTAAAAGGCCAAAAATTCACGAATAATGATGACGGATATTCTTTACAAGGCTGAAAGCTACAAGATTATTGGGATATGCATGGAAGTCCACAACAACCTTGTTCCGGGATTTCTGGAAATTGTATATAAAGACGCATTGGAATATGAACTTCGTTTTGCGGGTATCCCATTTGAACGAGAAAAAGAATTTGTTGTAAATTACAAAGAGACAATATTATAGTGAGCACGAAACGTTCTGATAACAATCGGAATAATATTCGTGCATTAGTGGCCATTCTATCAAAAAAGCTGTTGAATTTTCCCTTCCTTCGAGTTGAGGCTAAGTAAAGATTATAAAGAGTCAACCCCAATTATGAAGTGATCCAAAATCAAAACTCAGAAAAAGTATAAGAAAAAGCCTCGCTCCAAAAAGAAGCGAGGCTAAAAAATCCCCTTAAAATAAATCACCACCAAAAAGATTGTATATATACTTCGTATATTTTCTGCTACAAAAATAATAGTTCTTTTCTTATTTTCAAATAAAAGACAAAAATATTCATTTTTTCAGTATGTTACTTATATTTAATATATTATTACAAGTTTTATTTCAGCCACTTATCGAGCCACTTAAAAAAACTTCGTTGCCATAAAATTCCGTTTTGCGGTTTCAAAACCCAATGATTTTCGTTACGTAACAACAAAAATTCAGCAGGAATTCCACGCATTATAGCTGCATTATAAGCTGCCATGCCTTGGGTAAAAGGAATACGGTAATCGTTTTCGCCATGAATAACTAAAATCGGGGTATCCCATTTATCGACAAATTTATGAGGAGAAAAAGAAAATGAACGTTGCGCTGCGGCATTGTCTTTGTCCCAATAAGAGCCGCCCATATCCCAATTTTCAAACCACATTTCTTCAGTAGTTGTGTACATCTGTTCGAAGTTGAAAATGCCGCAATGTGAAATAAACGCTTTGAACCGTTTATTGTGATGTCCTGCCAGATAATACACTGAAAAACCGCCATAACTAGCGCCTACACAACCTAGCTTATTGCTATCTATATAGGGTTCTTTTGCAGCCTCGTCGATGGCAGTAAGATAATCCTGTATGTTCTGTCCGCCATAATCCTTACTGATCTGTTCAAGCCACTCTTTTCCAAAGCCAGGTAACCCGCGACGGTTTGGAGCAACAATAATATAATCGTTAGCTGCCATCATTTGAAAATTCCAGCGGTACGACCAGAATTGGCTTACCGTGCTCTGGGGCCCTCCTTCGCAATAAAGCAAGGCAGGATACTTTTTCTGAGGATCGAAATCAGGAGGAAAAATCAACCACACCAACATATCTTTTCCATCGGTTGTTCTCATCCATCGTTTTTCAACCTTGCCCATCTTCAATTGAGTCATAATAGGCTGTGTTACTTGAGTTAAAGGCTGATCAATACCCGAGGGTATAGTAACCAAATACAGTTCATCGGGCTGAGACATAGAATGCTTCCGGGCTAATAAACTTTCACCTGCAAATTGGATCGATTTGTAATTGTGAATTCCCGAAGTAAGGCGTTTTATCTCTTTGCTTGTAATACTAACAGAGAAAATCTCATCGGTTCCCTGAATGTCACTAATGAAATAAATTGTTTTTCCATCCTTGTTCCAAGTAATAGAAGCCGCACTTTCTTCAAAGTTTTCAAAAAGGTTTGTACGTTTCCCTGTTGCCACATCGGCAATGAACAAACGCGCCTGATCAGACTCGTAACCATCGCGTTCCATACTTTCCCATGCAATTAATTTTCCATCGGGCGAGAATACAGGATTCTGATCATAGCCCATGATTCCTTCAGTGAGGTTTTTTGTTTTCCCTGTCGAAATATCGTAAAGCCAAATTTCAGAATTGGTAGAGAATGAGTAATCCATCCCCGTTTTTTTCTTGCACGTGTAGGCTATTATCTTTCCGTCGGGCGAAACCGATACTTGTTCCATTCCTCCAAATGGTTTCATTGGAGCATCGTAACGCTCGCCGGGCATAATATCTTTTGCATCAAAGATCCCAGTTTCATTATAAGTGGCAATAAAAAGATGATTGTAAGTATAATCGTGCCAACTATCCCAATGCCGGTACATCAAATCGGTCTCAAGTCGAGCATTAGCAAGCGGAAGGTCGGGGTACAAATCGTTGACCGACTGATCGAGTTTAACTGATTTTACAAGAACAACACTTGAACCATCTGGAAAATACTTAAAATCAGAAACATCGCCATCAAGAAAGGAAATCTGTTTTTTATTACTGCCATCGGGGTTCATCTCCCACAATTGAGAGCTTCCTGATTGATTGCTGAGATAGGCAATCTTTTTGCCATCAGGACGCCACGAGGCACTTCCTTCATTCTCGGCACTGTCGGTGATACGAACCGATTTCTTAGTTTTCAGGTCGAGAATATAAAGGTCTTTAAACCCCTTGTTTTTCTCGACAGAATAGTAAGTTACGCCATAAAGCACCTTGGTTTGATCGGGCGAAACAGTTTCACCGCCAATGCGGCCGAACGACCACAATACCTCAGGGCTTAATCGGTTCGATGTAAGCACTGGTACCGAGGGGATATATCCTTTTTCTTCTTCAGCAGAAGAGTTTGTTGAGATGGTCATAATCAACACTATTAGAGTCAAATAAACAATTATATCTTTCATAGTAAAATGGTAATAATTTCGACAAACACAAAATTACATAAAAACGGCTACTGATGTTCAATACGAATACGTGCATCAACAGCTATTATTGAATCGCCTTTCGCAAAGAATGGATTGACATCAAGCTCTTTAATTTCGGTGGCAAAACGCAACATGCTGGAAAGCCGAACAAGTATCTCGGCAAATTTCTTTTCATTTACAGGCGGCATTCCCCGATACCCTTTCAGAATTTTATATCCTTTCAAACTCTGTATCATCGAGATAGCCTCAGTATGGCTCAACGGGGCAAGTCCCGAAGTTACGTCTTTAATTGCTTCAACAAAAATTCCACCAAGTCCGCACAATATAATGTGGCCAAATTTAGGTTCATATTTTGCCCCTGCGAAAAGTTCGGTACCTGAAAGCATTTCAGACAATTGTACCGCTGTTGCATTTTCGATAGACATTAGCCTTCTATACTCATTCAGTACCGACTCATTAGATTTGATATTCAAGCTTACCCCCCCCACATCGGTTTTATGAATTGG
>Ga0209510_1001995_pt1 | contig 21747 bp, 11 predicted proteins | sample BiotimSIPDNA_FD_185749 | JGI IMG/M metagenome (GOLD analysis project Ga0209510, IMG submission 185749) | Anaerobic biogas reactor microbial communites from Washington, USA - Biogas_R1 time_0 SIP DNA (SPAdes) (version 2) | ecosystem: Engineered > Bioreactor > Anaerobic > Unclassified | place...
CGATCAACGTATAGAGGTAAAAAAAGAGAACAGCAGCGAAGAAGATGAGATTATCATCGATCGCAATACCATCAACCGTCTGGTTGTACCCCACGGGAAACGTTCCAAGGTGATGCTGTCTGACGGCACACAGATATGGCTTAACGCCGGTTCCACACTCGTATTCCCCTCTGCCTTCGATAAAAAGACACGAGAGGTGAAGCTGAGGGGAGAGATGTATGCAGAGGTGGCACATGATCCCGACCGTCCCTTCCTGGTGAAGACCGACGAACTCGATCTGAAAGTCTACGGAACAGATTTCAATCTTTCAGCATATGAGGATGCAGCCCCCTGGGTGGTGCTTGTGGAGGGGAGCGTTGGCGTAAAAGCGGCAGGGGGCAAGGAGATGAAATTAGCACCCAACGAGCGGATTGTCCGCAACCAAAATGGACTACTGGAAAAAAGCAGGGTAAACGTCAGTTCCTTCGTGAGTTGGAAGGATGGATACCTCACTTATGAAAAGACACCTATTGCCGAGGTATTGAAACAGATAGAGCGATATTACAACCTCTCTTTCAATCTCGACGACCAAGTATCCCTGCAGGGAGTGAGCTGCAGTGGTAAAATCATTCTTACTGATAACCTTGACAACGTGTTGACTGCATTGACACTGATTTCCGACACACGTTATCATCGGGAGAACAAGTCAATTTATATTTATGAATAGTATAACTTAAAAGCATGATGCCTATGAAATGAAACAGTCAGGAGATGAAAAAAAAGATGCCGAACGATAGTGCGAATATCGTCCGGCAAGGATTCTAATTACCGTGTATATCAATAATTAAAAACATAACAAAAATATGAATAAAAATTCTATTGCAGGCGTGCTACCTGTCAATAATTTTAAACGTGCGTTTAAAATCATGAAAGTGACATTCTTCTTGCTATTCTTTAGTATTCTTTATCTGCAAGCCTCCACAGGGTATGCCCAAGAGACAGAGTTGACGCTTGACCTGAAATCCACTACCATCCAGAAGGTTTTCAAAGAGATCGAAAACAGGAGCGACTTCCGTTTTCTTTTTGCAGGCAATACAGCAGAGATCATGGACAAACGCATTGATCTGTCTGTGAAGGCTGAACACATCGATGAGATCCTCGACAGGGTTTTGTCTAAAACATCGCTTACATACAAGATCCTCGACAATCAGATCGTGGTCTACAGGGATGCGACAAAAATCACCGCTCCTACAGATGCAGCAACAAACAGTGATGCAGCACAACAGAAGAGGGAAATCAGAGGCCGCATCACCACAGCTGATGGTGAGACCGTGATTGGGGCCAACATCGTAGAGATGGGAACCACCAACGGTACCATCACCGACACCAACGGTGAATTTGTAATTGAAGTGGCCGAAGGAGCCGTGATCCACATTTCCTACATCGGTTTCCTGGAACAGGACATCAATACCAACGGCAGAAACTTCTTCGAGGTTGTACTGTTGGAAGACACCCAGGCTCTTGAAGACCTGGTAGTGGTAGGTTATGGTGTGCAGAAGAAAAAACTTGTTACCGGTGCCAATGTCTCTGTAGGAGGTGAAACATTGCAAAGCCAGCATTCAATCAATGCACTGGAGGCAATGCAGGCCTATGCTCCCGGTGTGAACATCACCCAGGCTTCAGGTATGCCGGGTGAAGGATTCCATGTGAACATCCGCGGACTGGGTACCATCGGTAACTCCGCCCCCCTCTACGTGATCGACGGTGTGGCCGGTGGTGACATCAACACGTTGAACCCCTCCGATATAGAATCGATCGACGTGTTGAAAGATGCAGCCTCTGCTGCCATATACGGAGCCCGTGCCGCCAACGGTGTAATCCTGGTCACCACCAAGACCGGCCGCAAAGGCCGTATTGAGGTTGCCTACGACGGTTACTACGGGGTGCAGAATGTGGCCAAGATGCCCGAACTGCTGAATGGCAAGCAGTACATGGAGATCTACAACGAAGAACGTGTGATTGCCCAGAACAATCCTGCGGCAGCAATCGACTTCTCCGCCAGAATTCCGGCACTCTATCAGAAGATTATGAGCGGTGAGTGGGAAGGCACTAACTGGATGGAGGAGATCCGCAACGAAAATGCGCCCATTCAAAATCACGCTTTCAATCTTTCGGGTGGTTCTGACCAGTCTCTCTTCTCTCTGGGTTTCTCCTATACCTCACAGGAAGGTATTCTTGGCAAGCCTGTTGAACCGCACAGCGACCGTTATACGGTACGTCTGAACAGCGATCATGTGATCTACAAGAAAAACGGAATCGATGTGATCAAGGTGGGTGAAACCTTCAACTACAGCTACCGCAAACGCTCCGGTATCGCCATTGGCGGCATGTATTACAATGACATTCGTAACATGCTTACCGGCAGCCCTCTGGTACCGGCATACAACGATCAAGGTGAATTTTATGCCCGCGCTGATGTGAGAGCTTCCGGTATTGAAGGGCTCTCGTCACGTCTCTTCAATCCACTGGCTCAAATGGCACTCAACAGGGGGATGAATGAAACACACAACTACAACATCAACAGCAATGCATACCTGGAGATTCAGCCAATCAAGGACCTGGTCTTCAGAAGCAGTTTTGGTTATCGGATGTTTGCCGACACCTACAGAAGTTATCAGCCCGACTATGACCTGGCAGGTGATGCAACCCTCAGCCCCGGACGCATTGCGCAATCTGGTGGCAGCGGCTACAGCTGGACCCTTGACAACACGATCAACTACAAGTTCAACAGCAATGATCATAACTTCGACATCCTGGTGGGACAATCGGTAGAAAAGATTGGTTTTGGCACGAACATGAATGTGACCAATGCTTATCCGACATTCCAGGGCTACAAGCATGCCTACCTCAGCAACACGGACGGCCTCACCTCGGGTGTGACCAGCATCTCCGGCGGTCCGCTCAGACAGGAAGCACTGGCCTCCTTCTTTGGCAGGATCAACTATGACTATCGTGAGAAGTATTTGCTGACACTGGTGATGCGCGCCGACGGCTCCTCCAACTTTGCCAAAGGCAACCAGTGGGGTTATTTCCCCTCCATTTCTGCCGGTTGGGTACTGACAGAAGAGGAATTCCTGGCCGACAATGAGGTGATGAACTTCCTGAAGCTGCGTGCCAGTTGGGGACAAAACGGGAATCATGACATTGATCCGTTCCAGTACCTGAGTTTGATTGCTTTTAACGCCGAGAACAACTACCGCTTCGGTGGCGATCGCAACAAGATGCAGCTGGGCGGTTATCCCTCCATCCTCCCCAACCCCGATGTGGCATGGGAGACATCGGAACAGCTCAACTTAGGACTCGATGCTTACTTCTTTAACTCCAGGCTGCAGACCTCGTTCGATTACTATACCAAGACCACCCGCGACTGGTTGTTGCGTCAACCGGTAGCCGATGTACAGGGACCGCAGGGTGCCTTCGTCAACGCCGGTGACATCGAGAACAAGGGTTTTGAATTGGGTCTTAAATGGAACGACAACATCGGTGAACTCACCTACGGAGCACATTTCAACCTCACGCGAAATGAGAACAAGGTAACCCGCATGGGTGAAAACAATGGTATCATTGAGAGCAACTACAACGTCATCTCACAGGGCACTGATCCGGTATGGCGTGTAGAGGAGGGATATCCTGTAGGCTACTTCTACGGCTACAAGACCGAAGGGGTCTTCCAGAATGCGCAGCAAATCAGCAGCTGGAGCAAAGGATTCCTGCAGAGTGACCCACAGCCGGGTGACCTGATCTTCTCAGACACCAACGGTGACAACCAGGTGACACCGGATGACAAGACCCTGATTGGCAACCCCCACCCCAAGTTCCGCACCGGTTTCGGCATCAACCTGGGATACAAGGGATTTGACTTCGCCATCACCGGTAAGGGATCCTTCGGACATCAGATCCTGAAATCCTACCGTTCTCATGCCGACAATGAATTCCACAACTACACCACCGATATTCTGGGACGTTGGACTGGCGAAGGCACCTCCAACAAGTTGCCGCGCTTGACAGCCGGTAACGGCGTGAACCGCATGAATGTCTCTGACCTTTATATCGAGGATGGTGATTTTGTAAGAATCCAGGACATTACACTTGGATATGACTTCAAGAATCTCTTCCCCAAAATGCCTTTCGGACAAGCTCGATTCTATGTTACAGGTCGCAACCTGTTAACGTTCACAGGATACTCCGGTATGGATCCGGAAGTGGGATACGGCGACGAGCAACCCTTTGTATCGGGCATTGATCTGGGCTTCTACCCTGCGCCATCGAGTATACTTGTTGGAGTCAATCTGAAATTTTAAAACACCTAGATGATTATGAAAAAAATACTATATATTATCCTATTTGCACTGATCGTTACCGGCTGCGATGATTTCCTGAATTATGATCCGCTGACAGACAAAACCTCTGCCAACTTCCCGGGCACAAGCGAAGAGGTGATGCAGATGATGGCCGGCATCTATACCACCATGAACAATGAGCATCAGCTCACCGACATGAGTTACCTCTTTGTATGTGAAGTAGCCAGTGATGAGAAGCTGGGTGGTGGTGGTGTGAACGATGTGAAGGCACAGGCTTATGAAGCCTTCATGTATTCCGATCCCGACATGCTCAACCACAACTGGGAAACTACCTATGAAGGCATTCACCGTGCCAATTTTGCTATTGAGAAACTGGATGCACTAACAGAAGGCATTCTCTCTGAGGAGGAAAAGAGTCAGTTCAAGGGAGAAGCACTCTTCCTGCGTGCATTCTTCTACCACCGCCTGGCTACACTCTACGGCAGTGTACCCCTAAAGATCACCACCGAAATGGCTGATCTGGGAGGAGCATCTGCAGATGAGATCTTCGGACAGATCGCATCAGACCTGAAAGCTGCGGTAAGTCTGTTGCCAAATAAACCCTATTCCAACACGACAGAGGGACATGTCACCCGCTGGGCTGCACAGGCGATGATGGCAAGGGTATGGCTGTTCTACACCGGTTTCTACCAGAAAGCTGACCTTCCGCTTGCTGAAGGGGGAAGTGTGACCAAACAGGAAGTGATCACCATGCTGGGCGAGTGTATCAGCAACAGCGGTCATACCCTGGTGGGTGACTTCCACGAGTTGTGGCCCTACACCAACGAACTGACAATCCAGGACTACCCCTACATTCAGGACTACATGACTGAAACAGGTAAGACACTGAAATATGCCAGTGACAATGGTGCCCGCAACCCGGAAACGCTCTTCGCCCTGAAGTTCTCCAATTTTGCCGACTGGGATATCCGCAGGGGTTATGCCAACCAGTACCAGCTCTACTTCGCACTGCGCGGTCTGCAGTCGCTGGCCAACACCTACCCCTTTGCCGGTGGCTGGGGCCAGGGCAACTCCATACCAAAACCTGTAGTGGATCAGTGGCTCTCAGATGAACCGAATGACCCGAGGCTCTGGGCCTCCGTGCTCGACATAGAAGCTGAATTGCCCAATTATGCGAAGGGTCAGTGGGACTTTGTAATGGAAAGCAACTACTGGGGTAAGAAGTACAACGGTATTTCCGCCCGTAGCGGTGAACAGTACTTCAACGACTACAGTGTGCTGATGTATAACAACAAAGACAACCAGCAGCTGTCGCATGGCGATGACCTGATATTCATACGCTTTGCCGATGTATTGCTGATGATGTCGGAACTGACTGAAGATGCCCAGTACATGAATCGTGTGCGTCTACGTGCCGGCCTGGAAGAGAAGCCCTATTCACTGGAGAACATCCAGAAGGAACGTCGCTATGAACTTGCCTTCGAAGGCCTCCGCTGGAACGACATGCGCCGCTGGGGTGACAGCTATGCCAAGACGGCCCTGGAATCACAGATTGGTGCCCCAATTTACAACTACGGCAACGAAGCTGTATACAACGGTGTCATCAAGAACATGAATTACAGTTCCCGATATGATGAAACCAAAGGATTCTTTCCGATCCCACAGTCGCAGATCAACCTCTCCAACGGCATGTTGGAACAGATAGCAGGGTATGGTGACGGCAAGGGTCTCTACCCCGGTTTCAGTAATTAAAACGTAGCGAAGCCGCTCCGGTGGTTTCGTTATATATTCGCTGCTTTGATTGAGAGGGCTGCCAGTTTATGGCAGCTCTCTTTTGTGTACAGCTCTTTTCAGCAAAGTATTAAAGAAAACCGCGGAGATTGCTCCCCGCGGTAAGTAATGGTTTTTTCAAATGAAGTACTGATCTGTATCAAACAACCCCCTGGGCCATCATGGCGTCGGCAACCTTCATGAAGCCGGCGATGTTGGCCCCTTTCACGTAGTTGATATACTTACCGTTGCGCCCGTGGGCAACGCACTGTTCGTGGATGTCGCTCATGATCTGATGCAGCCACTTATCCACCTCCTCGTTGCTCCAGGAGATGTGCATGGCGTTCTGTGTCATCTCCAGCCCGGAACAGGCTACACCGCCCGCATTTACCGCCTTGCCCGGAGCGAAAAGCATCTCATTCTCCAGGAAGAAGTCGACAGCCTCTGCCGTACATCCCATGTTGGAAACCTCAGCCACCAATGTCACACCGTTGGCTTTCAGCTGACGCGCGTCATCCAGGTTGAGTTCATTCTGGATGGCACAGGGCAATGCAATATCAACTTTGCATTCCCATGGCTTTTTGTCAGGGAAGAAGACCGCGCCGGGGAATTCATCTGCATAGGGTGCCACCACATCGTTACCGCTGTTGCGCAGCTCAAGCATAAAATCAATTTTCTCCTGCGTGTTGATTCCCTCTTCATCGTAGATGTAACCGTCGGGGCCGGAAATGGTCACCACCTTAGCCCCAAGTTCAGTAGCCTTGGTGACTGCACCCCAGGCAACATTGCCGAAGCCGGAGACGGCAACAGTCTTACCCATCAGGCTGATCTGATGTGCAGCACACATTTTGTCCACGAAATAGAGAGCTCCGAAGCCGGTTGCCTCAGGTCGCAGTCGTGAACCGCCAAACGACATCCCCTTTCCGGTAAAGGTACCTGTATGCTCACGGGCCAATTTCTTGTACATGCCGAACATGTAACCCACCTCACGACCGCCCACACCAATATCGCCTGCCGGCACGTCGGTATCGGGACCGATGTTCCGCCACAACTCCATCACGAAAGCCTGACAGAAACGCATGATCTCAGCCTGCGAACGTCCTCTCGTAGAGAAATCGGAGCCCCCCTTGCCGCCACCCATCGGGAGCGTGGTGAGTGCATTCTTGAAGGTCTGTTCAAATCCCAGGAACTTGAGTGAGGAGAGGGTCACGGAGGAGTGGAAGCGTATCCCTCCTTTGTAGGGTCCGATGGCACCGTTGAACTGTACGCGGTAACCGATGTTCACCTGTACTTTCCCGTTGTCATCTACCCAGGGCACCCTGAAGGTAAATATACGGTCGGGCTCCACGATCCGTTCGATGATGCCCGCTTTTTCAAACTCGGGGTGCTGGTTGTAGACATCTTCAATCGATACCAAAACCTCTCGCACTGCCTGAAGGTATTCCGACTCACCCGGGTGTTTCGCCTCGAGTTGTGTCATTATGTCATTCACTCTCATATTATAGAAGGTTATTATGGGTAATTGTTTGACAAAGGTATAGATTTAATTGGAATTATGATACCCGAAAACAGCTTTTTAGCAAGAATTTTTATCTTTTTATACAGAATTCCCCAAAAACACAATAGACTATATTACAGATATTTATCAAACTATTACCAAACTATTCTTTCCGCTTCGATTCTGTTGTTTTATGGTCGGAAAAATTGCGTTTCATCATTATTTTTCGCTTAAATCTAAAAGATTAAAAAAACCGTCTTGCCGGCTTCGACAGAAACGGAAACGGAATTGAAGAGAACAACCCTGCCATTCGGAAGAAAGTTTCGCTTTTCAGTCATAAATAGTTATTTTTGTAGAAGGAATCTCATTTAAGACGCATTGATGCATGGCAAAGAATAAACTGGCCAAATTTGCCGACATGGCCGACTATGACAACGTATTTCAATATAGTTTCGAAACTCTGCAGGGAAACGGATTTCCACTGAAAGGAAAATGGAATGAACATTTTGGCAACGACAACCCCATTGTGTTGGAACTGGGATGCGGCAAAGGTGAGTATACGGTGGGACTGGCACACAAATATCCGGACAAGAACTTTATCGGTATCGACATCAAGGGTGCCAGGATGTGGAAAGGTGCAACAGAAGCACTGAAGGAGAAGCTTACCAATGTGGCATTCTTACGAACCCACATCGAACTGATCGGTTACTTTTTCGCGGAAAACGAAGTATCAGAGATCTGGATCACTTTTCCCGACCCTCAGATGAGAAAAGTGAACAAAAGGCTCACCTCCACCCGCTTCATGAGGGAGTACAGCCGCATCATGAAGGAGAACGGTCTCATCCACCTGAAAAGCGACAGTCCCTTCCTCTACACATACACCCGGGAGATGATCCGGTTGAATGAATTAGAGCTGTTACATGACACCGACGATCTGTATCACTCCGGAATGGAGGATGAGATACTTGAAATACGTACCTTTTATGAACAACAGTGGCTCAGTAGGGGTTTATCCATCAAGTATCTCCGCTTCATCTGTCCCAAGAAAGAGGAATGGAGTGAGCCTGACATCGAAATTGAAAAAGACCCCTATCGCAGTTTCGGGAGAGATGCCAGAATTTAAGGTATATATGTTTGTACGATAACAGGTTAATAGGTTTGTAATATATTGGTCAATTGGTTCCTAGTTAAAATAAAGTTTGGTGTTCGAGTATCAAAGTTAGAATATAAATAGCTGTGAGCTGAAAACTGAATAACGATTACATAAAACAAAAAGCTGAAAGTTGAGAACTGAAAGCTGAAAGCAAAAAATATGGCAATATACCCACAGTTAATCATTGATGCACTGAAACATGTGCGTTACCCAGGAACGGGACAGGATATAGTATCTGCCGGCATGGTGGAGGATGACATCCGCATTGAAGGAATGAAGGTTAGTTTTTCGCTCATCACCGAGAAACCGAATGATCCCTTTATCAAGTCGGTGGTGAAGATGGCCGAACAGGCGATCCTCATGCATGGCGACAAGGATATTGAAATCAAGGGCAACATCACTGTGAAATCGAAGCAGCCTCCTCGTCCGGCACTACCGGATCTGCTGCCCGGGGTGAAGAACATCATTGCCGTGGCTTCCGGCAAGGGAGGGGTGGGAAAAAGCACAGTCTGCACCAACCTGGCAGTAGCCCTCGCACAGAAAGGATACCGTGTGGGACTGCTCGATGCTGATATTTTCGGTCCCTCTGTACCCAAGATGCTGGGTGTGGAAGATGCCGCTCCCATCCTGGAGAAGATCAATGGTCGCGACATGATCATCCCCATCGAGAATCATGGAGTGAAGATGCTCTCCATAGGCTTTTTCGTGAAGAAAGAGGATGCGGTGGTCTGGCGCGGTGCCATGGCCGGTAATGCTCTGAAACAACTTATTGGCGATGCGGAATGGGGCGAAATAGACTATTTCCTGATTGACTTACCACCAGGGACAAGTGACATTCACCTCACACTGGTACAAACACTCCCCATCACCGGGGCGGTAATTGTGAGCACACCACAGGAGGTGGCACTCGCCGACGCCCGCAAAGGAATCAGTATGTTCACCGGCGACAAGGTGAATGTCCCCATCCTGGGACTGGTGGAGAATATGTCATGGTTCACACCTGCTGAACTGCCAGAGAACCGTTACTACCTCTTCGGCAAGGAAGGCTGCAAAAGGCTCGCAGCGGAAAAGGGATATGCCCTGCTGGGGCAGATCCCCATCGTGCAGAGCATTCGTGAGGCGGGTGACGACGGGCAACCGGTAGCCCTACAGCAGGATAGCATCACTGGTATGGCTTTCGCGGAGCTGGCTGGCAACTTGCTGGCAGCAGTCGACAAGCGCAATCGGGAATTGCCCCGGACCGGTATCGTTGAGATTTCACACAAATGAACATCGACAATCAAGACATAAGACATCCTCTTCACAGCTTTCGCTACTGCCCCCGCTGCGGAACGGCATCATTCGCTGTAAAGAATGAGAAAGCGAAGCAGTGTAGCGCCTGTGGTTTTGTCTACTATTTCAACTCCTCGGCTGCGGTGGTTGCACTCATCGAAAACGAGAAGGGAGAGTTACTTATTGCCCGTCGTGCCCATGAGCCTGCCAAGGGAACATTGGATTTGCCCGGTGGCTTCATAGACATGCATGAGACCGCCGAGGAAGCAGTATGCAGGGAGGTACTCGAAGAGACTGGTCTGACTGTAACATCTACCGGATATCTTTTCTCAATACCAAATATTTACCTATATTCAGACTTCGAAGTTCATACCGTGGACCTCTTCTTCAGATGCAAGGTGAATGACATCAGCACCATAGGCGCTCACGACGATGTGGAAGAACTGTTGTTCCTGGCTCCGGGAGAGATTAATCCCGCTGCTTTTGGACTCGCTTCGATTCGTAAAGGAATAGAAAAAATCTTACAGATAGTTATTTAATCCCTACCAGATAGAGATGTGATTTACGGGAGGGAGCAATCAGGATCATCATGAAAAGAATATTCTTATTACTGACACTAATGTCCCTGCTGCAGCTATCGCTTGCTCAGCGGACGGTATACCACGTGGAGCCGGAGAAGCTCTTCAACCAGGGTAAAGAGATGTTCCTCGAAGGCAACTATGCGGGTGCCGACGATCTGCTGACTCGCTTTACTGCCATTAGCGATGACGTGCGAATGAAGGAGGAGGCAGCCTACATGCAGGCAGTGGCTTCATTCAAACGTGGCAGCGAAGGAAGCAGCGAGCAACTTGAAACGTTCCTCTACAATCATCCTGAAAGCGTTCACCGTCATCCGCTGATGTTTCTGATAGGCTCCGCCCATTACGACCGAAAAGAGTGGGAAGCAGCCCGCAGCTGGCTTCTGCAGGCAGACTTGGACTACCTGACCCTCACCGACCAGGAAGACTACAGTTTCCGACTGGGATACACGGAACTGCAACTGGGCAACCTGAAGGAGGCCTCACGTCTCTTTGGCCTGCTTTCTCTCAACAGCAACAGGTATAGTGATGCAGCCAACTTCTATCTGGGTTACATTGACTATTCAAACAAGGATTACAATGCGGCGCTGAATCGCTTTCGCCCAATGAAAGAACATCCCGAGTATCGGGAAGAAGTGGCCTTCTACACGGCCCAGGCAACCTTTTTCGATGGTAAGCTCGATGAAGCGGTTCCGCTCGCTGAATCATTCCAGTCTCAATATCCACGGAGCGAGCACCTTACCGAGATATACCGTATACTAGGCAACAGCTATTTTCGCCTCGGTCAGCCTTCCCGGGCCATTCCATGGTATGAGAGATACAGTTCTTCAGTTGCCAGACCACTGAGGGGCGATGCTTACTTCCTCGGTCTCTCCTATGCTGAGAATGGCAAGCAGAATGAGGCACTTAGAATGTTTCAGCAGGCGGTGGGGGAAGCGGATGCACTCACGCAGAATGCACAGTTGCAGCTAGGGCAGACCTATCTGGCATTGAACCAAAAGCAGGAAGCACAGATGGCATTCGAAGCAGCATCACGCAACAACTTCGACTCCCAGGTGCGTGAGACAGCCATGTTCAACTATGCTTTGCTGGCACATGAGACAAATTTCTCCGTCTTCAGCGAATCGATCACTCTATTCGAGAATTTCCTTCGGGAATTTCCGCAATCGGTTTACACCGACCAGGTGAATGACATCCTTGCAGAAACCTTTCTCACCACAAAAGATTATCAGGCGGCACTCAACGCCATCAACCGGATACAGAATCCTGGTCGTCGCATCCTGGAAGCAAAGCAGATGGTACTCTTCCAGCTGGGAGCCCAGGAGTTTATCAACGGCAACATGAACAAAGCCGTCGAGTTCTTCAACAACAGTATCGGTACCGGCAATTATGATCTCAAGGCCCGCAACAATGCGTGGTACTGGCGGGGAGAGTCCTATTACCGGATGGGCAACTACATTCAGGCAACCACTGATTTCAGGCAATTTACACAACAAGCATCACCCAATGATGAGAACTACTCAATGGGGTGGTACAACCTTGGTTACGCATACTTCAAACAACAACAGTACAGTCAGGCGGCAAATACCTTTGAGCGTTATCTCTCCACAGAGAACAACAGTCGCAAGGCTGAGGTTGCCGATGCATTGAATCGTATGGGCGACTGCTATTATTTCAACCGGCAGTTTGCGGAGGCGGAGCGATACTATGCACGGGCAGCAGACAGCAATCCGGCAGCAGCCGACTATGCAGCCTATCAGCGCGCTTTCGTGATGGGCCTCCAGCGAAATTACCAAGGTAAAATCACGGCACTCGACAACCTGATGCGCAGCTATCCCAATTCACAATACATCGATGACGCACTCTACGAGAAGAGCAGGGCACTCACTATGCTCAATAGGGAGCAGGAAGCCATCGCGGTATTACAAAAGCTTGTATCCGACTTCCCAAAAAGTCCGCTGGCCGGTCAGGGAGGGGTACAGCTGGGCCAGCTCTACTACAACAGTGGCAGTTACAGGGAGAGCATTGCCGCATACAAGAGCGTTGTCTCCAACTTCCCGGGCACGGATGATGCGCGCACTGCCCTTGTCTCACTTGAGACAGTCTACCGCGACATGAACGATATCCAATCTTATGTAGATTATGCCAATTCCGTTCCGGGAGGTGTCCGTATCACACCTTCTCGCCAGGACTCACTCACCTACCTCGCTGCCGAGAGCATATACATGCGCGGCAACAGGGCCAATGCCGAGGCATCACTCACAAAGTACCTGCAGTCATATCCCAACGGGGCCTACAGCAGTGATGCGCACTACTGGCTGGGAGTAATCGCCGATGAGAAGGGAAACAAGGACCAGGCACTCTCCCGCTTTCGCAGGGTGATAGATGCCGGCAACCTCAAGTTTCTGGACAATGCACTGCTCTATGCCTCACAAACAGAATACAACAACGGCAATTATCGCCAGGCGCTTGCCGACTATACCCGGCTGGCAAACGTTGCCCGAAATGCCACCAACAAGCAAACTGCACTTCTGGGTATGGTGCGCTGTCAGTCAGCGATGAATGGATATCATGAGGCTGCACGTACTGCCACCGAACTGTTGGAGAGCAGTTCTCTCTCTCAGGAGATGGTAACCGAAGCGCGTTGGTTGAGGGGGAAAGCCTATCAGCAGACCAATGAAGTGGAGAAGGCAATGGACGACTTTCAGTTCCTGGCCAACGACACGCGCAGCATCCAGGGTGCCGAGGCACAGTTCATCCTGGCCGACACCTACTACCGCTGGAAATCATATGACCGTGCCGAAGCACAGGTAAAGGAGTTCATGCAGAAAGGCACCCCCCACCAGTACTGGATGGCCAGGGCACTGATCGTGCTCTCGGATACTTACCGAGACAGAGGTGACAGTTTTCAGGCACGCCAGTACCTCGAGAGCCTCAGGAGCAACTACAAGGGCGGGGAAGAAGATATCCTGCAGATGATCAATGAACGGCTCAACCAATGAGAATAGCATGATTCACAGTAGAAACAAAACGCTCAAATTAGCAAAATGAGAAAATTATATATTACCCTGACAATTCTTGCTATTTCGGCAGGACTTACAGCTCAGACACAAGACTCGCTCCTGAGAAGACAACTGGAACTGGAGCGCGATTTCAATCCCACCCTGCTCGATGCAGACAAGATCAACTCGCTTCCATCACTCCGTGAACCGGAGGTGCAGAAGGCAAACACCAACTACTCCACCTGGGCGGGACGGATCACCCCGCCGCTGGAGATTGCCCTGCCGCGTCCCGGCAATATCATGACTGCAATTCCCTACCAGAAAGAAAAGGGATATCTGAATTTTCAGGCTGGAAACTATGCCAACATCGATGGAGCTTTCGGCTACCGGCTCATCGAGAAGGAGAAGCATCAACTCAGATTCACCTTCACCCATCAATCGACAAATGGCGAAGTAGATTATTCACAGGAGAGCAATCCCCAAAGCAGTGATCTCTATTTCATGGACAATCGTGGTGAGCTCTCTTACCTTCACCGGGGAGATGCCAACAACATCACCTTGTCCCTTTCATACCTCCATTCGCTCTTCAACTACTACGGAAATGACTTTGGCAGTGAGGCCTACTTCAACGATGAAAAACAACGACTGGGTCTGCTGAAAGCTTCCCTTGGTCTGAAGTCAAAACCTTCTGACATGTTGAACTACCACGGGACACTGGATCTGAGAAATTTCACCACCGGCCTTGCCTTTCCGGGTATGCCCGATCCATTAAAGGGTAATGAGATCAGGATCAATGCAGGACTTGACAAACCCTTCCGCAACACTACCACCAAAGCAGGTGTCGAGGGCAGTCTGGTGACAGCCCTCTATGGTGCCGACTGGGACAACTACCTCTTGTTGAACGCTGCTCCCTACCTTCGCTACGAAGGTCTTAACCGCTCAGCACGTCTGGGTGTTGACATCCTTTTCCAGACTGGAGACAAGACCCGTGTACGGGTTGTACCAAACGTGGCACTGCAACTAGGCATCACTGAACGTACATCTATCTATGCAAATATACATGGTGGGTTCAACCACAACACATTCCTGGACAAAATGGGTGAATCGCGTTACTTTATTGCAGCAGAGAACGTGAAACCTTCATTTTCAATTGTCGATATTGATGGTGGATTCCGTATCGGTGATGCAGATGGATTCCGTTTCGATCTCTTTGGCGGGTTTAAAAAAACAGATGACGAACATTTCCTGGTCCTCCACGGCACTGTGGAGTATGATGGCCTCTTGGCGGGACCCTTTTACGAGGGGTTGAAGCCATTGTACGGTGATCTGTCGCATACCCACCTGGGGGGTATGGTACAGGTGGGAATGTGGGCACCTCTCGATCTATCACTCAGACTCACCAAGAATTTCTACACAGTACAGAACCTCTCAGTGGGAGAAACCTTGAATGACGACCCCAAGGCATACAACAAACCGGGTCTGGAAGTAGACCTGAAAGGATCACTTGAGGTGAGTGACAAGCTCAGTTTCAACATGAACTACTATTTCGCTGGGGATAGGTGGAGTTACTTCGTGGGTGAGAACATGGAGATGGAGAACATCAATGACCTCAACCTGGGAGCTGCTTACAAGATCAATAAAGCTTTTTCGTTCAGTGTGAAGGCCAACAACATGATGAACCAACAATACGATCTCTGGTACGGTCACCCTGCACAGGGATTCAACATCATGGGTGGATTCACTTTCCGCTTCTGATTTACAGGAAGAAACGATTTTTAATACTCCATCTTTCCGCATTACACCGCTTTTGTGTACTTTTGTCATTGAAAGAGAGAGCTTAAAGACCAATTAGGGGAACAGACATAACTATGGCTAAGAAAATAACAACAGGGAGTAAATCCACCAAAGGGAGCAGTCAATCACCAAAGCAGAAGATCGTCAGGACGATGTGGACCATTTTTGGTATTGGAGTTGCCTCACTCTTATTGCTCTTCGCACTCATCTCTGTGGGAGCAGTAGGATATCTGCCGCAAATCAGCGAGCTGGAAAATCCAATCGACAAGTATGCCTCACAGGTCATCTCAACCGACAATGAACTGCTCTTCACCTACTCACAGAGTGATGACAATCGCATCTTTGTAGACTATTCCGATCTTTCTCCCCATCTGATCGATGCACTGATTGCCACTGAGGATATCCGCTACTATTCTCACTCGGGAATTGATTTCATCAGTGTGGGAAGGGCTGTCGTCAAAACCATGCTGCTCAACAGGGAGAGCAGTGGCGGCGGAAGTACCATCACGCAACAGCTGGCCAAGCTGCTCTACTCACCCCGTGCAAGCAACAAGCTGCAAAGGGTGTTCCAAAAACCGGTTGAATGGGTGATTGCCGCCAAGCTGGAGCGCTACTACACCAAAGATGAAATCATCAACCTCTACCTCAACAAGTATGACTTCAACTACAATGCCGTGGGCATTGAGTCGGCAGCACGCACCTACTTCAACAAAACACCGAAGGAGCTGAACACCGAAGAGTCGGCCATGCTCATCGGCATGCTCAAGAACTCATCACTCTACAACCCCGTACGTCGTCCCGAGGTGACGCGTGACCGTCGCAATGTGGTGCTCTCCCAGATGGAGAAATACGACTATCTCTCCCGTCAGGAAGCTGACTCGCTGAAGCAATTGCCGGTAAACATCGACTTTAACCGCTCGGGGCATGTCGATATTGCCGCACCCTACTATCGTCAGCATCTGGCCAAGATCATGATGGCCAAGAAACCTGAACGCAAGAACTATGCCTCCTGGCAGAACCAACAGTTCAAGGAAGACTCACTTGCCTGGGCTGATGATTTACTCTATGGATGGTGCAACAAGAACAAAAAAGCGGATGGCTCTTCATACGATATCTATACTGACGGCCTGAAGATTTATTCCACCCTCGATTCACGGATGCAACGTTATGCCGAAGCTGCGGTGAAAGAGCACATGGGTGGATATCTGCAGGAACAGTTCTTCCGCGAGAAGAAGGGCATGAAATATGCCCCCTACTCCAGTGAGGTGAGCGACCAGGTGGAGGATCTGCTGATCACCGCCATGAAGCAGAGCGATCGTTACCGCATCCTGAAGAAGGAGGGAATGAGTGATGCTGCCATCCTCAAGAACTTCAAGGAGGAGAAGGTGGAGATGAAGGTTTTCTCCTGGGATCAACGGGAGGTGGATACATTGATGACTCCCTGGGATTCGATCCGTTACCACAAGAACTTCCTCCGTACCGGCTTCATGGCAATGGATCCGCTGACGGGACATGTGAAAGCATACGTGGGGGGCCCCGACTTCAAGTTCTTCAAGTATGACATGGTCTCCACCGGCAAGCGACAAATCGGCTCCACCATCAAACCCTATCTTTATACGCTGGCCATGGAGGAGGGAATGACACCCTGCGATCAGATGATGCATCAGCCCATTACCCTGATGACCGAGACTGGTGAGGAGTGGACCCCTCGCAATCCTGGTCACACCAGTGGGGAAATGGTTTCCATCAAGTGGGGCTTGCAACGATCCAGCAACTGGGTTACCGCCTACCTCATGAAGCAGTTCTCACCTTATGCTTTTGCCCGCATGCTCAGCTCATTCGGGCTCAAGACACCTGCCGATCCGGTAGTATCACTCGCACTGGGTCCCAATGAGGCATCGGTATACGAGATGGTGGGGGCCTACACCTCCTTCATCAACAGAGGTATCAGGGTGGAACCGCTGTTGGTGACCCGCATCGAGGACTCCTACGGCAACGAGGTAGCCACCTTCGTCCCCCGCATGAAGGAGATCTTCAGCGAGTCCTCCTCCTACAAGATGCTCGACATGTTGAAGGGTGTAGTTGACGGCGGAACCGGTAGCCGGTTGCGCAGGGTCTATAACCTGAAGGGAGAGATGGGTGGCAAAACCGGTACGACAAACAACAACTCCGATGGCTGGTTCATGTCGTTCACTCCCAACCTGGTGGCAGGATGTTGGGTGGGCGGTGAAGAGCGGTCCATCCATTTTGACCGTATGGCATATGGCCAGGGTGCCAGCATGGCACTCCCCATACACGGGATCTTCTACCAGAAGGTTTATGCCGACAAGGAATTGAACTACAACGATAACGGGAAGTTTGAAATACCGGCAGGGTTCAACCCATGTGCCGGGTCAGAGCGCTATTCATCCGATTTCTACCAGGACAATGATCCTGTGATTGAGAACGAAGGAATTGATGACATTTTCAATTGAAAATGTCATCAATTCCCCTTTCTTCCCTTTTTTAGAAAAAGTTGCTTTCTCAGTTCATCCATTCGCTGAAGGGAAGCCCTGTAACTCATTTCCAGGATGCTGGTACGCTCTCCCGCTTCAAGTGAGATGTTTTTACTGTCGGTAATCTTGTCTTCAGGTATCATTTTCACAAAACGCTCATAATAGGTGAGGGCCGACTCGATCTCATCCATCCTGTCATAGGTCAGGGCAATATTGTAAAGCAGCATATAGGATTCAGGGCGTCTGCTTAAAGCAGATTGATAATAGCTTATTGCCCTGGAGGGTTCATTTGAACGGTCATGCGCTTCCGCCAACGAGATGTCATAGTCGAAGAGCATCTCCTGCAACGACTCTATCTTCTCCACTCCCTCTTTGAGAACTGAAATTCCTTTCTTTCTGTCGTAGGTTTTCGCAAGTGCTGAACCGTAATAGTAAAGGAGATTGACATCAGGCTGTGGAGCCTGTTCATAGGCAAGCGCCAGCCACCTAATCGCCTCGTAATATCGCATCATGGCGAAGAAACTCATCCCCAGGAAATAGGTGGTGGTGTAGGTAGAATCACCCTGTATGACATTGTATTGCAACCGTTCAATCGCTGCCGGGTAGTTACCCGTTACATAGTGTGCCATCCCGTTCAACTGTCCGATGGAGGTGCGCTCCGGATCAATTTCTTCCAAATAGCGTTGTGTGCGGATGAGCACGCTGTCGTAGATTTGCAGGGAATAGTATATATCTGAGAGATTGCGTAAAGCCAAATGATCAGCCGGATCTCTTTCCAGTGCTTCTTCATAGTAAACAAGCCCCAGTCCACTGCCCAGTCGCACATGCGCATCTCCTGCCATTCGTAGCAGCATGGGAATGGAGTCTTGTCTGAAGACCTCCTCGGCTGCTGTGATTGTACCCTGCCAGTCGCCTGAACGATAGTGGGCAACCACTTTCTTTGTTTGCAGATACAGATTTCCAGGCGATAGCTCACTGGCTTTCAACCAGTATCTGAGTGAAGCTTCATGATCTCCGGCCTGTGAAGCGCAATCGGCTGCCGCCATGAGTATCTCTATGGTTTCATGAGTGCCGCCAGTCAGTGACTCATAAATATCCAGCGCAGCAGTGTATTCATATAGCATCTGATAACATTCTGCCTTCAGCAGCTGGTTTTCCACACTCTCCGGTGCACGCTCCAATAGCTCAATCGCTTCCCTGTAACGATATTCTCTCATCATTTCACTTACCTGATCTGTTTGGGCAATTCCCGGAAGAAAGCGGGCAGCTAAAAAGATAAGGATCAATATCCTGGTTTTCATAGACCCTTCATTTAAAGTTGAAAAAGGGAGGCCCGATTGACTCGCCGCCTCCCATCAGTTTATCAATCAACAACATGACTGAACAATTACGGCACGGATTATTTACATCCCTGTTTTCTTCACGCTATAACCAACGACAATGATCGCATTATCGGGTGCGGGTACTGCACTGGTTTCATCCATGCCATCTCCCTGCAACCTGAAGACAAAAGGAATACTCCTGGTCATGCTTACTGCTTCTCCATTCGGCTTGGGAGGTGCCGGGATCCAGTCTGGCATCAGCTCTATCACCCTTTTCACCTCCTTGTCGAGTGAGGGATCAACCCCTTTTTCTATCCTTACGAAGGACACCTTGCCTTGGTTATCAACAGTATACACCGCTTCCACCAGACCCTGTATCCCGTTCTTCTGTGCGATCACCGGATATTTGATGTTGTTGGCAAGAAATTTCATGTAAGCCTCGTCACCCCCGGGGAAGACGGCCGGCTCCATGTTTTTCATCCTCTCCTGCATTTCTTTCCGCTCTTCATCGGTTGGAGGTGTGTTGTTCAGGCTGAAAACAATCGGTAAGGTGTACTTTACATTCACATTCTGCCCACGCTGTTTCCCCGGTTTCCAGTCGGGCATCAGTCCCAGTACCCGCAGCGCTTCGGCATCCAATAAAGGATTAACTCCTCGCACAATCTGCAGGTCGCTGATGCTGCCATCTTTCATTACCACGAAGTTACAGATCACACGCCCCTGAATACCATTTGCATGAGCCTCTTTCGGATATATGATGTTTTCTGTAAGGAACTTCATCAGAGCCCCATTTCCACCGGGGAACTGTGGCTGATCCTCCACAATGACAAACACATCATCTGTCACAGCACTCTTCTGTTCCTCTGGCTTGTCCCCTTGGAGACTGAATTCCACAGGGAGGGTAAAACGCACGTTGACCGCTTGCCCCCGTTGAGTGCCCGGTTTCCAGTCGGGCATCAGTCCCAGTACCCGCAACGCTTCGGCATCCAATAATGGATCAACACCTCTTACAATTTGCAGGTCGCTGATGCTGCCATCTTTCATTACCACGAAGTTACAGATCACACGCCCCTGGATGCCTTTCTGTTGTGCCTCTACCGGGTAACGGATGCTCTCACCGATAAATTTCATCATGGCCCCGTTCCCGCCGGGGAACTCAGGCATATCTTCCACTACCACGAAAATATTTTCCTCATTCTTTACTGGCGGCGGGTCCTGTAGCTGTTGATCCTGCCTATCAGCCTGCATCAATTCCGGAGTGAGCATGTTGTCTACCGACAATTGTTCCTGCCCCAGTTCAGCTACAGCAGGATTCAACATCTTCATTTCATCATCTGCTGGTTCCCGCTGAGCAGCATAAATGCTGTTGGCTGTAAGAAAAAGCAGCACCAGCGGGAGCACAAGCAGGTACCTGCCCACTTTGTATGCAGGCGATTTGGATTGATTCATCATCATAATACGTTGTTTTAATTGTGAAACATTGAAATTATTCACTATCGGAACTGCAGTTTCTTGATAGGTCAGTCGTAAAATATGGTACTGGTATTCACGGCTGTTCACACCATGCGTGAGCACGCCCTGATCGGCCAGATATTCAAGGTTCATGGTCATCTCCCTCTTCATCAACCAGACAAACGGATTCCACCAGAAAAGGAGAGTGAGTGACTCAATCAGCAGGACATCAAATGAATGCCGCTGTTGCACATGCGTCTGCTCATGCAGCAGAATTTGTGTCAGCTCAGCCTCCGAATGCTTGTCGGTATTGACAAAAATCAGATTGAAAAATGAGAAAGGGGTGATGTCATCTTTGAGCCGGTATACCGCTGTTCCGAAGATCTCAGCAGGTTCACTTTTCATTCTGATACGAAAAATCGAGATCAACTGAATGAGAAAGCGCAGAATGAAGAGCAGGGTGATGGAAAAATAGATCACCACACCAATGCGGGAAAGGTTGAACTCCCGTGAGGGAACAGACTCTTCTACTATTATGTTTCCCATCACGGGCTCCCCGAAAAAAACTGTGCCCGAAACCACTTCTGTTTCCGGTGTAAAAAGAGCTGATACACTGTGTGGAAGCGGTACAGTCATCAAAGGATAGAGGAGTGAGAAAAGAATGACCGAGAGGAAAAAGAACCGGCGCAACTGTAAAAAGGTATCTCTCTTCAGCAACAGCCTATAGAGAATAAAAAAGAGCGACAATGCGATATTTGCTTCTATCAGGTAGATCATAAAAGGATGCATGGCATTTTCGTTTGGGGTGAAACGTATTTGTTACTGCTGATTTTTTTCTATCAGGCGTATGATCTCACCAAGTTCTTCGGTGGTGATCTTTTGCTCTTTGGCAAAGAATGAGACCAGCTCCTTATAGGAGTTGTCGAAATAGCTCTCTACCACTCCCGACAAGAAATGGCGCTTGTAGGATGACTCAGAGATCAGCGGCTTGAACACCTTCACATTTCCGAATCGCCGCTTCGTGAGGTATCCTTTCTGCTCCAGCTTGCTGAAGATCGATGCCACCGTGGT
>Ga0209510_1002000_pt1 | contig 21724 bp, 19 predicted proteins | sample BiotimSIPDNA_FD_185749 | JGI IMG/M metagenome (GOLD analysis project Ga0209510, IMG submission 185749) | Anaerobic biogas reactor microbial communites from Washington, USA - Biogas_R1 time_0 SIP DNA (SPAdes) (version 2) | ecosystem: Engineered > Bioreactor > Anaerobic > Unclassified | place...
CGCTGATGATGGGGCAGGCGAATGAGGGCACCCCAGTCGTGCTCGCGAGAGGTTTTCCCTATCCTCTTCGGGAAGGAAATGCCAGAGAATTGATCAGAAATAAGGAGAACGACCTATTCCGATGACCCCCCGGTTTGAAGAATCCTTCAAAGATCTCAAAGTGACAGTGTTGGCGGGCGGCGTTGGGGGAGCAAAACTATTGGTTGGATTGGATAAGACGCTCAATCCCGGAAAATTGAACGCGATTGTGAACACAGGGGATGATTTTTTCCATTTTGGGCTACACATTGCGCCGGATATCGATTCAGTCTGTTATGCCCTGGCTGGACTGTCAGATCCGATACACGGCTGGGGGAGGAAAGATGAAAGCTGGCAAGTCCTGGAAGAATTGCGCAGAATAGGCGCGCCGGACTGGTTCGCATTGGGCGACAAAGACCTGGCATGGCAGTTGGAACGCCAGCGGCTTTTGAACGCAGGGATGAGCTTGACAGAAGTGACGGAGCATTTCTGCGCGACTTTTGGGATACCTTCGCGGGTACTGCCGATGTGTGATGAACCCGCACCAACCCGCATCAGGACCCAGAACGGAGAGTGGCTGGGCTTTCAGGACTATTTCGTCCGCCAAAAATGCAAACCGGAGGTGGCTGAAATCAGCCTGACCGGAGGCAAAAAGATTGCTCCGAGCCAGGCAGCAGAGCGGGCGCTGCGCGAAGCTGACCTGGTTATATTCGCGCCTTCTAACCCTTGGGTAAGCATCGACCCAATCCTTTCGCTGAAGGGCGTCAGGGAAATTCTGAACGAAAAAGTTGTTGTGGCGGTCTCACCCATCATCCAAAACAGCGCGCTGAAAGGTCCTGCAGCGAAGATGTTCCGTGAACTCGGAATTATGCCTTCGTCTGAGGCAGTGCGTGAACACTACATAGACCTGTTGGATGGATTCGTTTTTGACGATCTTGATCAGGAAGATTCGAAAAAATGGCAAGCCTCAGATATAATAAGTGAATCTTTTCAGACGATCATGAAGGATGAAAAGGACAAGGTTGCCCTGGCAGAAGCAGTTATCTCACTTGGCGCAAGGATCCTTGTCGAAAAATGACCATATGGGCAGTCTTACCTGTAAAAAGGTACGCAGTCGGTAAATCGAGATTGAGGAGCCTGTTTTCGGAAGCGGAAATCGCTCAACTCAACCGACAATTATTTGAGAGCACTTTTACAAAAATAAGAGAAATACCTGAAATCGACCATGTTCTGGTAATCTCAAGAGAAGACCTCGCTTTGGATTGGTGCCGGTCGCATGGGGGAACGGCGCTTATGGAAGACAGCCCCAGTTCGCTCAATTTGGCGGTTACCAAAGCGCAGGGTTACGTATCGGAGCATGGAGGCGGTTGCTTTCTGGTTCTTCCAAGCGATTTGCCTTTAATGACTCCGCAAGATATCAGCCGCTTGATCGAACAGATGGATGGTAAACGCAGACTGGTCATTGTCCCCGATCACCTTCAATCAGGAACCAACGCCCTGTTGATGAGCGATCCGGAATTGATCAAGCCGTGTTTCGGAACTGATTCCTTCCGCAAACATACCAGGCAAGCTTTGGCGAAGAATGCGGAACTGGTTGTCTACTTGAATCAGAATATACAGTGGGACCTTGATACCTCACTGGAGTTAAACCGTATTATTAACAATCAACCCGAAATATCTATTTTGAGCCAACTAAGAAAGGAAACCTCATCATGACCCAAAAATACGCTCTTTATCTGCAGGACGCTCACGACTTGCGCGATGGGCTGGATATCGCCCGCTACGCGGAAAAGAAGGGAATTGACGGCGTTTGGCAAGCCGAAAGCCGCCTCGTGCGGGACGCCATCGTCCCGATGGCTGCATACGCGGCTGTCACGGAGCACATCAAGATCGGCTCAGCCGTCATCAATAACTGGACGCGCAATATCGGTCTGCTGGCATCCACCTTTTTGACTTTGGATGACCTGGCTCCAAACCGCATTATCTGCGGCATTGGCGCCTGGTGGGACCCCTTAGCAAAAAACGTCGGTATCGACCGCAGTAAGCCGCTCAAAGCAATGGAAGAAACGGTTACTGTTTTGCGCAGGCTGCTCAACATGGAACGTGTCAGTTTTGAAGGCGAATTTGTCAGTGTGCATGAGATTGAGCTCGACGTGGTCCACGGACGGCGTGAATCCCGCCATGTTCCGATCTACATCGGCGCAACCGGCGGAAAAATGATTGAAATGACCGGACGAATCGCTGACGGCATTGTGATGAACTACTGTGTGCCGGTTGAATACAACGACATCGCTATCGAGCAGCTCGAGAAAGGTCTGAAAGAATCCGGACGAAAGCTGGAAGATTTTGACCGCCCTCAGTTGATTGTCTGTTCTGTGGACGAAGATCACGACGTGGCAATCGACAGCACGCGCGAATTGCTCACCCAGTACCTGGCGCAGCAGCCGCACATCGCCAAAGCCTCGGGCGTCTCGATGGATATCGTCGAAAAGATTCAGGCGATCCTCGGCTGGCCTGCCACGCATGAACAAATTCAGGCTGCCAAGCATCTGGTTCCGGAAGATCTGATTCACCGTATTACCGCCAGCGGTACGCCAGCTGAAGCAAAAGCGAAGGTACAGGAATACATTGATCACGGCTGCACCACGCCGATCCTTTATGGCGTTGGCGGCAACACCAAGCTGCTGATCGATACCTTCGCCTCGGAGGAATAATGCGGCAGTTACCAAGTAGCCGCAGTTGTTACGTCTGCGGCCGCGAAAATCCTGTCTCGCTGCGGATGACATTTTACCTGCAGGATAACGGCGAAGTCACTGCTGACGTGGTAGTCCCGGAAGCCTATGCTGGTTATCCTGGTATGGTCCACGGCGGGAATATCGTAGCAATGATGGATGAAGCTGCGGGTCGGGCTGTGACGGGAGAGGAAACCAACCTGTTCGAGGTTACAAGCCAACTTACAGTCAGATACAGGCAGCCAGTTCCAACAAATCAACCATTGAGGGTAATTGGCAGATTGTTGAAAAAGCGCGGAAAATTCTCCAAGGCAGCCGGTGAGATACGCAACCAGGCAGGCGAGCTGCTCGCGGAAGCGGAAGCTCACTTCGTGGAGCTGTCTAAGGATTTTACCGAAGGTGAAGACCCAGAAATACTGGGTTGGAAGGTGTATGATGATGACTAAGCCTGAACTACAATATTCCCGTCCTGTGAACTGGGACGAGTTGGAAGGATTGCGGCAGGAATTCCAGGGTCGGATCATGTATCTGGCTGGCGGGGACTATCACCCGCGGGTGGAGGAAACTGCCGCTGTCTTGGTGGACCTGCAGGACCTTGAACTTGATCAAGTCGAATTTACGGACGAGGCAATCAGCCTGGGAGGTCTTTGCAGTCTGCAGCAGCTCGGCAACGCGTTAGAATCCGATGACCTGCTGGAGGCGATCTCGATAGAAGCTGGTGTGAACCTGCGCAATAGTTTGAGCCTGAATAATTACATTCGCCACAGCAACGGACGCTCCGCGGTACAAATCTGTCTCAATGCCTTGGAAGCTGAATACCTGCTTGGCGGAGAAGAAGCGTTTCAAAAACACTCCAGGTCTCTCAAAACGAAGCTGGATGACGACTTCCTCGAGACGATTAGAGTGAACCAGCCGGTTTCACTGGCTTTTGCGTCCGTCGCGAGAAGCCCGAAAGATCAACCCATTGTGATGGTGGCTGTCTCAAAACGTTCGGATGCCCGTTTCCATGTGGCATGCGGAGGCGCTGAAAGCCTGGACGCGTCCTTTGACCTCTACTACGGGGAAGATGACGGCATCAGCACGATCAAGGAACTTTATAAAGACGCTGATGACGCGTGGGCAAGCGCGGAATATCGCCAGGATATCGCGGCGATTTTGCTCTCACGCTGTCTGCAAAAACTTTGGCGATTATCAAACACAAAGGAGGAAGCATGAACATTTACCTCCTGATCAATGACAAGACCTTCAACGCGGAATGCCAGCCTGCGGACAGCCTGCTGGATGTGTTGAGGCGGTTGGGATTCTTGAGCTTGAAGTCCGGCGGATGCGTGCGCGGCGAATGCGGCGCGTGTACCGTCTTGATGGATGGGGAGCCAGTGAACGCCTGCATGTTTCTGGCGGTTCAGGCTCAGGGACATACCCTCGAAACGATCGAGCAAATAGGTCAGCATCCCGCTCAGGGTTGGAAGAAGACCGGCGGCTATGACCCGATCCAAAAGGCTTTCATCGAAAGCGGCGCCATTCAATGCGGGTATTGCACTCCGGCGATGATCCTCGCAGCCAGGGCGCTGCTACGGCAGAACCCTGACCCGAGCGAAGCAGAGGTAAGGGAAGCGCTTTCGGGGGTGCTCTGCCGCTGCACCGCTTATGTCAAGCCGGTACAAGCTGTCCTGAATGCTGCAGCGGAGCTCAGAAGAGCTCAGCAAACTGAGCCGCAAGAAACCTGTGAGACTTACGAACCTGACATTCTGTCTGTTCAAGCGATTCCTGAAACGGACACGGTTGGAAAATCTGAGGTCAAGGTGGACGCGGAAAAACTCGCGCAAGGAAAACCTGCTTTCACGGCGGATCTGCAGCTTCCTGGAACACTGATCGCAAGAGTGCTGAGATCACCGCTTGCGCACGCGAAGATAGTCAGCATTGATACCTCACGAGCGAAAGCGCTGCCGGGTGTGGCTGCGGTGATGACCTGGCAGGACTTGCCGCGCGTGGTTTACTCTACCGCCGGTCAGTCCGATCCGATTCCGGGCCCGCTGGACATGTTCTCACTGGATAACAAAGTGCGCTTTGTCGGAGACAGGGTCGCGTTTGTGGCAGCAGAAACCGCTGAAATAGCAGATAAAGCGTTGTCTTTGATCGACGTGACTTATGAACCGCTTCCTGTGATCATCGACCCGCGGGACGCGATGAAAGAAGGCGCGGTCCGCATTCACGATGAAGAAGAATACGTAAATTTTGCCGATTCAAACCCAGCTATTAACCTTGCCGCGAAGATTCGGATAGATATCGGTGACGTCGAGAAAGGTTTTTCTGAAGCTGACGGCATCTTTGAACAGGAATATGTGGTTCCGAAAGTGCAGCAGGCGCATATTGAACCGCACGTTACTCTGACTTACTGGGATGAAGACGACCGTCTGGTGATCCGTACGAGCACGCAGGTGCCCTTCCATGTCCGGCGGCAGCTGGCTCCGGTGTTGGGACTGCCGGTGAAACGCATCCGGGTCATCAAGCCGCGCATTGGCGGAGGCTTTGGCAACAAACAGGAAGTTTTGATTGAGGATGTGGCTGCCCATCTGACCATCGCAACTGGTCGACCGGTGCTGTATGAGATGAGCCGCGAAGAAGAATTCATCGGGTCCCGCTCCAGGCACCCAATGCGCGTGCGCATGAAGACTGGCGTCAAGTTCGACGGAACAATTACCGCCAACCAAATGACGGCGCTTTCGGATACCGGCGCTTATGGCTGCCACGCATTGACGGTCACCGGCAACACCGGGCAAAAAAGCATGGGTCTGTACGTGGGAGACGGGGAATACCGAAATCATCCTAATATCCGTTTTTACGCGGATATCGTCTATACCAACACTCCTCCCTCAGGCGCGTACCGCGGATACGGCGTGCCGCAGGGATATTGGCCTCTGGACCGCCACCTGGATAACGTAGCGAGATATCTCGGGATGGATCCGATAGATTTCCGCCTCAAAAACGCTGTCCGACCCGGCGAATATCAGCCCTTCAGTACAGCCTGGAATGAGGGACGGGAGCCCGTACCTGAAGTACTTAATACCGTTGGGCTCGAAGAAGCAGCTGCCGCGGGCAGGAAGGCAATCGGATGGGACGAAAAGTACGGTAACGAAGCCTGGCATAGCATCCCGGGCAAGCCGCACCTCAGGCGGGGCATCGGTGTCGCAATGGCGATGCAGGGCACGGCAATCCCGAACCTGGATATGGGCGGCGCGAGTCTCAAAATAAACGATGACGGCAGTTTCAACCTACTCGTCGGCGCGACCGATCTCGGCACCGGTAGTGATACAGTGCTCGGGCAAATCGCGGCGGAAACGTTAGGTGTCGCGTTGGAAGACATCATTGTGCTCTCTTCGGATACTGACGTGACCCCGTTTGATGTCGGCGCGTACGCGTCTTCGACCACATATATTTCCGGTTGGGCGGTGCTCAAGGCAGCGCAGGAAGTTGCCGGGAAGATCAGGGAACGGGCGGCGCGGCTCTTTAGTGCGAAGGGGGAAACGGTTGAACCGGACGAGATCAGCCTGAAGGACCGACACGCAATTGCCCCTTCTGGGGCGCGGATCAGCATGGCGGAAATCGCGCTGGACTCGCTGCACTGGAACAGTCAGGAACAGATCATGGCGACCGCTTCTCATGTATCGCCCAATTCCCCGCCTCCCTTTGCTGCGCAATACGCGACAGTTTTGGTGGATATTGAAACTGGCGCGGTGAAGGTGGAAGAATTGATCATGGCAGTCGACGGAGGCGTCATCATTAACCCGATCGCAGCTTCTGGACAGATCGAAGGCGGTGTCGCTCAGGCATTAGGCTACGGCGTCAGCGAGGAAATGTGCTATGATGCCGAAGGGCAGCCGCGGGAGCGGGATTTAGTGGACTACCACATTTTCCGCGCGGATGAAATGCCCGAGATCCGCTCTATCTTTGTACAGACATACGAAGAAACCGGACCTTACGGGGCGAAAGCAGTGGCGGAGATCCCGCTGGATGCTGCCGCGCCCGCGATTGGTAACGCGGTGATGGATGCCTGCGGGGCAAACGTACTTGCGAACCCGCTCACCCCTGAAAGAGTTTGGCGTGCTTTAAAACTAAACGCTGAAAGAAAGAGTGATGGATAAACTGGGCTTCTTCAAACGCGAAACTGATACCATCTATGTAACTGGGCATATCAACCCGGATACTGATTCGATCGCATCAGCAATGGGCTACGCTTGGCTGCTGCGCGAACGCGATGGCTCGAACGCAATTGCGAGCAGAGCCGGCTCCATCAACCCGCAAACGGCTTACGTATTGAAAAGGCTTGAGGTTGATCCGCCTTTGCTGCTCACGGACGCTTCTCCGCGTTTTGAATCAGTGATGCGGCGGTTTGATGCTGTTGCACCGGACAGGTCTTTGAGTGAGGCTTGGACGATCCAATCACGCACAGGCGGAATTGCGCCGGTCGTCAACCTGGACGGCACACCGTACGGCATGGTGACCGGCAAGAGCATGTTTGATTTTTTGCGAAAGGTCATAGGTCCGCATCCAAAACTGCGGGAGATGACTATCGCTGAGCTTCTGGATATTCCCTGTCGGGAAGCCGCGAAAACAGATATTCCCAGATTCCTGCCGCAAACCCGTATTAAAGACGTGCTTAACCGCCTCTTAAGGCAGCAGGATAACGAATACTGGGTGGTAGATGAGAACAAGCGCTACTTGGGCGTGGTGAGGCAGCAGGAGTTGCTTAACCCACCCCGGATCAAAGTGGTTTTGGTAGATCATAATGAACCCCAGCAGGCGATTGCCAATCTCGAGGAAAGTGAACTTCTTGAAATCCTTGACCATCACCGGCTTGGGAATCAGTCCACACATAACCCGATTAAATTCACGGTTGATATTGTCGGCAGCACTTCCACGCTTGTGACGGAGCAAATTGTTGAGGTGGGGCTTAGCGCCCCACCGAAGATCGCGGGATTGCTGATGGCGGGTATGCTCTCGGACACGCTGATTTTTACCTCACCGACGACCACCCCGCGCGATAAAGCCGCAGCAGAAGTGCTGGCGAGGTGGGCGTTTGTGCCTGGGTCTCCTTTGGAGGATGAAAATATACAGTCTTATGGTGAGAAGATCATCAGGGCGGGATCAGGACTCATGACCCAGGAGCCGGAAGTCGTCGTCCGAACCGATATGAAGATTTACGACGCTGCCGGGTTTAAATTCGCGATCGCGCAAGCTGAAACGACCGATGTCTACGAGATCGGGGATTATATGAGCAAGCTAATCACTGCCCTGAAAGACCTGAAAACACAAAATGGTCTGGATTTTGCCGGGCTGATGATAACCGACGTGGTCAAAGGCTCCAGCCGGATTGTGTTTGTGGACGCACCGATGACGCTGGATGAACTGCCATACGCGCCAATAGGAGATGGGAGCCTGTTGGCAGAAGGTGTAGTCTCTCGTAAAAAACAATTACTCCCGATTATCCTTTCACTATTAGAGGTTTAGGAATGAATTTCATTGATCGATTGTATGAAGCCAAAAAGGAATGCAGACCTGTCGCGCTGTGTATTGTGATTGAAACAAAAGGAGCCGTGCCGCGCCATGCCGGCAGCAAAATGTTGGTCTACTCCGACGGTAAGTCGGAAGGCAGCGTTGGCGGAGGAGAGCTGGAGGTTCGGACGGTGGAAGCGGCGCTTGAATCGCTCAAAGACGGACGAGCCAGAATCGTGAAACATTCCCTTATAGCAGATGATCCGGACTCAGTCGGTGTTTGCGGAGGCAATGTGGAAGTGTACATTGAACCGCAGGTCACCCAGCCGATCCTACTGATTTTAGGCGCGGGTCATGTAGGGCAGTCGGTTGCGAAGTTTGGGCAATTACTCGACTTCCGCGTGATTGTCTCGGATGAGCGGGCAGAGTATTGCACTCCTGAGGTCATCCCTGGGAAAGTTGAGTTTCTACCGATCCCGATGGCGGAGATACCAAAACATCTCGAGATCAATGAACGTGTATTTGTTGTCTGCGTGACAAACGGCAGCAATTTGGACGTGGAAGGGCTTGGACCCATCCTGGAAGCCTCTCCTGCCTACGTTGGCTGCATGGGTTCAAAAAACCGCTGGGCTGCCACCCAAAAAGGTCTGCTCGAACGTGGAGTGAGCCCTGAGAACATTGCCAAGATAAAATCTCCGATCGGTCTCTACATCAAAGCTGAAACCCCCGACGAGATAGCGATAAGTATTTTGGCAGAGGTAATCGAGAGACAAAAGCGTTAATCCTTCAAATTTGGAGCAATTATGTGGAAACAGTACTTAATGCCTGAGAGCATAGAAAACCTGAAGGCAGCGTTGGATACTGCAGAAGGACCGACCAAAATCCTCGCCGGCGGTACCGACCTGATGGTTGAAATCCGAAATGGGAAATGGCGCGACCTGAATACCGTCATCGATATTTCGCGTTTACCCGGTTTGGATCAGATTCGGAAAGATAACCAGGATTTTATTCACATCGGGGCGATGGTCACGCACAGTGAAGTCCTCCAATCACAGATTCTGCGGGAATTCGCTAATCCCCTGGTGCAAGCTTGTTATAGGGTGGCTTCCCCGCAACTGCGCAACCGCGCGACCGTGGTTGGCAACCTCGTAACGGCGTCCCCCGCAAATGACACGATCACGCCATTGATGGCGATGGACGCAGCATTGGTTTTGGTTTCCAGCCAGGGCGAACGTACTGTCGCTTTGAAGGATTTTTATCTCGGTGTTCGAAAAACTGTTTTAAAGCCCAATGAATTCGTACAAGAAGTTGTTTTCCCCGCTTTGAAACCAGAGCAAAAGGGTAGCTTCATGAAACAGGCGCTTAGGCGGACGCAGGCAATCGCGGTCCTGAATTGCTGTGTGCTGCTTGAGATGGACGGTGAAAGTATCCGCAAAGCCGCTATCACCATGGGTTCAGTCGCTCCGATCATCATCCATGCGCCGGAAGCGGAAGCCTATCTGGCAGGAAAGAAACTCGAAGGGACGGTAATACAGGAAGCAGCCCGGCTTGCAGCGGAGGCGACCAGACCAATAAGCGACGTACGGGCTTCGGATGAATACCGTCTTTACATGATGCAGGTTTTGGTGGAAGATGGTTTGCGGGAATTACAAAATGGAACCCAAATGCAAAAAGTTCCGGCGAAACCTGTTTCGTTGGATACAAGAGAAGGTTTCCACAATATAAGAAAAGATGAGTGGGATGGGGCTACGATCCAAACGACCGTTAACGGTGAAACCTACGTAATTGATGATTCTTGGGACAAGACCCTATTAAATATGGTTCGGGAGCGCATAGGTTTTACAGGTACGAAGGTTGGATGCGAGGAAGGAGAGTGCGGTGCGTGTACGCTTTATCTGGATGGCAAAGCAGTTGTAAGCTGCCTGGTGCCCGCGCCGCGAGCGCACTTGGCTAAGATCACCACGATCGAAGGCGTTTCGGAAGATGGGGCTCTCCATCCAGTGCAGCAGGCTTTTGTGGAGCATGGCGCTGTGCAATGCGGATACTGCACGCCTGGATTTGTCATGTCCGCGATTAAACTATTGCAGGAAAAAACACAACCTGACCAGGAAACGATCAAAGAAGGAATATCTGGCAATTTATGCCGTTGTACAGGCTATTACAAAATTGTGGAAGCAATCGAAGCAGCCTGTGGGAAGCTGAGGAACTAAGATGAGTGCAGTCGGAAATTCCATCCCTCGTGTTGACGCAATCGCGAAAGTGACCGGAAAAGCCAAATATCCGGGTGATTTTAACTTTTCTGATCAGCTTTACATGAAAGCTCTTTTCGCTCGAAGGCCGCACGCAAAAGTGCTGCAGGTTGATACTACCAAGGCAGAGACTGTGGAAGGGGTCGTGATGGTTTTGACCTCAAAGGATGTGCCGGTGAACGAGTACGGTTTGGGGATCAAGGATCAGCCGGTACTCTGCGGACCCGGCTCTGGGATAACCGGCGCGGATATCGTTCGTTTCGAAGGCGACCAGGTAGCGCTGGTCATTGCCGAAACGGAAGCAATCGCGGCTGAGGCGTTAGAAAAGATCACCGTGACGTATGAAGACCTGCCGGTCGTGAAAACACTTGGCGAGGCGCTCAAAGACGGCGCTCCGGTGCTGCATTCCCGCCTGGAGAATAACATTTTCCACCATAATATCGTCCGCCGGGGTTCCACAGAGGAAGCCTTCAAACACTGCGCGGTGATTGTGGAGGGAGAGTATCAGACGCCAGTGCAGGAACATGCCTATTTACAGCCTGAGGCGGGGGTGGGATTCCTGGATGAGCAAGGCAGAATCACAATCGTGACCGGCGGGCAGTGGGCACATACCGATCAAGGGCAAATCGCGCATGCTCTCGGCTTGGAAAATGATGCGGTACGGGTGATCTACCCAGCCATTGGCGGGGCTTTTGGCGGTAGAGAAGATATGTCGGTGCAAATCATCCTCGCCTTGGCTGTAATGCGGCTCAGGGAAAAGGGCATAAACCGCCCTGTAAAGATTGTCTGGTCGCGCGAGGAATCGATGATCGGGCACTGCAAACGCCATGCTTATACGATGAAAGCCAAATGGGGAGCCGACGCGGATGGAAAGATCCTGGCAGCCGAATGCCAGATCTGGGCGAATGGCGGCGCATATTACTACACCTCACCGAAAGTGCTTGGTAATGCCACCCTGCTCGCTACTGGACCTTATGAAGTGCCCAACGTGAGTACGGATGCCTACGCGGTTTACACCAACGACATCCCCGGCGGTGCTTTCCGCGGCTTTGGCGGTCCCCAGGCAGCCTTCATGGCGGAAATGCAGGTAGATAAACTTGCCGAAGCCCTTAATCTCGACCCAATTGAATTTCGCATGCGCAACCTTTTCAAAGAAGGTTCTACGATCTCGATGGGTTCGCCGCTGCCCAAAGGCGTTTCGATCCGGCAGGTGGTGCAAAAATGCGCGGAAGAGGCTGGCTGGACGCAGGGACCGGAAGGTTGGAAGAAGCCCGAACTCCCTGCTGCAGATGACCCGAACATTCGGAGAGGGCTCGGTATTGCCTGCGGTTATAAGAACATAGGCTTCTCGTATGGCGCACCTGAAAACTGTGGGGCGACGATCGTGCTGGAAGGAGGCGATGAGATCGAAAAAGCGCGCTTGTTCCATGCCGGCGCGGAAGTGGGTCAGGGTTCCCATACAGCTTTCGCACAATTCGCCGCGGAAGCATTAAACCTGCCTTTGGAAAAACTCGAACTGCATTACTCGGACACTTCCACTTCTCTCAATTCAGGCAGTGTTTCTGCCTCGCGCATGACGCATATGGCGGGCAATGCCATCATCGGCGCGGCAAAACTCGCGCTGGAAAAATGGCAGGCGGGTGAACGACCTGTGGTGGCTCCGTACGTTTACCGACCACCCGCAACAACTCCAATGGATAAGGTCGATGGTCACTGTACCCCGAATTTTGCCTATGGTTACGTCGCTCAGGCGGTTTTCGCGGATGTCAATGTTCAGACTGGCGAAATCCACTTGCGGGACGTGATCAGTGTCGATGACGTCGGCAAAGCGATCAACCCTCAGCAAGTCGAGGGGCAAATTGAAGGCGCGGTTGTTCAGGCGACCGGATATACGATCCTGGAGAACTGGAAGAAACGGAATGCCCAGGCATTAACTAAGGAGCTTTCCACCTATCTCATCCCAACGATTTTGGATATTCCAGACCGAACGCGCGCGGTCATCCTGGAATATCCGGATCCGATTGGACCTTACGGCGCGCGTGGTATGGGCGAGATGCCTTTACTGCCTTTTGCTGCGGCAGTTGTGGACGCGGTTTACCAGGCAACCGGGATTCGTTTCAACGTATTTCCGCTTACATCTGAAAGGGTTTTGCGCGGCTTGGGCAAACTGAAACCGGAGGGCAGCAGTTTCTGGGACTATGAATAAACAAGTCGCGGGGATCGTCCTGGCAGCAGGAGGCTCCAGCAGGTTCGGGTCACCGAAACAGCTGCTGCCCTGGAAGGATACGACGATCTTAAACAGCGTTGTGCGAACGGCTATCGCGAGCGGGTTGGAACCCGTGATCGTAGTATTGGGGGCACATGCCGCTCAAATCGCATCCAGCTTGGCGGAAGAATGCATTGTTGTCGAAAATGAAGTCTGGCAACAGGGGCAGAGTTCTTCCCTGCGGATCGGCTTGGAACAGGTTCCAGAGGATGTATCCGGCGTGTTGATCCTGCTTGGCGACCAACCCCAGGTAAACCCGATTTTCTGTGAGAGCATCGTCAGGAAAGGGCTCGAAAGCGGAAAGATCACAATCCCTTACGTGAACGACCGGCGCGGCAATCCAGTATATTTCCCAAAATACACGTTCGAGAGGTTGGGACAGGTTGAAGGAGATCGGGGAGGACGGGCGATCGTTGGGGAATTTCCGGTGGAATTGCTGCCATGGCTGGATGACCGCATGGCGATGGACATTGACACGCCTGAGGACTACGAAGCGCTCAAATCCTGCTACGGCTAAGCGGAAGAGGAATGGAAGTTTAGTATAATCATTGCGTCATCGCAAACCTGCCCATCTTCGTGCGATGAGGAGGAACGGAAAGAACAAGCGGTGATCAGGAGACTATCTTGTTAAATAACGAAGCTGTATTGAATGCCTTAAGCCATGTAATGGATCCCGAACTGCATCAGGATCTTGTGAGTTTGGGAATGATCAAGGACCTGAAGATCGACGGAGACCAGGTAAGTTTTACGATCGAATTGACGACTCCGAGTTGTCCGCTCAAATCCAGGATTGAAAACGATGCCCGTCAGGCTGTTTTGACGATGACCGAAGCCAAAGAGGTGCAGATCAACATGTCTGCGCGTGTCCGGGCTCAAAAGCCAGTGGCAGTTGGTGAAAACCATTTCAAACATGTCATAGCGGTTGGATCCGGGAAAGGCGGCGTGGGGAAAAGCACGGTCTCGGTGAACTTGGCGTTAGCGCTGGCTCAGGATGGCGCAAGAGTTGGACTGCTCGACGCAGATATTTACGGTCCCAACATTCCACGCATGCTCGGAATAGACCGACTGCCTGACAACGAAACCGGTGGAAAGCTGCCGCTGGCTGAAATTTACGGGATGAAGGTGATGTCGATCGGTTTTCTCGTGCAAAACGGACAACCGCTGATCTGGCGAGGACCGATGCTCCACTCAGCTATCCAACAATTCATCACCGATTTCGATTGGGGCGACCTGGATTATTTTGTCGTAGATTTGCCGCCTGGCACGGGCGATGTTCAGCTTTCGCTGAGCCAAACTTTGCCGCTGACCGGCGCTGTGATCGTGTCCACCCCGCAGCAAGTCGCGATTGATGACGCTGCACGCGCGCTGGCGATGTTCGAGAAACTTGAGATACCCGTTTTAGGAATCGTTGAAAACATGTCCTACCTGAATATGCCAGACGGTTCAAAACTATCCGTCTTTGGTACCGGCGGCGGAGAGCGCCTGGCTTTCAGAACCGGAACGCCTTTCCTTGGGAGTATTCCGCTGGATCCAGAGATCGGTCAGGGTGGGGATACCGGCAGCCCGGTAGTCATAGCGGCTCAGGGCAGACCAAGCGCCGAAGCACTGCTTGCGATCGCCCGCAAGGTTGCAGCCGAAGCCAGCATTCGGACTCATCAGCATCAAAGTCAGGGATGATATAATCGCCAACATGTCTGAAACAAGTTTTATTGGTGTCCAATTCAAGCCGATAGGCAGAACCTACACCTTCTCTGCCCCGGTGGAACTGGAAGTTGCGAAAGGGATGATGGTGGTGGTGACCACCGTCCGGGGAAAGCAAATTGGACGGGTCGTCGCGTTGGACCAGGCACCGCCTGATAACGCTGCAGAGGTCCAGCCACTCGAACGCATCGCAAATGAGGAAGACCTGCAGCAGAAGGCGGAAATTACCGCCAAAGAGGAAGAGGTTGTTGCAGCGGTCGCAAAATACCTGCGCGATCCAGGTCACGAAGGAATCAAAGCAGTAGACGCGGAATATAGCCTTGACCTCTCAAGGCTGACTATTTACCTTAATTACGAAAGCAGCACTGAATTCAACACACGCAATTTCATCCGCGATGTTTCGCACATGTTCCCAGGCTGCCGGATCGAAGTACGCCAGGTCGGTCCGCGCGACGCAGCCAAGGCAATTTCGGGGATCGGGTCCTGCGGTATCGAAAAACGCTGCTGCTCTCGTTTCCTTACCGAATTCAGCTCTATATCGATCAAGATGGCAAAATCGCAGGATATCTCGCTGACCCCAATGGAAATCACCGGCATTTGCGGCAGGCTGCGCTGTTGTCTTGTGTATGAGCATGAGATGTATGAAGAAGCCCGTGCGAAACTGCCAAAGAAAAAAAAGATGGTCGTCACACCACTTGGCGAGGGGAAAGTGCTGCAGGTGCTGGCGCTAAGGGATTCGGTGATCGTTGAATTGCCCGAAAAAGGACCCCGCGAGTTCACCCGCACGGAACTCGAAACTGGCGTCCTGGAAGAAAAAGTCCCCTCTGTAGTCCTGAAAGAATTCGAGTTTACCGAGGAAGATGAAGGCGTCGAAGTTGTACGCCTTGAGTCCCCCCGATCCCGCGGCGAAAAATCGCGCGAACGGCGCGGACCACGCCGCGACAAAGCGCAACAGACCAACACTGCCCAACCCCAAAAATCGCGATCGAATCAGCGGTCGAACCGAGAACAAAAGCCTACAAGCGAACGTAAACAGGCTCAAAACTCGAGAAGCAACCAGCCACAGCGGAATGCCGGGCAGCAAAAGCCTCGGGATACCCAGAGTCAGGCTCAGAGCCAACGCAAAAGCCGACCAGGATACCGGAGAAAATCGCGCACCCAACGGGATCAAGCCCCTCAGACCCCTCAAACTCCTCCAACGCAGGAATAAATCTCATGGAATTTCTTGCATGGGAAGAACCAAAAAAGATCATGGTAATCCTTGCCCATCCGGACGATCCGGAATTTTTTATGGGTGGAACGATCGCCGAATGGGTGCAGCAGGGGCACGAGGTCAGCTATTTGCTGCTGACGAAAGGACAAAAAGGCGTTAGCCCGGAATTTCCGGATGCGACTTTGTTGGAGCAGATCAGAGTCAGAGAGCAGCGCAACGCTGCGGCAAAGTTGGGCGTTCGGAATGTGAATTTCCTCGATTTTCAGGACGGATGTTTAGTACCTGACCTGGAAGCACGAAAGAAAGTCGCGCGTGAGATTCGGAAAGCACGCCCAAACATTGTTGCAAGCTGTGACCCGCTGCTGATTTACCAGTGGGGGCGCATCAACCATCCGGATCACCGTGCGGCAGGTCAAATCGTGATCGACGCAATGTTCCCTGCCGTGATAAATCCAGCTTTTTTCCCGGAACTGCTCGAAGAAGGATTGACCCCACACCGTGTTGAGGAACTCTGGCTCAGCCTGCCTGTGGAAGCTAATTTTGAAATGGATGTGAGCAAGTTTTGGCAGCAAAGGCTGGATGCCCTGCTGGAGCATGTTTCCCAGGTTGGTCAGCCAGATGCTTTTCTGGAGCACATGGAAGCCCGGCGGAAGGCGCGTTGGGGAGAGGCGATGTGCTACGTTGAACCCTTCCGGAGATTGATTCTGTGAGCGAATCAGGCAGCAATGCTTGCGATGGAAACTTGCCAAGAGCTGTCAGTCAATAAACAATGAAGAAACCATCAGCAATTATTGGACTCTGCGGTGTAAGCGGCAGCGGTAAAACCAAACTCTGCCGGGAATTGGTGGAGACGCTGCAGGGTGCCGGCGTCCGATGCGGCGGATTCATCTCACCAGCGGTCTTTGATGGCGGACAAAAGACAGCCATCAAAGTTCGCTGGCTGGAGGATGGGCAGGAGCGGGTTTTGATGACGCCTGCCAAACCCGACAGTAAAACTACTATTGGAAAGTGGCAAATCCATCCGGAAAGCTTCGCATGGGTCGCAAAAAAATTGACCGAAATGGGGAACTGCCAGGCTTTTTTCTGCGATGAGATCGGTCAGCTCGAAGTTTTGGAAGGCAAGGGCTGGGCACAGGTGCTGGACGAGGTGGATAAACGCCAATTTGATTTGAACGTAATCGCTTTACGACCATCTCTGCGGGAATACTTCCTGGAACGCTACCCGGAAATGCGGATGTACGACCCTGGCTCACCGAATGAGCATGAACAGGCGCTGCGGGACGTTAAAATCCTGTTTGGGATCAATTAAAAGTAAGAAAAACCCTTCCGATTATGTATAATTCCAATATGGAAGAAGAGCCTTCTGCGGTAATGCCAATCAGCCAGCATCTGGAAGACTTGCGCAAGGTGCTGTTGCGAGCGATCATTGGGCTGATAGTTGGGGTGGCTGCCGGCGCGTTTTTTGTGAAGCCGGTGCTCAACTTCTTTGCGCAATCGATTGGGGGAGTGGATAAATTGCAGGTCATTGAAGTAACCGAGTCTATGTCGGTCTATATGCGGGTGGCACTGCTGATCGGTTTGATTGTTGCGCTGCCCTGGATCTTCTACCAATTGTTTTCATTTGTTGGAAAGGGTCTCAAAAAAGCTGAGAAACGAGGTTTGCTGATTGCGATTCCATTCGCCACCCTGCTCTTTTTGGCAGGCGGTTCTTTTGCTTTTTTTATAATGCTTCCGGCTTCGATGCGGTTCTTCACCACATTGCTGGAGGTAAATACCAGCCTCCGTCTGAGCTCTTATTTTGGGTTTGTCGTCAATCTGATTTTTTGGATTGGCGTGAGCTTTGAGCTGCCATTGTTGGTATTCGTGCTAACGAGGGTAGGGGTCTTGAAACCGGAATATTTGACCAAGGGTTGGCGGGTAGCTATCGTGGTAATAGCAATCCTTTCGGCGGTGATTACCCCCACCGGCGATCCTGTCAATATGCTGATTTTCATGTTGCCGTTATTTGGGTTATATTTATTGAGTATTGGACTATCCGCTCTGGCGTACAAAGCAAGGCGCGCCAAGAAAACCGGAAGTCCGGAGGTAAAGTGATATGTTTGGTAGCTTGCATTGGCCTGAAGTGATCCTGATCCTGGTGATTTTGCTGTTGGTTTTTGGAGTTGGTCGTATTTCGAAAATCGGCGGTGAACTGGGCTCCGGTATAAAGGCATTCAAAGAAGGTCTGAGCGGCAAAAAATCTGCTGAAGAAGACGAGCAATCCGAAGATAACAAGTCTTCATAAAAAGGCTGCTGATGGAATTTTTGAATCTCGGCTGGTCTGAGATCTTATTAATTTTCACGCTCGCATTCATTGTGCTTGGACCCAACCGGATCCGAAAATTTGGAGGCGAGTTTGGCGCGTTTTTGCGGAAGCTGGGCAAAGACGGGTTGTTTAGGGAGGTCGTACAAACCACGGACGAACTGCGCAACTATCCGCGTAAGATTCTTAATGAAGCCATGCTCGATCAACCGGTGCGGTTTGACGATGCAGAGGCGGACATGCTCCACCCTCCCGAAGATACCTGCGGCAGGGAACCGAACGGGAATCCACCGCGGGATGGTCAGGCTTAGCCGCCTGACTGTGCAATCAACTTCCGCATTTGAACCATTATCAATTCAAAAGCGCTGTTCGCGTCAGCGAGCGGCTTTGACTGGCTTCCGGGGAAGATCGCCTCATAAATCGCCAATAATTGTGGCATGGTGAAATAATGGGCGATTTCGAAGATGGAAGCCGGATTGATCATCAGGCTTGGGAGCTTTTGCATGAAGATCGCTTTTGCGTGGGTGGAAACCCTGAAAATGCGCATGAGGCGGTGAAGACGGGTGAGGGGAGTGGACTGGAGAAACTCCAAATGAACACCTGCCAGCCTGATAAAAAGCTCCTGGTCTGCAGGAACAGCCCTGACGCTCAGGATGAGGGTCTTGCGGAGGGGATCATAAGCGCTTTCCACTGCGTTTTCAGCTTTCCCATTCACAACCAAGACACCCGTTGGCTCATTGATACCGGCGATTTCAAAAACGTAATCCCGTACCAGTGGGAATCCTGCCACCTCCGCTGGCTTCCCTGACACGGGTGATTTTTTGAGCTCGAGGATATCGCCGACCAAACGCTGCGAAAAGTTGGTTAGGGCGAAGGCTCCATCCTGCCAGGATTGGGTCTCTCCATCGTCTTCGTAGAGCTCAAAGCTTCCGTCAGCTCCGGCAAAAAATCGCACGCGGAGTCGCGCGGGCAGCTTGACCCCATTAGCCGGAGCATCGTCATTCATAGGGATGACTGCGCCTGACCGGGCAAAGACCGGGATCTGACTCTGGTCAGCGTGGATCGTGAGCCACTGTCCGCCCTCGAAAGCCTCATGGGTGAAGAAATCAAACCACTGCCCCGCAGGCAGCCAGACCGAATGGCGGGTCAATTTTGTGTTCGGATCTGCTGGCTGGATGATGGGAGAAACCAGGAGTTGGCGGGCAAAGGTGTATTGGTTGGGCGCCTGGTAAGCGGCTTCCTCATCCGGGTAAGTGTAGTACATCGGAAGAATCAGCGGTTCTCCCTGACTGGCGTTGATCCAGTTGGCCGTGTAAATCAGGGGCAGCAGCGCGTGCCGAAGCTGCATCGCTGACCGCGCGTTTTCGAGGATGTCTGAACCGAAAGCCCAGGGACGGCGATCGATAAACTCGTTGTTCGTGGAATGCAGGCGGAAAATCGGGCTGAAGACGCCAAACTGGACCCAGCGCAGGTAAAGTTCGGGGTCTTCTACGCCTTCACAGTGTCCGCCAATGTCGTGGCTCCACCAGCCGTAGGCGACATTGGAGGCTGTGGCTGTCATTTCGGGCTGAAATGCCAGGCTCTCCCACGAGACGACAGTGTCACCAGAGAAGCCAATCGGGTAGCGGTGACCGCCCAAGCCCGGATAACGGGAGAAAATGAAGGGGCGTTTTTCAGGAGTGCGTCCGAGGTCGTAGTAGTGCAGGTGATTGAGCCAGAATAGCGGGTCCAAACCAGCGGTGCTGGATTGGGTGCCCTGCTGCCAATCAATCCACCAGAAATCAACGCCCTGATCTTCGAGCGGGTGATGGAGCAGCGCGAAATAGGTTTTAGCGAAAGCAGGGTCAGCAATGTCAAAGGGAATGGGTTTATTCTCAGCAGGATCCATCCCGAGCGCAGACGCCATCGCGGGGTAGGCTTCTTCGTGGGGGTGAACACCTTCGGCTGGATGGAGGTTCAGCGCGGTTTTCAATCCCCGCTGGTGGAGCTGATCGATGAATTGTACTGGGTCCGGGAATAGGGTACGGTTCCAGGTATAACCCGTCCAACCGGAACAGGCGTTGCCGGTTTTGGTGATGTGCCAGTCCATGTCGGTGATACACACCGAAAGAGGGATTTGGCGGTCGGCGAAGGAACCCATCAGCTCCAGTAGTTCCTGGTCGCTGTACGCCCAATAACGGCTCCACCAGTTGCCCAGCGCCCAGCGGGGGAGCAGCCCGGGTCTGCCTGCGACGCGCTGAAAATCGGTGATCGCGGCGATATAATCCTGCGCGTAGCCAAAAAAGTAGAGGTCCTGTTTCTCGGGAGACGTTTCACGCGGTTGGAGCCATTCGTCTTGATTGAAGATCAGACTCTTGCTGTCGTCAATGACTGCCCATCCGGAGCGGGAAATTAAGCCATCGGGGAAGCTCAGACGTCCGTTGGTGCTGTCGAGTGTGCGGATCGTGCCGCCGAGGTTGCCATGATCAGGGCAACCGTACTGCCAGGTCTGCGCAGTCTGTTTTAGGGTGAGGTGTAAATCGCGCCAGTGAAAGCGTCCGTTTTCAGCGAAGTGGAGGAGGATGTGGTCCGTTTCAATGTGCAGCCAGCCATCCTGCTTCCAGGTGCGGAAAGATGGCAAGTCCAAGGCGCGGTACCAAAAAGCCTGGCTGGCATGATCCTCAAACTTCTTTTGCGGATCAAATTCCATACGGATCAAGCGGCTGGTCAGGATAGTGAAACGCGCGTTACCTTCGTACACGATTGCGTCAGGGTTTGCCTTTGGGGTTGGTGTGGGGTGAATCGCTTGGATCATTCTTCCTCCGAAAAAATTGATAGAATAGTTTTAACCGAAATCACATTTTAAGTGAAGGAACGAGTAGAATAAGGAAATCAAATTCTGAGGAGGATCGGATGGAAGAAAAACAGGAAACGGCTGCGGTTGCCCCTTCCGTAAAGCGCGCGAAATGGAAAACTTTGCTGGCGCTTTCATTAGGTTACTTTGTGGATCAGGGAGAAGGGCAGGCGATGTCGATCTTCAGCCCAGTTTTGCGGCAGCTCTGGGGGCTTAGCTTCAAGAACCTCTCGTGGATCACCTTCATACGCAGTTTGCTGCAGTCAATGAGCTCCCCTTTTTGGGGGTATCTCGCCGACCGTTATTCGCGAAAAAAAGTGCTTTTCTGGGGCACGGGCTTTTGGGGTATCTGGACCATCATTGTCGGTTTGACGCAAAATTTCAGCCAATTATTGGCGGTACGTGTGATTTCTGGTATCGGCTTGGGATGCCTGATGCCGGCAACGTTCTCGATCATGGCAGATACCTTCGCGCCAAAGATCCGCGGAAGAATGCTCGGCATCCTCGAGGCAGTTGGCGTGTTCGGGATTATCATTTTCACGGTTGGGCTGGGACAGCTTGCCACGCCTGAGATGTGGCGTTATGGGTTTGTGATCCTGGGTATTGCCAGTATTATCTCGGGCGTAGTGATCCTGCTGTTCGTAGACGAGCCTTTGCGTGGGGAATCTGAACCTGAAATGCGCGGTCAACTGACTCTGGAGGATTCGAAAAAGTATCAGGCGCAGATCAGCGATATCAAGAAAGTGCTTGGTATACCGACTATCCGTGTTGCGATCTTGCAGGGTTTGGCGGGATCTATGCCCTGGGTGGTAATGGGCGCTTTCCTGATCCTTTGGTTAGTGGAAGAACGCGGATTGTCCACTCAGGTGGCGCCGTTGGTGTTTGGCGCGATGATCGTCGGTACTGCTATCAGTAAC
>Ga0209510_1002001_pt1 | contig 21718 bp, 22 predicted proteins | sample BiotimSIPDNA_FD_185749 | JGI IMG/M metagenome (GOLD analysis project Ga0209510, IMG submission 185749) | Anaerobic biogas reactor microbial communites from Washington, USA - Biogas_R1 time_0 SIP DNA (SPAdes) (version 2) | ecosystem: Engineered > Bioreactor > Anaerobic > Unclassified | place...
CCCCTTTTGTACGTGCCATATCCTGGTTTCCACCGACAGCTCCCGCGGCATGAGGATGAACCTTGATGTGGCTTGCGTCAATCATTAGCCACTCATAGTCAGGATCATCAATGATGCACTCAAGTGTCGCTTCCCACACGCCTTGCTCAACCCAACGCCGGAATCTTTTTGCCACACTATTCCAATTGCCGTACTCAGTGGGTAAATCACGCCAAGGAGCGCCTGTGCGCAGAATCCAGAAGACCGCATTGATGAATCGTCGATTATCCTGTGCAATTCCACCCCATTGTCCGCGCTGCCCAGGCAAGTGTGGTTCGAGCAATGCCCAAACCTCGTCTGACATGTCGTGTCTGTGTATTGCTGTGGACATAGTCATACCTCCGTTTTTCAGTTGGTATGACCATTATCTCAGAAAATTTATCTCGTGTCCACACTATCTAGGGAGTGGCAAAAGTCCCCAGTCTGAATCTGCATCAAGATGGTCTTTTGCTTTCTGCTTTGGATGTTATACTCATTGATGAAGTCGATGTTCTCCTGCCGATTCTCATTCTGGGAAATAATGTAATTTCCCTTTTCTACACAGGACTTTATCCGAGTAAGTACCGCTTCAACATCATCACGAGTGTAATTCTGGTTGTAGTAAGGATTCAACGCAAGGCCACCTCCGTTATCATGGTACTCGGATTTACACCACGTGTCAATTAAATTGTATCAATTAGTACAATAAGTTTGGGTTATGAAAAGAAATACTAGCAATTAGTACAATGACAATAACAAAGACTATGCTCCTTGCCCTGTCTTCATATCATGGCAGTCCTTGCACAGGGGCTGCCAGTTGTTCTGGTCCCAGAACAAGTGCCTGTCCCCGCGGTGAGGCACGATGTGATCAACCACAGTAGCGGGGCTCAGCTCTCCCCTGGACTTGCAAATTTCGCATAGTGGGTGCCGCTTCAAGTATCGCTTCCTGGCAGCCCGCCACTTGGCGTCATATCCGCGTTGGTGCGCGCTCTCCCTAAGGTATGCACCCCGGTGCAGGGAGCAATAGACCTGGTCAGACAAGGCTGGGCAGGCTGGATGCCTGCAGGGGCGGTTTGGTTTTCTGGGCATACATACCTCACAAAATGATGAGTCCGCGATCGTCATAGACACTGCCGGTGCTCTGATTCTTCATCGCGCGGTCCAAAGCCATCACCAAGGCTACCGCGCCATCCACCTTCTCGGTGGACTTTTGCTTGTCGATCTTCAAGTTACCAGCAGGATCAGTACGCACAAACACATTGTCCATGTTCCATCGGAGTACCGGGTGCCCACCATGGACCAGCTTCTGTTCCAACACCATGCGCATGAGTTCCTTGGTCGGCGGTGACATGTCCCGGTAGCCCTGACCAAAGGGCACCATGGTGAAACCATCGTCCTCCAGGGATTGCACCATCATGGTCGCGTTCCAGCGGTCATAGGCGATCTCCCGGATATTGAAGCGCTCACCCAGGTTCACAATGAACTGTTCAATGTGTCCATAGTGCACCACATTCCCCTGCGTGGTCTGCAGGAAGCCTTGACGTTCCCAGACGTCGTACATCACATGATCACGCCGCACCCGCAGTGGCAGGGTCTCCTCAGGCAGCCAGAAGTAGGGGAGCACCTGGTAGGGCTCGTCCTCTGCCTCCGGCGGGAAGACCAGTACCAGGGTGGATAGGTCGCTGGTAGAAGACAGATCCAAACCGCCATAGCACACACGACCCTCCAGGTCCGTCTCCCGGACCGGTTGACCGCACTCGTCCCAGCGGTCCATGGGCATCCAGCGAATGGACTGCTTGACCCACTGGTTGAGGCGCAGCTGCCGGAACATGTTCTCATCAGCCGGTGTCTCGAGCGCTTTGTGATAGGCATCTCGCACCTTGTCAATGGAGATGGTGTGCCCCAGGGAGGGGTTTGACTTGTACCAGTTCTTCTCATCCTGCCAGTCCGCGTCATCGGGCAGGCCAAAGACCACGGGGTAGAACCTGGGGGCTATTTTTCTGCCCTGCAGGATGTCCAGCGCCTTGGCGTGCACCTCCCAGCAGATGGAATTGCGATCCGTGCCCGCGGTGGTCAGGAAGATCCATAAAGGCTGCTTTCTGGCGTCACCTGAGCCCTGGGTCATGACATCGTAGAGTGCACGCGTGGGCTGGGTGTGCAGCTCATCAAAGATGCAGGCGGAGACGTTCAGGCCGTGCTTGGTGGCAACCTCGCTGGAGAGCACCTGGTAAATGCTGCCCGTTGGCTGGTAGATCATGCGCTTGGTTGAGGGAACGATCTTGATGCGCTTGTGCAAGGCCGGGCTTTGCCTGACCATGTCCACGGCCACATCAAACACGATGCCGGCCTGCTGACGATCCGAGGCGCAAGAATAGACCTCTGCTTTTTGCTCGTCATCATTGACCAGCATGTTCAGCGCCAAAGCGGCGCCCAACTCGCTGTTGTGTGTTGGGACAAAGGAGGAGCCTGCAAGGTAGAGCCTGGAGGGGCTGTCCACCTGCAAGCAGCGCATGGGCACTGGGTGGGGGAGGGGCTCAATGTCCCGGATGTAGTGAAAGCAGGACCGCGTTTCTTTTGTTCGTGGCCTGTCACGTTCGGACTTCCGCTGCAGCCTGGAAGTTGGTTGGTCCTCAAAGGTTGTGAAGCGGATGGTATAGAGCGTTTCTCCTGTTGCGGCTCCGTACCTGGTGGACGGCGACAAGGTCATGGCATTCTTGATGCCCAGCGACCACAGAAGCTCGCGCACGCTTTCTGCCAATTGTGCAATGGTGCTGACATAAACGCTCTGGGACTTCACCGTGCTGATGCAGCCATCCGAGTCCATGAGCCCCTGCAATAATGCCCAGCGCTGCGCTTGGGATGCGCGAAGGTACTCAGGCCGGATCACCTTATCCCTGAAACTGGTAAGGAGCAGTGGCTTGAGCGCAGGGACTCGCAGTACCACGCTGCCACCACCCTTTTGCATCCACATTGAGCTAATCGGATAGGGAATGTTCTCCATGATCCGGTCTTTATCACAGGTTCGGACGGTCAACTCGGGATTCACCGCATGCCCATTGCCCAACCAGTATCCATACACATAGGGGTCAAGGGGCAGGTCCTGGGCTGGGGTTTGTATGGCTCCTGCCACTGAGATACGTACCAGAGAGCGCAGGGCATCCTTTTTTCCATGATGGCGTTCCCGGAAGGCGATTGTTTTGCGATAGATTTCACCGGTTGTCAGGATCTTGGATCGGTTCCCATTGTTGGTGACCTGGACTTGCCAGAGGTGCCCTTCCCCTGCGTCAATGTGGCTGCCATCCCTAAAGGTGATGCGGTAGCAGGTTTCAGTATCGTCAACAGCACTAAACCCCAGCACGCGGCAAGGTTGGCCCAACTCGTCAAAAACTGTATCGCCCACCGCCATCTCACCCATGGTCTTCCAGCCACTTATCGTTGGAATCGGGGTATCCAGGCTGAGCTGTTTCCCGTTTTTCTTGCCAATCTCGATATAGACCTGTGAGAATTGGCGCATGGTCGGGTCTTCATCCCTCACTGTGCCGAAAACATCGTTGATGATCTTCTCTTGCCAGGGCAGTAGCTTGAATGGCTTTCCATGGAACTCGCCCTTGGTATGCTTTAGGCACTGGACAAAGTCGCGCACGCGTTTGGCCCGGATCTCGTCATAGGGCATCTTTCCACCCGCCCCTGAGCAGCAGTTCCATGGGATCCTGGTTATAACCTTCATCCACCTTCCCACCAGCAGCGATGATCCTTGCCCTGCAGGCAGGGGTCAGACCAAACTCGGTGCAAAAAGACTGCATGATCTTCAAGTTCTGCTGTGCGATGGATACCTGGGGTACTTGCTGTACATAGCCGGAGTGCGTCCTGAAGATGGAGCCGTGCTGGGAGATGAACTCCTCAGCTTCACGCCAGCGGGCATAGGCTTGGCAATAGCCCGCAAAGGCGGTCAGGTCCACCATGGTCAAAACGCCCATGGCCTCCAGGGAGGCAGCCAACCGCTTCCATTCTTTCTTGGCCTCCGGCATCAGCCAGATAGGACACTTAATCTGACCCTTGGGCGGTGTGGGTTCGGATTCATTCAAAGGGCGCTTGCCCGGGTTGCCTTCCAGCAGCTTGATGGCTGTAGGCTTGGGCTTCCGCCCTCTGACTGCCATGCGTGCACCCCTCCTTTGTGAGTTGCATTGAAAAAACCGCCCGGAGGCGGTCTGGATGACTGGTTGGTATGGGTTTAGGGCTCACCGACATCTACGGGCTTGGTGCCATACTTGATGCGGTGGCGCTCCTGCTGTTCCGGGGTCTTGAAGGCGGTATGCCCCATGAGCCCTTCCAGCAGCAGGTGGCGGGATTGTTTGTGCTCTTTTTCGCCCATGCCGATGCGCACCAGCCAGGCGCGCAGGTAGAACTTCTCATTGTCTGAGACGGTTTCAGCAGACCCTACGCGCTTGGCTTGCTTGCAGGAGGCGACAATCGCCGAGGCCAGCTCCATGAGCGCCTTCACGCGGTCCGGGTCCTCCTGCATCGCAAAGGCGAAGGCGACACGGTCCTCCGTGAATGCCAGTCCCTTGCAGGCATCCTCAGGGAGTGCCTGGTAGATAGCCAGGAAGTCCGCAGCGCTCTGGGGGGCCTTGGCTTTGAGTGCTTCGACCAAGTCTGCGCTGATACGGAAATACTCCCCGCGCAGCACCCGGTTGAGCAGGTACTGCTTGGAATGCACCATGTTCACGAGGTTGGTCAGGTGAATGCCATCCATGCCAGCGGTTGGGAGGTTGACCAGAAAGAGCTCAATGTCCTCTTCTAGCCAGCCCTTTTCCATGAGGAAGGGGCGGATCTGCTCCAGCAAGGTCTCGTTGTCGGACTGGATGCTGCCCTCCCGAGTCACCAGCAGCTCACCAACCTGGTAAGCGAAGCTTGGCGGACCCTGATACTGGGACTCAATGCCCAGCTCCTTGGCTATCGCCTTGGCCATTGTGGACCGGTTCTCGGTTTTCGTTTTGATTTCCATGTGGAGGCCTCCTTTCGATGTATGGCATCTATCACTCAAGGCCAGGGAATAGTCAAGTCATTTTTTCTTGTTTTTCAATGGGTTTGGGCACCTTGTCATAGATAAATTTCTCGCCGTTGCGCAGCAGGAAGACCTCAAACGAGATCAGCGCTTTTCTTTGGACCGTTCTGCTGATCATCCACGCTTGCGTCCTGGAAAGATAAGTCATCATCTGAGGGCTGGTAGACAGACGCGCACGCCAGTTTCTGGCCGTTTCTGAGAACGAAAATATCATCTGTATTGCCTTTGGTCGCAGCATAGCGCCGCACAATCACAGAGGCATACTTGGGATCCAACTCCATGAGGCAAGCCTTGCGGTTCATCTGCTCAGCCGCCATGAGGGTAGAGCCGGAACCACCGAACAAGTCCACCACAATGCCATTCTCCTGAGAGGAGTTCTTGATGGGGTAGGCGATCAAGGGGAGGCTTTTCATCGTCGGGTGCAGTTTGGATTTCGTCGGTCTGTCAAACTCCCAGATGGTGGTCTGCTTCCTGTCGCCATAGAACTTGTGGCGAGCGGTGTCCTTGAAGGCATAGATGATGGGCTCATGCCGCATCTGATAGTCCATCCTGCCAATGACCAGGGAGTTCTTCACCCAAATGCAGGTGGTTGAGTAATGGAAGCCTGCATCGACCACTGCATTGAAGAAGTTGACCTTTTCAGCGTCCGAATGAAAGACATACAGCGCTCCGCCGTCTGCGAGGTGTTCGTAGATGTTCTTCATAGCGGAGAGCAGGAACTCATAAAACTCCTTGCCCTTCAAGGTGTCGTTCATGATCTTCATGCCAGTACCGCCCGTGTAATCACAGCCATAGGGAGGATCCGTAATGCAGAGGTTTGCCTTTTGGTCATCCATCAGCTGCTGCACATCATCACTGTGCGTAGCATCGCCACACAGGAGACGGTGGCGGCCGAGTAACCAGACGTCGCCTTTTTCGACAAAGGGCGCCTCTTCTAGTGCTTTCTCTACATCGAACTCATCGTCCGTCACATCCTTATGATGTACCTGGGAAAACAGATCAGCGATTTCGGCAGCATCAAAACCGGTTGCGCCCAGGTCATAGCCAGCGGACTGGAGCTCCGAGAGCAAGTCAGCCAGGGCGACCGGCTCCCACTCACCGACTGCTTTGTTGAGCGCGATGTTCAAGGCTTTCTCATCCTGCGGGTTTTCAATGTGTACCACCACGCAGTCGATCTCGGTTGCGCCTTCTGCTACCAGCACCTTGTGGCGTTGGTGTCCTCCGACGATGTTGCCTGTCACCTCATTCCAGATCACAGGATCCACATATCCGAACTCGTGAAGGCTGCGCTTGATCTTTTCATAGGCCGGATCACCAGGTTTTAGGTTCTTGCGCGGGTTGTATTTCGCGGGCTTGAGTTTCTCAACGGCAATCCGCTGCAGGTTCATCTGCGTATTCAAGAGGTACCTCCACATTGTTTGTAATAAGGGTTAATAAGCCGCTCACAGGGGCGGTTTTTTGCGTTCCGGGCCAGATACCCCCACCCCTCAATTTCGCGAAAACTCACACGAGAGGAGGGCGCGGTCTCACTTTTTTGCACTTTTAGAGGTTGATGACCCCCTGGGGGTCGGCGCCCGGCCCGGGCGGGCAACCAGTCGTGCGGTGGTGCGCCTGGGCGGGTGGCCTGGGCGGGTGGCCTGGGCGGGTGGCCCGGCGGTCGGCCTGGCGGTCGGCCCGGGTGGTCGGCCTGGGAGGGTGTGCCCGGTGGCCCGGTGGTCGGCCCGGGTGGTCGGCCCGGTGGTCGGTCGGCAGCCCTGTGGCCCGGTGGTCGGTCGGCAGCCCGGTGGCCCGGTGGTCGGTCGGCAGCCCGGTGGCCCGGCGGTCGGTCGGCGGTCGACCCGGGTGGTGTGCCCGGCGGTCTGTCAGCGGCCCGGTGACCCGGGTGGCGCGCCCGGGCACCCCTGCGTACGCGCATGTATAGGAAGGTTGCCGTTTGTGACAAAAGTTGGACGAAAAGATAAGCGTTCCGTCGCAGAAAGATAAGGGAAACGTTGTTGATAAGCCCGCCGGGCTGAGTGATGAATGGGTCGCGCCAGGGCGACCTGGCACACCGGAAAGGAGGGCACCCCATGCGGAACCAGACTTTTGGCATCGAGGTCGAGATGAACAGCATCACCCGCGCCCAGGCCGCCCAGGTCATCGCCGACCACTTTGGCACCCGGGTCAGGCACACCGGCGGCACCTACGACACCCGGCTGGTACCCGACCAGCAGGGCCGCGACTGGAAGATCGTGTCGGACGCGAGCATCGAAGGCCCACAGGAACAGCGCACCGAGCTGGTCAGCCCGATTTGCACCTGGGAGGACATCGAAACGGTGCAGGCCCTGGTTCGCAAGCTGCGCCAGGCAGGCGCCAAGGCCCACAGCAGCACGGGCATCCACGTGCACATCGGCCGCGGGCGGCACACGCCCAAGACCCTGCGCAACCTGGTGAACCTGGTCAACTCAAAGGAAAACCTGCTGGCCCTGGCCCTGGGCATCTCCCAGGCGCGGCTTGACCGCTGGTGCCAGCCCATCGACCAGGACTTCCTGGCCCGGCTGAACCGGCGCAAGCCAAGCACCGACGCGGCCTTCGCCCAGCTTTGGTACAACACCCCCTACTGGGAAGCACACGCCCGGCAGCACTACGACTCCAGCCGCTACCACCTGCTGAACCTGCACAGCGTTTTCCAAAAGGGCACCATCGAGTTCCGGGCCTTCAACGGCACCCTGCACGCCGGCGAGATCAAGGCCTACATCCAGCTGGCCATGGCGATCTCCCACCAGGCGCTGAAGGTCAGCAGCGCGAGCCCGCGCAAGAGCGAAACCGACAACCCCAAGTACACCTTCCGCTGCTGGCTGCTGCGCCTGGGCTTCATCGGCGAGGAGTTCGCCACCGCCCGGGAGCACCTGACCAAGCGCCTGCCCGGGAACGCTGCCTGGCGCCAGGCTTCCTAAACACACCCGCCTGAGGAGACCCGCTGGTTCCGGGTCGAAACGCGCAGGGCGCGTCGCGGGAAACCCGCAAGCCCATGGGCTTTCAAATCAAACAGGAGGTACACCCCATGAACCGCAAGGACCTTGACAGGCTTTTCACCCAGCAGGTAGCTGAGCTCATGCAACAGGGCTACACCATCCACACCGGGACCATGGCAGGCTCGCAGGGCGAGGTGGCCAAGGTCGACCTGAGCCGCGACGGGGAGGTGCTGCGCGTGCTCATGACCCGCGCCTCGCTGTGGGAAGGCGCCTACGACGACATCATCAGCATCAAGGTGGGCCGGAACACGGACAGGCTTGGGCGCGAATGGGACGCGACCATCTGGGACAACAACCTGGAGATCCTCTCCGAAATCAAGCTGGGCAAGATCAGCCGGGACTACTTCACCACCCTGGAGGAGAGCCGGCGCATGGCCACCACCCGCTACCAGAGATGGCAAACCCGGTACACCCGGGAACCGGAGCTTGGAGCAGCTTTCAAATCAATCGCGCTGCGCTACCTGCGCAAACAACCCAAGATGAAAAGCTGCACCCTGGGCGACATCGAGTCCATGACCCGCGCCAGGACCCGCGATGGCCGCCTGGGCTACCGCATCAAGGCCAAGGGCAGGACCTACACCCTCAGCGCCTAATGGCTCAACCCCGCCTGATGAGACCTTGCCGGGCACAGGTCGAAACCGCCTCAGGGCGGTCGCGGGACACCCGCAAAGCCATAGGCTTTCAAATCAAGGAGGAGGTAAACCCCATGAACAAGAACACCGGTCGCTTCATCGTTGCCATGCACCTGCAGGAGTGGGATGGCGCAGCGCCAGGCCATGGCAAGGACTACCTTTGGAAGATCGAGGACTTTGACACCGGCAGCGAGGTCTTCATCTTCGAACCCTCCTGGCAAGGAGAGCGCTGGAGCATCCTGGTGCTGCGCTACACCGAGCACTGGACCGGGCTTTCAAATCAAGTGAAGGCGGTCTGCGAAACCCTGCGCGCCCAGCTGGACGCTGACTACCTGGAACTGCCGGCCCAATGAACAGGCTCTCAAATCAAACAGAGCAGAAAGGAACACACACCATGTCTGACACCACCTGCCGCAAGTCGGTCTCACAGCGCGGGCCGCTGGTCATCTGCGTGACCGAGTATACTGATGGGGAGATCATCATGACCGCAGTCGACCGCCGGGCCATGATCCTGGAGGACATCGCGCTGTCGGAGTACATCGACGCCAGCAAGGTCGTTTACAGCTTTGAGCACGGCTGGATGATTGACGGCCGTGAGATTCCCTACCTGGACCCGCTTTGAAATCAAGGAGGACACCACCATGAAATACATCGCCTATGGCGCCAACATGTCCCGGGAGCAGATGGCGCTGCGCTGCCCCACAGCCCGGTTCATCAGCACCGGTCGGCTCAAGGGCTGGCAGCTGGAGTTCTTTATCCACGCCACCGTTACCCGGGTGCGGAACAAGGCTGCCTATGTGCCGGTCGCTATCTGGGAGATCACGGCGGAGGATGAGAAGAGCTTGGACCAGTTTGAGGGCTACCCGTTCTACTACACCAAGCAAACCACCACGGTCAGCCTGGCAGACGGCTCTCAAATCAAGGGCATGCTCTACATCATGCGCGAGCTCAGCAGACCCTACCCGCCTGGCAGCGGCTACTACCGGGGCATCCACGAGGCTTACCTGGACCTGGGCCTGGGCTCTGAAATCAAGCAGGCCTTGCAGCCGGCCTACGAGCGCAGCTGCACCCGGGCAGGCCGGGCCTGAACCCAGCGCGCACCTTTGACCGCCTTCCGGGGCGGTTTTTTGCGCTCTGTGGCGCCTCACACCCAGGGTGGGGGAAACCCTCAAGCCCAGGGGGTGCTGGCCCACAAACCGCCGCGTTTGCGCGCACAAAGCAAAGAGCAGCCAGGCTGGTGGCTGCTCTGAAATCAAGTGGCGGGGCTCAGCCGCCTGCCAGGTAGTCAATCGCGACCTGGCTCTGGCCGTCCTGCATGCGGAACCTGATCAGCACCTTCCCATCCTGGGCTTTGTAGACCGCGCAGAAGGGATTCCGGCGCAGCTCGTACAGCCCAGGGCAGGCTTGCTGTGCCTGTGCTTGGTAGTGGCTGAAGTCTTCCTGGGGTCCGGCTACGCTCCAGGCTTCAAAGACCTGGGTGAGTGCGGGCAGGTGCTTGTTGACGATGCGGCCTGTCATCTCAGCCATGTTCAGCGCTTTGAAATCAAGCTGGACCTGCCCGTCGTCAAAGGCGGCCCATTGCGCAAGCGGCAGTGGGTTTCGCATCAGGTCGAGCATGGCCTCGGCAATGCCGCAGTCGTCGCACACATACAGGTCCACGGTGCGGCTAAGGGCATTGTGCTCCAGGACGGGTTTCATGCTCTCCTGGCCACAGCGCGGGCAGTAGATGAGTTCACCGGATTGCTGCTGTGCTCTTAAATCAAGCAGCCTGGGGTTTAGGTTTTGGCTCATGGCGCAACCTCCTTCTTTGGTCAGGTCGCAGTTTGCCATAGCTTTCAAATCATATCCAGTCATTTTTCCAAGGATTCATCAGGAGTTTCATGGTTTGGTGTACTCCTCCTGCTCCTCGTGCTGGATGTTCAACCGTCGGACTGCTTCCCGGAGTGCCACACATTGGTCGGTTGCCTCCCAGGGGAACTGGATGTTGTGGAAGTGTCCGTAGTTGGCAGTCTGCGCATAGCGAACCTTGCGCAAGGACAGCTGCTCGATGATCGCAGCCGGCCGCAGGTTGAAGACCGCCAGGGCAGCCTGGGTAAGCAGCGCATCCGGCACCTTGCCGGTATGGAAGGTGTCAAGGTCAAAGGCCACCGGGTCGGCCTTCCCAATGGCATAGGAGATTGCTACCTGGCACTCCTGCGCCAGCCCGGCCCACACCACATGCTTGGCGATGTACCGGGCCAGGTAGGCGCCGGAACGGTCCACCTTGGTGGGATCCTTGCCGCTCAAGGCGCCGCCGCCGTGCAAGGCCAGGCCGCCGTAGGTGTCCACCATGAGCTTGCGCCCGGTGAGCCCGGTGTCCGCTGCCGGACCGCCTTCCACGAAGCGACCGGAGGGGTTCACCAGAACCTCGGTGTGCTGGTCCAGGGGGAAGATGTCAAAGGCAGGCCAGAGTACATCGGAGCGGATTTGCTCCTTGAGCAAGTCCAGGCTCTTGCTGTCCTCGTGCTGGACGGAGACCACCACGGTCTTGATGCGCTTGGGCACACCATCCTGGTAGGCGACCGTCACCTGGGCTTTGCCGTCTGGAAGGATGCCTTTGATGAGGCCATCCCGGCGCGCCTTGTCCAGCTGGGCGGTGATCCGGTGTGCCAGCACGATGGGCAGGGGCAGCATATGATGCCCGCTCTCTGCCACAGCGTAGCCATACACCGTGCCCTGATCTCCAGCACCCAATAGGCTGTAGCGCTCACGGGAACCGCTGCGGGCCTCCAGGGACTGAGAAACGCCACCGGCGATGTCTGGGCTCTGGCGGTGCACCAGCACCTTGATCCGGAACCGCTGGGGCTTGTACCCGACCTTCTCCAGCACGCGGCGGACGACGCCCTTGATGCTGGGCATCTTCTGGCAGGTGATTTCACCGGCCACGATGATGTGGCCTTTGGTCGCCAGCACCTCACAGGCCACGCGCGCTAAGCGGTCCTGCGCCAGGCAGGCATCCAGGATGCTATCGGCGATTAGGTCACAGAGCTTGTCAGGGTGGCCCATGCACACACTCTCTGCAGTCTTGTAGACAGTTCCCACAAACACACCATCCTTTCGTACAGCATAGAAAAAAGGCCCGGGGCATTCACCCCGCGACCTTGTTCCAATCCTGGCAGTCTAAGAATAACACGGATCCAAAATACAAACAGTCAAGAAGTAGTTAAGAAGTAGTTCAGAAACAGTTAAGTAGTAGTTCAGTAGTGGCATCAGGGGCTTGTTGATCATCGTGAAAGAGTCTAGAACCAAAGAGAAAACCTTTACCGCCCTTCCTCCCCTTCCATCAACTGTAGCCTCTGTTCTGCCTGTTGAATGAACTGTTCCACCTCGATGGTTCCCTCATGCATTTGCCGAATCAGGAAGATAAAGGACAGGTCTTCACTCATTTGCATGGAACTATCTTCGTGCAGGCTGGGGCCTAAGGGCTTGAGATACGGCAGGATGTCCCGGCGGTAGGTGTCCAGTTCCTTCTCGGTAGTGACGAAGCGCTCTTTTTCGTAATCAATTAGCCTGGCTTGCGCCTCCAACAAGGCTTGCTCCAGGTTGGATTTCTCTGCGCCTTCTGCTTTCTTAATCTGTGCTTTCAAGCTCTGCTCATAGCTTTCCATGGCTGCCTTGTTTTCAAGGTAGTTTTCAGAAACCAGAGGCTGATAGTCTGAAAACACAACGGGGGAAAAGTTCTGTGCCCAGTCAGCCTGGCTGATGGCGGCCACTACCCTTGCCGCGGCATCCTGGTCTGGGGCTTTCGTCATCACGGCAGCGTAATCGGCTCGATAGGGGTATACCGTGGGCATGCCTGGTTCAAGGTTGATGCACAACGGATAAGTTGGGCCATCAGCATCTGCACGAGTCTGGCGGTTTCGGGCCAAATCGCGCAGGTCAAGGTATGACTCAACGATGACCTTGGACGTCCAGCCATCCTGAAAATTACTGTTGAGGTTGCTGAAGTATTGGTCGTCAAGCTGGTAGATTTTCTCCATCATCTGGCGAAACAAGGGCGTATCAAAACTCAATTTCATGCCATGCAACTGATGTTGGCGGATGTACAACTCGATCATCTGTGTGCTGAGGTAGCTTCTCTTTGCAAAAAGGACAGGCAGTACATCACCGTCATGTGCGCTGTATTTTTCTTGCCAACGCTTCAGAAAATCCATCACGGAGAGAATGTCCCGGGGCAATTCATCCACACGCATGCCCACCTGGTCGAGATAAGCCTGCTTGTACCCAAAATCATTGATGAAGATTGAAGCTGGTAATGCGTATATGCTGTCTTGGTGGGTCACCGGCTCCAAAAGCACTGGGTAGACCCGCTTTGCCACATTATCCGTCGCCGGGAACTGTTCTAATTGCGCGAAGTAGCCCTTCTCCATTAGGCTGTACAATTGGGGATTGCCTGTGTTCAGCACAGCCACATCATAGGGAAAGCTGTCAGACAACACCGCCTGGGCCAACTCCATGGCGCTGAGGTAGCGCTCGGATACAGTTATCTTGATGTCAGGCAGCATGGCGCGTACCTTGTTTAAGGTAAACTCGTCCATTCCGTAAACCCGCACCGTCGGCTTGCTACCCTTATCCCCAGTCAGGCTGCGAACAAACACCCCTTCTGCCAGGCTGGCAGCCAGGTGTCCTTTGAACAGCACCGGGCTTCGATACAAGAATACGGAGGGCAAGTAAGCGACGCTCCTGGCTTTTCCCATTTTGGGATGTGCAATGATTTCACCCTTTGCAAAATAATAGGCTGTGTTGCTGGTGGCATCATAGCATAGCCCATCCGCGCCCATCGGCAGGGACTTAACAATTGTTTTGGTCTTTCCATTCCCGGGGTTGAACTCCGCCAGTACCGGGCTTTTTCCTTCTTCCTGCACAAGAGCCAGCAGTTGATTGCCCTTGTAAGGAGAAATGCTGCGGATATCCTTCGTGTTGAAACGGTTTACTTTTCCTTTTTTATCCAGCAGCAACAGCTCCAGACCGTTGCCGGATTCCGCCAGCAGCCAGGCGCCATCCTGGTTCATGAAACAGTTCTTCACCATCCGGGGCTGCCCATCCGCATCCAGCAGCAAATCCATCGGATACTGCATGGTATCCTTTAACTGAACGCCTCCATCCAGAACGACGGTAGACAGGGTACCCAAAGCAAGTTGGAGGCTGTACAACTGGTTGCTATGCGCCATTAGGTAACCCAAGGCCTTCGGATTGCCGGCATCCTGGAATCCATTGGGCACATCCTGGGCCATCAGCTCAGGTTGTTGTTCCCGGGGCTGCCAGCGCCATAACTTGTCGCCTGACAACAACCACAAAGCATCGTCCGTAGCGGCCAGGCTGTCCGCGCTTGCGGCACCAAGCAATTGGTTGAGGTTGCTGCCCGATTGCGCATGCGCAGCATGAGACGGCAACAGGGTAATCATCAAGGATACCAACAGCAAAGCTGAAAGGATGCGTTTCATGTGTCCTCCTTCATGGTTCTTCGCGGAAAATTGAAATGTAGCGTTTTATCTAGGCGGCGCAGTGAGAATCAACAGGGACTCTTCACCGGCGGAGAGTAGCAAGCGCTGAGGCATCTCATCCGGTGAAGCAAACTCAAGTTGGATGGTCATCGTAACGGGCTTGCTTAGGTCAATCACTCGGAAGCGGAAGTCGCCGATATCAGGTGCGGGATCCATGTTGCTGGTGTAGCCGGAACCAACATCCGCCAAGGGATAATCAACGCCTGTGTCCGCATTGGAGAGCTTCGCGTCTATGGTCCAACGCCAGAGGGTTTCATGGCAGATGGGCTCCGGTACGCCGGCGTTCATGGTGATCTCAAGGCTAATGTAGGTTCGGATGGGTGACCAGATGGCATCGGTCACCTGCAGACTTCTGTCAGGCAACACAAGGGGCTCAGGTAGGGGCAACTTGACGACCCCGGACAAGGGGGAGGAAGGCAGTTCAAAGCGCAGATTTTCCGGAGTGTCGGGTCCTGCAATGGGCAGCAGCACGCTGAAGGGGTTCTTGACCGGAACATCGGACAGGTCGAACTGGGAAATGGTCAGCACCTGGCCATTCAACTCTCCTGCGATATTGCCGGTTATCCCAACAGCAGATACAGGCACATCATCAACCAGGCAGCCATCAAGGGTTTGCCAGGAAATACCATCCTGGTCTGCGGCTGTAAACACGAAATCCGGGGGCAACTCACTCCCGGGAAGAGCGAAAGGCTTGTCCGCTGTCAAATCACGGACACTGTAAAGCACCCTGAGCATGCGCCCGTCATACAACGCCTCCTGGATGACCACTTCGGTGTGTTCGAATTCATGCCTGGCCAATTCACCGACGACCAACTTTTGCGCCTGACTGGAAATGGGTGCTTGGTTAGCTTCCTTGATTTGCCAGACCGCAAGCAGGCCAAACCCCTGCGTCAAGGCGAAGGCCGCAACCAGCCCCAACACCATGATAAGCACGAGAACGAAGGCCAATCGTGGTTTCAACCTTGAAGAGGATGATTTACTGCTTTGGTTCATGCCATCACGAATCCGGGCGTGCAGCTGCTGGTCAACCTTGAGGGCGGACAAGCGGGCATCGGCCGCTTCACGGAAGGTCTTCTTCATCGTAATACCATCCTTTCAAGTCATTTTTCAGTTTTGCCTTGCCACGCTGGAGTTGGGAGGACACGGTAGAGACTGGCAATGATATCAGCTGGGCGATTTCCGGCACTCGGAACCCTTGGTAGAAATACAGCAGAATGACCGTTCTCTGGCGTTCCGGCAGGGACATCACCGCCCGGATAACGGTGTCATCTGCCATTTCAAATGGCACATCGCCAGCAGGCAGGTTATCCAGGGATTTGTTTCTGTCTACATGGCGCATCCAGGCAGAACGCCGGATGCTCTTGCAGACATTCACTGCGATGCGGGTCAACCAGGTCTTGTAGGTGCTGTCTCCCCGGAATTTATCAAGAGCCTTAAATGCCTTCACAAAAGTATCCTGAAGCGCGTCTTCCGCCAGCGCCCTGTCACCCAGACACATGAAGCATAGCCTGAATAAACTGTCACCATGCTGGTGAATCAGCGCTTCCATGAGGTCCCTTGTCTCCGTCTTTGTGCCGGTATCTGCTGCCATCATCGCCCTCCATCCATTAGACGCCAGGCATCATAAAAAACACGCAGGGTTTGAAAGATTCTTGTAGCATTAGTTTACATGGCTTGTGGCTAGATAGCAAAAGGCCCGGGGCTTTCACCCCGCGACCTTGATCCAATCCTGGCAGTTTAAGAATAACACAGGACCCAGTCTTAAATCAGTACTAAAGTAGTCTAAAAGTAGTCCAAACTATTCCGTCACCCCCACCATCGGAGGTCATGATAACAAGTAAGCCGCAGTATCCACATCCCGCTTGAAGTACATCCTATCCAGGGCTTGGATCGCCTTTCTCCGGATATAGCTGATCCCAGCGCGGGTGTAGCGGTACTTTGTTTCCATTTGGTCCCAGGTCATTTGCTTGACTACCAGGTCCCACATCAGGTCCGCCTGTTCTTGAGGCAGAGCGCGCAGAGCGCTTTCCAGGAACTGGATCTCCTGGTTCAATTCCTGTTGCTGGCAGGTCAGGTGCCAGAGCCACTCACGGTTAATCCGCAGCAGTCTCTCCTCGTACTCCAAAGCGATGTCCTCGATACGCCCAGTGTTGAGACTGGTTTCCACATGCTCACCATCGGGGGTGTGGAAGTTCATCGCTTCAATCACCTCCTGCCCTGTGCAGCCTTGGAAACCCTTGATTTGACCCGCAAGCAGGCTACGCTCTTGAATCATCTCCGGGTACTTTTTCAGAAGACCGATCACTTTCTGGCTCATGCCGCACCTCCTATCCTGGCCTTGACCGCGTTGATCAAGGCGCCTTGTCCCAGTTCCTTGCGCTCCAGCGCCCGCATCACGTCCTCGTCATGTGTGCCTGTGCACACCAGGTGTTGTAAGACCACTGTGTTTCTCTGACCCTGTCGCCAGAGCCTGGCGTTGAGCTGTTGGTAGAGTTCCAAGGACCAGGTCAGCCCGAACCACACCAGGGTGGAGCCGCCTTCCTGCAAGTTCAGGCCATGTCCGGCTGAGGCCGGGTGCACCAGTGCCAGGGGGATCAGGCCTTTGTTCCAGTCCTCAATGTCCTTTGAGGTGTCAATGCACTGGGCCTGGGGGAAACGCTTCTGAATCCGGGCCAGGTCGTGCTGGAACCAGTAGGCTACCAGAAGCGGTCGGCCATTGGCAGCCTCCACCAGGTCCTCCAGGGCATCCAGTTTCCGGTCATGGATGTGCAGCACCTTCCGTTGCTCACCGATAGGCTCACCATGGACTGCTTGACCGGATTGACCGATAGATTGACCGATAGGCTTCTGCCGCTGCTCGCCGTACACCGCGCCGTTGGCCATCTGCAGCAGCTTCCCGGAGAGCGCTGCCGCGTTCACGGCGTCCACCTCGCCCTCAGGCAGGGACAGCACCAGGTCCTTTTGCAGGCTGTCATAGAGCTGTTGTTCCCCTTTGTCCATGCAGACCTCTACACGGTTTGAAATCAACTCGGGCATCACCAGGTGGTCCTCAGCCTTCATGGACACACAGATGTCGCTGATCAGCTCGTAGATCTTCTCCTCAGCACCGGGCCTGGGCTTGTAGCTGTAGATGACCTCGCGGTTGCGCTTGTCGGGGACGAAGAAGCGCTCGCGGTAGCCGCCAATGAACCGTCCCAGGCGCGCACCCTGGTCCAGCAGGTAGATCTGGGGCCAGAGGTCAATCAAGCCATTGGGTGCAGGCGTGCCTGTGAGCCCGATCACCCGCTCCACATAGGGCCTGACCTTCTTCAAGGCCTTGAAGCGCTGGGCCTTGGCGGACTTGAAGGAGGACAGCTCATCAATCACCAGGGTGTCAAAGTCCCAGCGATAGTGATTGACCAACCAGGCCACGTTCTCGCGGTTGATGATGTACAGAAAGGCTTTCTTTTGCAGCGCTGCCCGGCGCTCAGCCTCATTGCCCAGCACCAGGGAGTAGCACAGGCCTTTCAAGTGATCCCACTTCGCCAGCTCCCGTGGCCAGGTATCCTGGGCTACCCGCAGCGGGGCGATTACCAGCACCTTCCTTGCCTCAATGCGGTCCAGCAGCAGCTCAAACAGTGCGGTCAAGGTGATCACGCTCTTGCCCAAGCCCATGTCCAGGATCAGACCGCACTGGAGGTGCTCCAGCACGTAGTTTATCGCATACTCCTGGTATGCGTGTGGTTTGTATTTCACGGTTTCTCTCACTCCTTCAAAATGTTGTTGATCAGTTCGGGGATTTGCTCCCTGCCACCCAGGCAGTACACCTGAAAGCCAAGTGCTTCCAACTGCGCCTTCCTGCGTACCTGCAGGGGGCGGAGGCTTTGTCCAGGCGCCTTGACCTCCACAAAGGCAGCCTTCCCGCCAGGGAGCAGGATGAGCCGATCCGGCACCCCGGCCAGGCCAGGGCTTACGAATTTCAGTGCCAGGCCTCCCAGGGCTCGTATCTCCTGGCACAGTCTTCTCTCAATGGTTCTTTCGTTCATTGGCTTTTCACCTTCAATCAAGTTTGAGGGGTCGGTTGGTACAAGGTCCATGAAATGCTCCTCATCGCGTGGACAACCCCGGTCGAAAATCCTCGATTTGGCGGGTTGGTCCATCTTCAGGCCAACCACCCCTAGTCGTAAAAACCCTTGTGCTGCCTGCTTTCCAGGGCTTTAGAACTCCACAACCGCATAGGACAGAGGACGGACAGGCCCAAAAAATCCCTATACACGCGTATACGCGTTTTACATACGCCCATTGGTCATTCCTCTCTCTTAACAGATAACTCATATAGAGATTCTTGTCCTCTTGTCCTATGCTGGTCATAACCTTAGGTGGATATTGGGATTGGCGTGGTACAAGGCCCCTGGGACATCTCATTGGCATGTCCCTCTGGTCCAGGGAACCGGGTGCTGCGGCATAGTCTGAGACGGACGCCAGAAATCTTTTGTCCAAGACAGGTGTCATCATCTGAAGCACTTTTGACCCCCAAAACGACACTTTTTGACCCCTTTTTGCGCAGAACAAGCTCTCCGGGCCGCCGTGTGTTCCGGAATTGAGGGGCTCAAAAGCCTCACACCCGAGGTTTGAAATCTCCTGATGGCGTCTAGGTTTTTGGGGTCTCCTCATCATCGTTTTTTCTCACCATCCTGATCACAGGTGCACAAGGGAACGAGAATTTCCCTATATATGCTGCGCGCGTGCTACGTGTTACGTACCCCTCCTCTTAGAGAGAGACCTCTCATATAGAGAGAACTTGTTCCACTTGTACCGCCTGCCGATTTTTCTAGTGTTTGTAAGGGTTTAGAGGTGAACACGAGACCCCGAACAAGTCTTTGGAGGGTGTTCCGGATGTTCTTTGAGTTGGAACAAGTGGAACAATTGAACAAGAATTTCCCTATATATGCTACGCGCGTGTGCACAGGCTACAACCTCCCCTCTGGTAGAGAGAACCTCTCATATAGAAAGAACTTGTTCACTTGTTCCAACATCCTCCTTTTTCCAGTGATGGTAAGGGTTTAAGGCTGTTCACAAGTCCTGGAACAAGTCCCAGACGCTTGTTCCAGTTGTTCCTGGGGTGTGGAGCTTTCCAACTTCATGTCCTTGGTCCAGGATCCAGGAAAGCTCCTCATCGCGTGGACAAGCTCTCAAAACACCCCATTTCCCGTGGACAAGACCAGTCGAAAATCCTCCTTTTTGAGGGCTTGTCCACGCTCGAATCAAGAATTCTGAAACCTGGAATCCCTTGTGTTGTCTACATTCCAGGGGGTCATGAACTCCACAACAGCTTGAGACAAGAGGTGGACAAGACAAGAAATTTCCTATACACGCGTATACGCGTTTTACATACGCCCATTGGTCATACCTACCTCTTAACAGATAACTCATATAGAGTTTCTTGTCCTCTTGTCCCAAGCCGGTTATAAAGTTAGGTGAGCACTGGGGTTTTTATGGGACAAGTGTCCTGGGACAAGGTGTGGGCTTGTCCATCTTGTCCAGGGATACGGGTGTAGCAGCGCTGCCTGCCATAGATGCCAAACACCTGACGGTCATCGCTTGTCCGAGGTCCTCTCCAGCCCTCAATCTTGTTCATAATCCCGCTGATTTCATAGCTATCTGACTTCTTCATGACAGCCGGATCCTTTGAGAAGCACTCCGCCCAGATTTCCATGTTGCACACGAACTGACGCTGTTCTGTACCAGTCAGCAGGGTGCCGCCGAAGTCATGGCCACCCAGGAAGGAACGCCGGTCAAAGAGCTGCATCGACTCCCAATTGGCAGGCAACGGTTTGTCCAGGTACTCTCGAATGAGACCCTCGCGGTCGTCTGTTTCCATGGCCTCTGCCTGATGGCTCTGTGCCATGGCCGCCTCGTCGCCTTCCAGGAACAGTCGCTCACCTGCCTTGTACATGCACAGTGCTTCAGCCCAGATTTGTTCGATCTCATCTTTCCTGATTTCCCAGGGTTTTCTTGAACCACTCCCATCAACACTCACAGGCCAGAAGCGGCGGTTGCCTGTGATGTCGCGGAGAAATCCGGATTCCGAGTTTGTGCTGCCAACAATCACACACTGCCTGGGGTGGCTCTCCACGTTTAAACCATAGCTGGCACGGTACTTGTCGTCTGTCCTGGAGAGAAAGGATTTCACGGTTTCCACATCGGCTTTGCGCATGCCAGCAAGCTCTCCCAGCTCCAGAATCCAGTAGCCTTGCAGCTTCTCAGGCCCAGCCTTGTCGCGCATTTCCGTGAGCGTCAGAGAGTCTGAAAACCAGTTGCCTGCCAGTTTGGCAAAGAAGGTAGACTTACCAATCCCCTGTGGTCCGTTCAAGATGAGAACGGAATCAAACTTGGTACCGGGCCGGTACACTCGGGCAACTGCAGCCACCAGGGTCTTTCGCATGACCGCTCGGGTGTAGGCGTTGTTCTCGGCACCGAAGAAATCAACCAGCAAGTGATCAACTCGTTTTTCCCGGTCCCAGGCAGGCAAGGAGCTCAAGAACTCCTTGATGGGGTGGAACTTCCGCTCAGAGGCCACCGCCACATAGGCATCCTTGGTCTTCTGGGGTGCATAGATGCCATAGGTGTTGTTCAGGTACACCTTCATCGAAGCGAAGTCTGAGTCACCCCAGCCCTCTTTGATTTGCTCCCAAGGTAGGTTCGATCTGGCGACGATGCCGTCCCGGTGCAGGTCGAAGGCCAGCCCTTGCAGGCGAGGGTCATACCGCAGGATGTGCACGATGTTGTCCAGGGTATCCTTTACCGAGCCGGATCTGTCATGGTCCAGGGCGTTTTGCCAGTTGGTATCGGTGAATTCCCCTTGGGTCTCTGCCATACGCTCCTGTGCCAGAACTGCCTTGACCTGCTCGTCTTCCACAGCAAACTGCAGCATGGCCTTAAAGGAAGGCAGCCGTGCGATGTCCTCATCCTCCCTGGCCCGGTTATCCAGGTGATTGAACCTGTGCAGCCTGACCAGGTCAAAGGCATTGAGCAGCCTGCCGTGGACAGGGTCGGTGGCGTGGTGGCTGTAGGCGAACTTGTCGTCATAGACCACCAGGCCGGCCTGGGAGTCAGCGGGGATGTAGTCAAAGCGGTCGGGTATCAGGCTGGGCTTGTAGATGTCGCTTAGGAAGGTCTCGATGGCGTCAGGGATGCTGTAGGCACGGCAGAAGGCGCCCACGGTGCCGTTCTTTTCCAGGGGGTCGGACACCTTCGTGGTCTCGCGCTGCACGATCTCCTGCTGGCGCTTGGACACCGGCCACTCGGCGGTGTTCCGCCAGTCCGTGTACCTGGCCAGCACCTCGTCCGGGTCCAGCAGCTCGCCTTTGATCTCGTGGAAGATGAACTCACCGTCTGAGGAGGTGGAGGGCCAGTACATGAGCCGGGAGGGCTCATAGGTGGTGTCGTCGAAGAGCTCGATGCCAA
>Ga0209510_1002004_pt1 | contig 21697 bp, 17 predicted proteins | sample BiotimSIPDNA_FD_185749 | JGI IMG/M metagenome (GOLD analysis project Ga0209510, IMG submission 185749) | Anaerobic biogas reactor microbial communites from Washington, USA - Biogas_R1 time_0 SIP DNA (SPAdes) (version 2) | ecosystem: Engineered > Bioreactor > Anaerobic > Unclassified | place...
GAGGTCCCGGCTTACGGTCTATTCGTGGATGAACAGGTGGCGCGCCTGGGACGCTCCCACCCCATGGTGCGTTCTCAGTTCTTCAGCGAGGAGATCGACTTTTCCAACGGGCTCTTTACCCCCACCCGTCTGGGTTTGATGCAGGGCAGCCATGCTCCTTTGCAGAGCCCGCAAGCAGGCAAAACCTACGCCTTGTTGGTGGACCTGGCCGGTGAAGATGAACAGGTCAGGCTCAACAGCAGCGGGCTTGGAACCGCAGCTGAACTAGAAAATCCCAACCGCGATTCCACCGCGGTGACCGTGGTTGAGATCGATCTGAGCCTGATGGATGATGCCCTGGTTGGCAAACCGCGCTACCGCGTCGTGCAGCGCTACCTTTGGCAGGGCGAAAAACACAGCACGCTTTACCAACGGCTGCTTCACCTGTCCCAGCACTGGCAAGCCAAAAAAATTATCGTGGATGGCAGCGGTGTGGGGGCTGGAGTCTGTTCCTTTTTGCGTGACCGCCTGGGCGACCGGGTGATCCCCCTTGTTTTTAACCGCCAGGTCAAATCCAGGCTGGGTTGGGATTTCCTAGCTGTGATCGATACCGGTCGTTTTCAGGATTTCAAACCAGCCCAGACCTTTTTTGCTGATCCGGGGCTTGGCAACCCTCTGGCAGTCAGCATGATGAACGAACAAGACCGTCTGCAGGCACTTTTTCAACGCCAACTGCAGGGCATCACTTGTGAGGTCAGCATCGGACCTGAACGCTGGCTGAAATGGTCTGTCCCTGAGGGTACTTGCGACCCTTTGGGAGGCTTGCTGCATGACGATCTGGTTATCTCAGCTGCCATGACTTCCATCCTGGATCAAGAGGATTGGCGGCCATCGCTTATGCCTCAGATCATCCAGGCTCTTGACCCACTCAAAGAAATGGACGGAGGATTTTAGTGACCTACTTTACCCGCAACCAGGGCTTCCCGTTGGGGATTGACCTGTCGCAACATAATGCCAGTTGGGATGGTAAAACCATCCCAAATTTCGACCAAATTAGTCAGCACGAACCCAAAGTGCGCTTCGCGGCTTTACGCACCGGCATTTCCTGGGGCTATCGCGACAGCATGTTTGAGCGCTTTTTCCGTGAAGCTGCCCGCATCGACCTGTGCGTCTTGCCTTACCACGTCTTTTATCCGGGTTCGGATGCCAAGCGGCAGATGCAGGCCTTTCTCAGCATCCTCAAGAAAAGCGACCTTGATAAACTACGCCTGGTGCTGGACCTGGAATTAGACCAGGGCAAGTCCAAGGCGCAAATCACCGATTCGCTCAACCAGGCCATCCAAGTTCTGCGTCAGGCCACCGGACGCTATCCCATCATCTATTCCCGCGCTTTGTGGATCGACGAGCATCTTGAGATCAAGGATTTGCCGCAGATCGATTGGTGGTTGGCTCAGTATATCCGCAGCCGGGAGACGCCCTTTTACACCCCAGAATACCCCTGCCCGCCTTTGCTTCCGCGGGGAGTACGCCAGTGGCTGATCCATCAAACCGCCCAGCGGGCACCCGCCATCGGAGGGGTGGGTCATTACATGGATTACAACCGCTGGAATGGAAGTTTGGAGCAACTGTGGGCTTATTTTGGCCGCGGAACACAGCCGGAGGCGGCATGCCCTTTGGATGGCTTACCCTGTAAAAGAGCCGGCAAAGCAGCTTTGGGAGCTGCAATAAATGTGGAGGTGCGGGCATGACCAGCTTGAAAGAACGTTTCCAAACCTGGTTTCAGAGTTCCTCCCCTCAAACTGAGCAGCTTGAGCAACGCCTGCCGCTTTCGATCCCTGAGGAGGAAAATACCTTTCTCATCGGCACTCAGTCCTACTTTAGTTCTGAGCGGGATCGCGATGCTTATGACCGACAAAGCATCATGCAGGACAGCCTGGATGCCTGGCGCTTCAACCCATTAGCCAGGCGCATCGTGGAACTTACCACCCACTATGCCACCGGAGGCGGACTCAAGGCTGTTTGTCCGCACCTTTTAACGCAGGATTTTATCAACCAGTTCTGGCAGCACCGTCTTAACCAAATGGAGGGGCGCGTCACAGCCATGTCTGATGAATTGAGCATCAGCGGTAATCTCTTTCTGCTGCTCAGCACTGATCACAGCGGCATGAGTTACGTGCGCATCCTGCCTGCGGCTGATATCCCTCGGATCGATTCCCGTGAAAACGATGTTGAACAAGAATTGAGTTACCACGTGCGTCTACCGGGAGAAACAGAAGAGGCAGTTTACCTAGCTTACGCTCAAAAAACCGAGTCACTGGGCAGAAGTGGTGCTTTTCCGGCAGTCATCTTGCATTTTGCCATCAACCGACCCAGCGGCTCCCAATGGGGGGAGGGCGACCTCACGCCCGTCCTGAAATGGCTTGCCCGCTACAGCGCCTGGCTGGAAGACCGCGTCCGTCTCAACCGCTTCCGCAACGCTTTTATTTACGTGGTCAAGGCTCGTTTTGGCAGTGAAGTCGAAAGATCAACCCGTCAATTAACGCTGAGCGCTAATCCGCCCGCGCCGGGTTCTGTTTTGGTCACAGACGAAAGCGAAGAGTGGTCGGTCATCTCGCCCAAACTGGAAGCCCTGGACGCATCCAGTGATGGCCTGGCGATCAAGAAAATGATCGCGGCTGGAGTGGGGCTGCCACTGCATTTTCTGGCTGAGCCGGAATCGTCCACCAGGACCACGGCCGAAGCCGCCGGCAGCCCGACCTATCGCCGTTTTGCTGAGCGGCAGCGTTTCTTGTGCGCTGTGCTGGAAGAACTCTTGCGCGTAGTCGTCAACAGAAGAGCGCAGGTCGATCAAAGCGTTGACCCCCAGGCGCTCATCCGCGTGGAAGGCGGCGACATCAGCTCCAGGGATAACCGCGAACTGGCTGAAGCGGCTCAGCAGGTCAACCAGGTGGCTTCCAATTTGTTTGATCGCGGCCTGATCACCGAGCAGGAACTTTTGCGCCTGGTTTACCGCTTCATGGGAGAACGCCTGCCCACTGAAACTGAAGCAAAGGTATCAAAAAACACTTTACTTGCTCAATGATCAGCCAGGCTGTCACGCGTGGGGCGGGCGGCTTGCTGATTTTGGAAATGAAGAAGTAGGAAAGGAGTTTTATGACTGAAAGCCGACAGCGTCTGGCACTGGAAATCAATCCGGTCGGAAGCGGACGCTTTGAGATCCTGGCAATCACCGCGGGAGCCGCTAATGGATGGGAGTTTCCCTCCGCAGTTTTGCGGGAATCCCTCAGCCTCTGGAACGGTGTCAATTGTTTTGTGGACCACAGCCTCAAAGCCCGCTCTGTGCGTGATATCGCCGGCATTTTGAGCCATCCAGTTTGGGATGAAAGCGCCCAGGGTGTTCGGGCTGAACTGAGCGCCTTTGGCCCTTCTGCGACTGTGCTGGAAGATATCGGACGCCAGGTGCTCGAAAAGTCAGATGAACCAGCTGTCAAAGTTGGTTTCTCTGCCGATGTACTCTTTCAAGGCAAGGCAGGAAAGGTAGAAAAAATCCTGCGCATTTACTCAGTCGACCTGGTTTACAACCCAGCCCGCGGCGGGATTTTCCTGCGCGCGCTCAATCAACTCGGAATCAACCCCATCATCGAAGGAGACTTTACTATGCCTGATTTAACGACAAGCACCCAAACCGAAATCAACACTTCACTGCAGTTGGAGGAGAAACCCAGCCTGACAGCTGAAACCAAAAGCCTGGAAGCCCAGCTTTCAGAAATGCGTCAAATGCGCGAACATATGAGTGCTTTCCTTTTGGAAAGTAGCCTGGCCAATACAAACCTGCCTCAGGGCTTCAAGGTAAGCATCCGCAAACAATTTCAGAATCGCGTGTTTGCGCCGGCGGAGCTGCAAAGCGCCCTGCGTGAAGCCCATACCCTTTTGAGCGACCTGGAAGGGACAAGCGTGGTCAAAGGACCAGCCCGCGTTGAAGGCATGCTTGAACCAGGTGAACGCTTGCAGGCAGCCGTGGACGACCTGCTCGGCGCCCCGCGGGAGAAAAGCCTGGCTGGAGCTTCCGTTGCCAAACTTTCTGGTATCCGTGAACTCTACCTGACCCTGACCGGGGATTATGACTTGCACGGCGGTTACTTTCCTGAACGAGCCCGCCTGGCAACCACGGCCGATTTTTCCGGGCTGGTCAAGAACAGCCTTAACAAACTGGTCAGCAACACCTGGGATGAATTAGGCAAGGCCGGCTATGACTGGTGGAAGGACGTCACAGTCCAGGAACACTTCAACAGCCTGCACGACATTACCGGCACGCTGATTGGCACCGTTGGCGATCTGCCCAGCATAGCTGAAGGCGAAACTTATCCTGAACTGCAGGTCGGCGATTCACCCGAGATCGCTACTTTCAAAAAGTACGGTGGCTACATCCCCCTGACTCTGGAACTGATCGACCGGGATGAAACCCGCAAGCTGCGCGCTTATGCCCGTGAATTGGCTTCAGCGGGCATGCGTAAAATTTCCCGCCTGGTGGCTGAGATCTTTACTGTCAATCTAGGTACCGGTCCAAATTTGAGGAATGGCGAGGCTCTCTTTAACTTTGAGCCGGTCAGCGCTGAAGGCGGGCATGCCAATTTGGGCACCCTGGCACTCAGCGCGGACAACTGGGATGTGGTCAGTGCCAAAGTCTACAGCCAGCCCATGCTGATCAAAAATTCCCTGGGCTATTATGGTAGCGGTCCTCAGATGGCGGTCAACCCCAAGTTCATCCTGGTCCCCCGCGCGCTGCAAAAAACCGCTCTGCAAATTTGCATCGGTGCCCTGGTCAGGGAAGCGGATTATGTCTATGACAATGTGCTCAAAGGCAGCGCTGTCCCGCTGGTTGTGCCGGAATGGACCGATGCTAATGACTGGGCGGCAGCCTGCGATCCACGTGTTGCCCCGGCCATCTTTGTGGGCGAGCGTTTTGGGCTGGCTCCGGAGATCTTTATTGCCGGCGATGAGCTTTCCCCGGCTGTCTTCAGCAATGACGAGCACCGCCTCAAAGTGCGCCATTACCTGGCGGTCTGGGTCAATGACTTCAGACCCCTCTACAAGAATAATGTTGCCTAAACCGGAAGGAGTTCACATGGCAAAATTGAAGATCCTCTTAAGCTCACGCAAATTCTGGGCGGCCTCCATCGGCTTGCTTTTTATGGTTATCAAGGCCTGGAAACCCGATTTTCCCCTGGACGCTGATCAGTTGGCTGGCATCGTGGCGATCCTGGTCACTTACATCCTCGGCACCGCGCTCGAAGACGGTTTGAGAGCGGATTCCTAAACCAATCAGAACGTCTGACCCCATCCTTTTTTCAGGGTGGGGTCAGACAAGGAGAAAGCTATGAACGAAAGTGAAATTCGCAAAGTATTGCGCAAGCTGATGGGAAAGGATGTGGTGGACTGGCGTTTGCGGGAAGATGGCTTTTTGATTGCCATCAATCATCAGGGCTGGAAGGTCACCTTCTCCCCCGCCGAAGTTGAGCGAGCTCTGCAAAGCTGCACCAGAAAGCGCGTGACAGCCAATGAGTGATCTCAGTAGTGTGACCAACCGTCTGGAACAACTTTTTATGGATACCTACCAATTGAGCTTGCCCGCGGACCTGAAAGAAGAAGCCATCCGTTCTTCCCTGGAAGAAATTAACAGCCTGACCGGCCAAACTTATAGCCTGACTGGATTGGATGAACAACTCCAGACCACCCTGCCAGCTGAGTTTCAAACCGCTCTCTTACGAGGCGCGGCAGCTGTACTGGTTGAAGCCATCTTGCAACACAAACTGGTCACTTACAGCAATCTGTTGGTTGAACCGACAGAACTGCAAGCCTGGGCGCGCTGCTTGCGCCAGGAGCGCGATCAACTGCTGGACCACCTGCGTTTCAGGAGCTTGCGTGAGTCGGAAGGCATCCCCTGGTGTACCTGGGTCTATCCGGAAGCGGAGAGCTATGACTGAGCTGGCAATTGGCTACCTGAACCGTTCTGATGAAAACTCCTGGCTGAAACTCAATGGATCTGGTTTGTTGCCTGGCGTTGTAAGCAGCGAATACGACTTTCAAACCAGTTCCGAACCTGAAACACAAGAAAATCTGCGGGTGAATTTACGCGGTTCCAGCGCTCAGGTTAGAATCGCGATCGATCTTTTGGAGTCTTTCATCCAAAGCCTGGGCAAAGAGCCCCATCAGCCCTTATGCTTGCGACTCTGGAGTGCAGATCAGGCAGCTTATGTGTATGCCCCCATAAGGCAGGCTGTTCTCCAGGCTGAGAAAGGCTATTTGCTCTCCCAACCAAGTGGCTCCTGCGCGCTGAATTTGCGCTTGACCAGAGATTCTCTTTTCTTCAGCAGCGAGTTGCCCTTGCCGCTCTCCAACAGCTCAGGAGGTGAGATCATAACTGGCTTGACCTTGCTCAACCATGATGACTCCTCGCTGGGGCATGACAACTGGTGCACAGTCAACACTTATAACCTGGGGATCAACTTCCCCAGCCTGGTCCGCTTTGAAGTTGAAAACCGCTATTCAAGCAGTCTGTTGGCTGACTTTTGGTTGGGTGGATTGCCCTGCCAGGCGGGAGAAAGCCGCCCAAGCCTCAACCTGGAAGCTGAAAATGGGACCGGAGGCAGCGTTGTCAGCCATTCCCTGGCATCAGGAGGGAAATACAACCAGTACAGCTGGAGCGGATCCGACTGGCAGACCCTGAGCAGTTGGACGCTTTCTCCGGTTGATGTCAGCCTGTTCAATGGCGGCAGTCTGACCCCCTTGCTGCGCTTCTTCACCCCTTCTCAAAGCGAGGCACTGTCTTTACGCTTGCTTGTGAGTGTGGCTGGGGTGCTTGTTTATGAAGGACCTCTCTCCAAGGTGTCAAAAGCTCAGGGTTTTGTCGAATTGGAGCCTCTTAGCCTCCCTTTGGGCAGCCTGCCCCTGGAGAATTATGCCAGCCCCCACCAGCTGACTTTACAGGCCAGGCAAACGGATACTGGCACCCATATCCTGGAAATCGATGATTTGCTTTTGCTGCCTCATCAGGGCTTTGCCCATTACCACAGCTTGACCGGGCTGCCTTATCAAGCTCGCTTGATTGATGGTGGAGCCTTACAGCAAAGTTGGACCCTGCAAACAGGGCTTGAAAGCAAAACTCACCATCGCATTGGCTCAACCTTGTCCCTCACTCAGGCTTATCAGCAGCATTTCTGGTGTTTTCAAACTGATCCGGCTGGGACTGCGCTCATCTCCCGGAGTATCTCGCTAAAAGCCTGGTACAGAAAGCAGTGGAGGCTGCCATGAGCTGGTCGGTTGAATTCCTGAACCGTGAGAATGGCGCCTTCTTGCACTCACCCGAGACTTGTTTGCCGCTCAAGTTGAGTTGGCATGACCACTTTGGCTGCAATCAAGCCCTCATCACCTGCCCATGTGAAGGCCTGAGCCTGAAAGACTGGCAACTGCGTCTGGGGCAGGATGTGCGCGTCTACGATGCGGATGGAAGGTTGGCTTGGTGGGGCTATCTGAATTCTGTCAGACAAAGAAAAAACGGCTTTAACTATTTGCTCAGCTTAGAAGATATGGCAAACAGAGTCGCTGTGCGTTTCAAAGATCTGACCGGAGATCTGCCTGGTGAGGCAGGGCAGACCAGCTGGCAGGAAGATCTGGAAAGCCAATCAATTTACGGTATCAAAGAACTTTTGCTCCACTACGGCAGCCTTTACCCTGCCGCGGCGGCTCAGGTGGCTGCCATGCAGCTCAAAAGCCGTGCCTGGCCATTTATTCAAGTTGAACCGCGGCTCCATAGCTTGGAAAGCGAGCAGGATGAATGGGTTTTAGATTATCTGGGCTGGATGCACACGCTTGCCTGGCGTGTTTGGCCTGGTCAGAGCGGCATGATCAGTCACACTCCGGTCCAGGCTGGTACCCAGGCTTTGGGAAATACGGCTGGCAATCTGCGGCTTGCCCAGTCCTTTTTGGTTCCTGACAGCCTGGAATTTACCAGCGCTTCCGTGCGGGCGCGCCGGCAGGGATCGCCGTCTGACTTGCTAAAAATCAGCCTCCAAGCAGACCTGGCAGGCAAACCTTCAGGGCTCCTCCTGACCAGTCAGACAATTCAGGCCAGCCTGCTTGCTTCAGAAGCCTATTCCTGGATTGAAATGAGCTTTGGCACGCCAGTTCCTCTCAATCAGGGACAGCGCTACTGGTTAATCCTGGAGCGGACTGGCTCGGTCGATCCAAACAATCACTTTTACCTGGGGGTGGATGAAAACCTTGGCTTTGCTGATGGCAGTATTTTGCTCTATGACCAAACCAGCGCCATTTGGAAATCCCGCCAATCAGGCGCGGACCTGCTTTTCCGCCTGAGTGGCATCAAAGAACAGTCCGCCCAAATGACTGATGTGGTCTCCTGGGCGGGGCAATTTTTAAGCGGATTTGAAACCGACACTGAGCTGACAACCGGGCTGCCTCCTGTTGCTGATTTGGGTCAGGACTGCTTGCAGGTCTTCCATTTTTTGATGGGGCAGGGAGACGCTGCTTTAACTCCGCTCCTTGCCAGCGTCAGCCCTTCACGCAGGGTCCAGATCACCCGTCAACCAGCTCAGGAGGATGCTTCTCTGCTGCTGGAAGCTGATGGTAAGCTCACCAATCCTTTCGGGCAGTCGCTGCAAGCACCCTGGCAGGCCGTTGGGCAATGGCTCAAGGCTGATAATAACCAGTCCTTTTACCTTTCCAGCCTGGAACTTGACCCTCTCCGTCATAAGTTCAAATTGAACCCGGACTGAACAACTTTGCGTTGATCGTAGTCCAAAAAACGAATCCAGACTGGCTGTGCTATACTGAAGCGTAATAATTCATCTTATAGAGGACAAAATGAGTACAGTTGCAATTGTTAGTGATTCTTCAGCTTACATTCCTCAGGCATACGTTGATCAGTATAGCCTGTCCATCATGCCCCTGACGGTAAATTGGCAGGGCAACTCCTACTATGACGGTGTGGACATCCAAGCGACTGAGTTTTACGAACAGTTGGCAGCCTCCAAGGAAATGGCCACCACCAGCCAGGTAACAGTAGGACAATTTTTGGTTGAGTTTGAACGTCTCTTAAATGCCGGAAAAGATATTATCTTCATGGGCATTTCAAAAGGTCTTTCAGCGACCGTTGATTCCGCTCTTCAGGCCAAAAAGGAATTAGGTGATCCGCAAAACCTGATCATTGTGGAAACCAAGTTGGTTGCCATGCCTTTGACTTTGATGGTCCTGGAAGTTGCCCGGGCTGCCGAAAAAGGAGCCAGTCTGAAGGAATGCGAGCAACTTGCTTACGACCTTTACCCAAGGATCGGCGTTTACTTTACGGTGGATTCACTGGAATACCTTCACCGCGGCGGCCGCATCAATTCAGCCAAACGCTTGCTCGGCTCAGCGCTTGATCTAAAGCCGATTATGGCCATCCAGGATGGCAAAATTGAACTGGTTGAAAGTGTTCGCTCCCAGAAAAAAGCCCTCAACCGCATGATTGAGCTGGTTGAAAAAGACATTGCCGGACGAACCCCTATCAGGCTGGCGCCATTCCACGCTCTGGCTTTTGATTCCATGCTATCCATGGAGGAAAAAGCCGTTGAACGATTGAAGCCAATCGAAGTCATCCGCTCAGAAGTCAGCCCGGTCATCGGCAGCCACGTTGGCCCCGGCACCGTTGCTATAGCCTACCTCTTTGGTTAAATCTACTCTTTTTTTAATCATAAAAAGAACCACCCCATTTCGGGGTGGTTCTTTAACCAGGTGATGGATACTTTTCATCTTACGGGGTTACAACACGACCCATGAAGACGACTGTGTTGGTTGTACGTTCGTAGATCACGTAGATGAAAGGATGGTCCAGGGTGATTTCGTAACTCTGGGAAGGCATGGAGGTGGTGCTCAGGCCAATGGCTGTGGCAGCGGCGGCTTCAGTACCTTCTTCGTTGACATCGATGTAAGCCTTGTGGATCACATCGCTGATGTAAAGATCTTTTTCGCCGGTCATGCCTGAAAAGTCAGCCAGTTGGGCATCAAAAGCCTGCTCGATCCCTAAAGCCTTGAGCTGATCTCCAAGACCAAAGGAACTTTCTGTCTTGAACTTTGGCATGGCAAGCTGGATCGAAGCAAAGCCTGCCTGGAGAGCCTCAAAAATGCCTGTAAGGGTATCCTGATCCAGGCTGGCTTCAAAAGCCTTGAAATCTCCGGTCGGCATAATGGCTGCCATGGTGTAAGTTCCGCCTTCGTAAGGTAATTGGACCACTTGCAGGTCACTATTCACTAGAGCGGATCCGTTGAAGCCGGTATGCATCATGTCAATGTCTTTTTGGTTGCCATCCAGCAGGTAGAAGGTCGCTTTTTCTGTGTTTTCCGCATCAAAGCGGTGTACCCAGCCACCTTTGAAATAAACAGCATTGGTGATCACGAGCCGGGTCATTTCATTGAGCATGCCCTGGGGGATCAAATCCTTGATTTTCTCATTGGTTTGAGCTTCCACCCAAAGGTTGATCAGTTGACGGGCTTCTTCAGCCTTGGAGAAATCGACCAGTTTCAAGCCAGCGGCATAGTTGGCTGAAAGTTTGTCCAAAAACTCCTGTTCGATATGAAAATCTTTCTGTGCCCAGAGAGCGTTAGCGACATTGAAAATCAGCGGCTGTGTATCCTCAGTCAGATGCTCAGGCAGCGTGGTCAGCTTCAGGTTGAGAGCGTTCATCAGATTGTGTACATTCTCATCATCAAGCTCTACAGACAGAGCCTCCGCAATTTCAGCTTTGGTTTCAGCATTCGCTCCGGCGTAAACCATCAGGAAAGCCTGGAAAATGCTGTAAGGCGAATAAATGATGTTGCCATCTTCTTCGGCCAACTTCTGATACAAGTCCAGCGCAAAAGCGTTTATGCTGGCAGCCTGATTCTTGAGTTCCTCAGCGCTGGCAGAGGGATCGGTTATATAAGCCACTCCTCCAATTGCATCAGAAACATCCTCTGCCGGCTCGGCTGGTTTTTCTTCAACAGGGTAAAGGTCTTCGGGTTCGTTGGGCATGGGTTCAACGGGCTCCTCGATAATCGGGCTGCAGGCAGTCAGTGCCATGCTCAGCATAAGTATGCCCGCAATCCATAAATTGATTTTCTTCATTTTAAACTCCTTCTCTTCTCTATCTAGAGGTAATTTTTTTAAGGTTGAACAACTTGACCAGCAAACAGGATGGTGCTAGTGCTGGTATCACGAAGCAAAAACATGAACGGCTTGTCAAAACTGATTTTTAGTGTTTCAGGAGAGAGCATTCCTTTTACCTGAACAACAGCCAGGGTCACCGCGGCGGCTTCCGTGCCTGCCTCGTTGACATCAATGAAGGCCTTTTGAACAAGGGTGGAGACATAAAGGCTCTTATCGCCACTCATGCCGGAAAGGTCAGCTTCCATTCCAAAAACATCTACCAGACCAAGTTCCTTCATGGGATTGATCAGCTCCATTTCCGGGGTTTCGATCTTGAATTTTGGCAGGCTTAATTCAACTCTTGCCTCTGACAAGTCGTCAAAATTTTCATTCAGCTTGTCCAAAGTCAGGTTTTGCAAAAAAGTCTGCCAATCACCATCACTGGGGGCGATCAGGTCCATGACGATTGAACTTTGATAGTAGGGTAATTCGACAATTTGAACTTCTTCATTCTTTAATGCCCAGAAGCTTTCTGTGGAATGCATCATATCTACCTGGCTCACATCACCATTTAGGTTTGTGAAATCTTCCGCGTAGGTGGCGGCTTCCTGGAAAGGATATAACCAGGCGCCCTTAAAATAGACAGCGTTGGTCAAGGCTAAACGGGTATTGCTGTTGAACATCGCTGGTTTAGCGATATCCTTGATTTTTCCCAGAGTTTGCTCTTCCGCCCACTGGTTAATGAGGTCAGCCGCCTGTTGAGATTGGCTGAAATCTACCGATCGCAATCCAGCGGCGTAGTTTGCTGAGAGCAAATCGAGATAAGCCTGCTCGATGTGAGCACCTTGCTGCCCCCAGATGGCGTTTGCGATCTGCAGAATAAAAGCTTGTTCGTCTTCCTGTGAACTATCTTTTGAAGACAAGGCAATGTTCAGCGCATTGGAAACACGATGAAGGCTTTCATCGGTCCATGGGAGATGCATCACGCTTTCAAACTGTTCAGCGGTTTGCTCTCTCGCGCCGGCATAAAGCATCATCAAAGCCTGGTAAAGGCTGAAGGGAGAAAAGAGCTTGTTTTCCTGCTCATTTCCGATTTCATTATAAAGATCAAAAGCGAATTTGTTCATCGCCAAAGCTAATTCAAGCGCTTCCTCCGGCGTATACTGGGGGTCAGTATCATAATTTGCCTTCCCAGTTTGCATTTCCACATTTACCTCCTCAACAGGTGCTGCTGGCACACAAGCACTCAGCAACATCAGTCCACTCAAAAAAACAATAATGATTTTTCTCATAATTTCTCCAATTCTTATCTATGCTAAAGACGAAATTTATCTACATTTTGTTCCCATACAGTAGAGCGCAAAAGCCTGCCGGGTGTACCAGCAGGCTTTTTGCGGAAGTTTTATCGCTGATAGAGGTTCAGCGAATTAACCAATTTAGAAGATCGACCTAACCCTGTAAAAGGTCATCCCAAAATATTCCCAAAGCACGGCATAAGTCTGCTGAAAAGCTTCGGTGGTGGGCAAAAGGTTGATGACAATATCGCGCCAATCCCAGGATGTCAGAACTTGCCAATCGTTGAGAGTCACTTCGTAGTCTGTGGGTGCTGGGATAATGTTCAAGATCGTTTCTTTGAAGAGCAACATGGCTCGATCCATTTGCACAGCTGATGTTACCAAAAGGACATCCTTGAAATCCTTGTCCAGGATCAATTCAGTTGAAAGTGCAACATCATCGCGCATGTTCGAGCTGCCATCCTGCAGGATGAGGGCGTCTTCGGGCACACCAAGCTCCATCAAGAGTATTTTGGCAGAGCTTGTGCGAAGCTGTCCCCCACTGACAATGATGACGGGGGCAACCTGCTGCTGGTAAAGTTGGGCTGCATAGAGGACACGGTCAGCTTCTCCGTCCAACTCAACCCGTTGTCGGGGAGTGTGTGCAGGTGCGACGCCGTCAGCAAAAAGCAGGATGGCGTCCGCGCGGGAGGGATTCTGACTGGGCATGTGACGCCATTCCATTGAACGGGTCAAAAAGGTCGAGAAGTAAGGGTTGCCCAATACAGCAACGATCAGCAGACAGATTAAAACAAACCAAATCGCGGTCTTGGGCTTTTTCTTGATCAGAAACAGGGTCACAAACAAAACAAAAGCCACAAATCCCAGCGGATTGAGAAATTGCAGGAAGAATTTAGTGATAAGGCTTAACATAATGATCTCCTTCGAATTGCTCCTGCCCCTATAGTTGCAAGAAACGAGCCGAGGACGCTATTTGCCCTCGTGTGCAGGCAAAAGCAGCATACATTTGCTTCTGCAGCCCTTAATTGTGTAGATTTATGGGTGAAAGAACTCTATTGTCTTTTTTTACACGAAAGAACTCTTAAACAGGATAGAGTGTGTCGTAGACTTCAGGCGCAAACTTTTCCACAGCTTCCGAGGTGATCGAGTTTGTCCGGCAGATCTCCGCGTATAGGTCTGCGCTTTTGCGTTTGGTCCTGATTTGGGTGACTGGGTCAATCTCCCAAAGACCAAAACGCTGACTCCAGGCCCGCTCCCACTCAAAATTATCGACCAAACTCCAGTGAAAGTAGCCCTTGATCAGAAAATTGAAGTTGACCATGTGCCACATGGCATGGATATGCTCCAGCAGATAGCGCCTGCGGAAATCATCTTTGCTGTCATCACAGCCATTTTCGGTGATGTAGATGGGCAGGTCAAAGTTATTAGCCCAGCGGATGGCTTCCTGGAAACCGGCGGGGTCGTTTGCCAAAAATCCAGTTTCAGATAAGAGAGCGTCTTTGGGGTAATAACGATCGCTATAGAAATTAGCGCCTTTGCCAAGGTTAAATTTTATAAGTTCCCGTGTGTAATAATTAAGACCCATAAAATCCTGGGTGCCTTTGGCCTGGGGAATGTCTTCTTTTACCATAATAGCGTCGAAGCGACCTGTCTTCAGGGTCAAGGCGAAGGCATCGTTGAATGCTTTATGATGCATTTTGCTGATGTAAGTAGTAAGAGGACCTTTATTGGCAGGTTTAAAACCACGCCAGTGATGCGCCACGCCAACCTTCGCGTCTGCTTGAATTTCATGAATTACTTGATAGGCGGCAGCATGGGCTTTGATCATATTAGAAAGAACTTTAAAGGCTAACTTCTGATCGTTCTTACCAGGAGGGAAGACCGCATCCAGGTAACCGCCACTCATAACGATGTTTGGTTCATTGATGGTCACCCAAAAGTTGCAGTGAGCTTTGAGCGCTTCCACTGTACGCCGAACGTAGGCTGCAAACAAGTCTACGACCTGTTCATTCTCCCAGCCGCCCATTTCCACGAGCCATTGGGGGGTTGTGAAGTGATGCAGAGTTACCATGGCTGTCATATCGCGCTCGCGCAAGCCTAAGAGCATGTCGCGGTAGCGATCCAGAACGGCTTCGTCCCAGCGGTCGGGCTCGGGTTGAATGCGAGACCATTCGACAGAAAAGCGGTGGGCATTTTGCCAACCGTCTTTGGCTCGGTCAAAATCTTCCCGCCAACGCCCTCCCCACCAATCACAGGCTCTTCCACTTCGGTCTCCGTTGTGGATGCGCCCTTCCTGCTGCTCCCATTGCCACCAATCGTTGTTTATGTTGTTACCTTCAACCTGGTGAGCTGCCGTCGCAGTGCCCCACAGGAAGCCAGCTGGAAAATTGTAAGTAGCTCTGGGCATTATTCCTCCACTAACTGCTTGAATTTTTTGTTAATAAATTATAACAAAGCCGGCAGTATTTGGATAATCAAGCTGCCTACTTTATAATCATATACAGAGAATAGTCAGGAAAGGAATTCTCATGGACACCAAGAAACCTGTTCGCGGCTTAGCGATTATCGTAATTATCATCCTGATTGTACTGACAGCTTGTTCTAAAGTTAAGGAACCACCACCCCAATCCAGTCAGGAATCCACCTTTGTCTTTGACATTCCAGGCACGCTGAGTGGGGAAACTCAAACTGAACCCGAAGAGGCTTTACTTCCTGCGCAGGGCGAGACACAAGCAGCAACGCCCACACCCGAACCAATTCTTGCACCCGAGCCAACAGCCAGCAGCTCAGAAGAGCCGGCTGCTGAGGTCGTGCCAGATGAGCAATTCTCTTCGATTGAAGGTCCGTTGACAATTGAGGCCTATGAATATATTCCACGTGATCAGTACCCCGAATTTAGTCCAGTAGAAGGCTCCTATGAAGAAATAATGGCCAGACGGGCTGAGTTCAGAGGTGACAAAGGGGTAAGTGGTGAATGGACGATCGATTTGGATGGATCGGTTTTGACTGGTCAGGAAACGCACGACATGGAAAGCGGACAGGTGACAGTTGTGGTCACAAAAGACCAGCAGCCATTTTTTGAAGTTGAAGCGGGTGACATCTCACCAGCTTCAAATTTCCGCGGTTTGTGGAAGTGGGCTGGAAATTGGGTCCTGGAGGTCGCGCACAACACTCTCACAACCGAGGCTTTGATTGTGAAAGGCGAGATTTTTATCAATGGAGAAAGCCAAAACGAAGCCTTGGAACTTGATGAGAGTTTTGACTTTCAACTTTTGAACGGAAAACCCTTCTTCTTTTACAGCAAGGATGGCAGTGTTGGCTATTACTACGACGGCATCTTGACGGATATGGGTCTGGATGCTGTGGCTCATTACGCTTGCTGCAGCGCGGCGATGTGGTCCCCCAAGCACTTTGAACAGATGGTCGCCTTTTACGGAAACATTGGAAACAAAAGTTATTATATCGAGTTGGGAGCTTTTGGTCAAACAAGCACGATCTCGCTGCCAATGGTCACGATCACCAAAGGCGAAGAAGCAACCCAGGTTGAAGAGGAGCCCACAGCTGAGCCTGAAATCAGCTTGTCGGAAGAATTAGAAACAGAAGGCACGCTCCAAACTCCCTCAACCGAAGACGAAGGTGGTGTTGAAGAGGCGGTTTCTCTAAGCCTGGAAGAATATAACCTTGGTGAGCTATTCCAGATTGGTGAGCTGTTTATCCTCTCACCCCTGGAAGGCAATTGGCAGCAAATCCAGGCTAAAAGAGCTGAATTCCGTGTTTTGCCAAAGGAAAAATCGGTTTGGGTCAACCAGCAATTGCTCCGTTCTGGTGAGTTCATCGCAGTTTCAACGGAGTTGGGGGACCCTGAGCGATTCGGAGTCGCAATCACGCGTGATGGTGAAATCGAAGCCATTATTGAGACCGGCAGGCTTGGAAGCTCCTCCCTGATCCAGAACCTGATCGTGATGGGAGAGGATAGTTGGGGTCTGGAACTGCTGAGAACGGTCAACCTTTCGCGCAACCCCTTCCGCAGTGAGTTGGCTCTGCTTTCGGATGTGATCATCGATCAAATCAGTCAAAATGAAATTTATGGTTTTGACGAAAGTTTTGGGCTGCAGCTGCTGGCTGATAAAGTATTTTTCTTCTATCGCAGAGGAGAAGAATTCGGCTATGTGTTTGACCAAACCATGGTCAAACTGGATTACTCTGACATCATTTTCCGGGCGGATAAAGAAAACCAGGCTCTCAATCCCAGGGCTTATGAAGAGATGGTCACATTTTTCGCTTCCAGGAATGAGCAAACTTATTATGTTGAATTGGGTAATTTCCCGTCCGAAGAAGAGACACAACCTTTTTCAAGCCTGAGAGATTGGGAAGAGACCCTCTCCGCGCTCGATTTGCTGGGCCTGGAGCTCCGGGAAACCAGTTTGGAGCAGCTGGTTAGTGGCCGGGATACCGAAGAAGACACTGAAAGTGCTGCTGAAGATCGGACCCCACAAGACCAAATTTTGGTCAGCATAGGGGAGGATGACTACCTGGCAAAAAGTGGCGGCGAAGGGCCGCGCGGCTGGGTCAGCCTTGAGCAGAATGGGCAGGAAATTGCCAGCTTCGCCACTGGTCCCGTGACCGAAATCAAGGCTCTGCAAGGCTTGTGGGTAGTGGACGGTAAATTGGTCCTGGAGTTGGCTTATAGCTCTCAGTACAAAGTAGACGAAAAAGTGTACACACGCGCCAGGGGAGATATCCTCATCGATAACGAATCTCAAAATCTCCTCTATGGCTATAGCGAAAGTTTTGGTTTTCAATTGCTCGATGGAAAAGCTTTCTTCTTTTTCAACCGGGACGGATTCTTTGGGGTCAATTATGCCGGTGTGGAAATCCTGTTAGGTTACACTGCCATCGATCATCACCATACAGGTGATCAAGCGCGGCTAAATCCCCTGCCACTAGAAGATAAAGTGGCCTTCTTTGCCCAACGTGATGATGATAAGTTTTTTGTGGAGATAGAAAGCAAGCCATAAGCTCTCAACCTGAGTGAATTGAGCCGCCAGGGTTTATACTTAGCCGTCTTATTTTTGACCAAGGTCAATCAAAGCCTCTTTTGATAGCTAATGAAAGTCTTTGAGAGGAAATAGTCACTATGCTATCTACTGAATTTGGCCAGAGGGCCATTTTACTTTAGAGAAAGCTTATGAGAGGAATGAAAATGATTGAAAAGGAAATCGAAAATCAAAACAAAGGGACAGCCTCCCCGCAGGAAAATTTGCCTGCCTTACCAAAAGCCTTATTCAAAAAGCCCTGGCTTTCATTGTTAAGCGTCTTGGCAGCCGGTGTCTTCTTGATGCTCACCTGGTGGAAAATTGACGTATTCGGCATACGCTGGCCGATCTCTGTTGTGATCATCAGCCTTTTGTACATATTGAATGCTTTTCTTCAGGAGAAAAAAATACCGACAAGTTCCTGGATCTTGATCGCGATCGCCATTCTGACTGCTTCGATCCATTTCTTTAGAGTGGAAGTGATGAGTGATATGTTCGCTTTTATGGTTTCAGCTTTATGTCTGCTGCTGCTTTCGGCAGATTTTCTCAACGGACAGTGGTGGCAATACCGCATCCGCGAGTATCTGAAACAGGCCCTGAGGGCAGTGGCAGCTTTTTTTGTGGGTCTGCCGACCATGCTTTCACAGCTAAACAGTGATCGAAACAGCAAAGATGGCAATGGCACTCAAGGCAAGAAGATCGCTCTGAGCATCATCAAGGGCGTTTTGATTGCCGTACCGCTCCTATTGATCTTTACCTTCCTGTTTTCTGTGGCAGACGAAATTTTTGAGAATCGCCTGGATGCAGTTGTGCAGTGGATGCGTACCCAATTCCTGCAGGATTTGCTCGGCCGGGTCTTGCTAACCCTCTTTTTCAGCTGGCTGGCGGCGGCGGGATTGTGGTTTCTGGTCAGCAATAAGCAAAAACCACTCAAAATTGAACCTGACGAAGCTTTCTTCAAACCCTTTTTGGGTATGACTGAAACCAGCATCGTTCTGGTGAGCCTGAACCTGTTGTTCGCTTTCTTTTTGCTGATCCAGTTTCAATATTTCTTCGCTGGGAAAGCCAATATCAGCCTGGAGGGCTTCACTTACGCGGAGTATGCCCGCAGAGGTTTTGTTGAGTTACTTTGGGCTGCAAGCATTGCGGGACTGGTTTTTTATGCTCTGGCAGCCGTTACAAAACGGGAATCCAAAGCCAGGCAAACTGCCTTCTCAATTTTGAGCAGCTTGCTGCTGGTCCAGGTTGGGGTCATCTTGGTGGCTTCTTATCAAAGGATCTTGTTATACGAAGACGCTTATGGACTGACGCACGTACGCCTGATCCCTCAAATTTTCACCTTTTTCCTGGCCGCGATCTTACTCGCCTTGGTGGTCATGGAGTGGCGCAAACAATTTAAAAGACTGGCACTGGTTTTGCTGGTCGCCTTTATCCTCTTTACTATTACGGTTGCCGGGATCAATGTGGATCAAAGGATCGCGCGGGTCAATATCGAGCGTGCCATAGAGGGAAAAAACCTTGATTATGAATACCTTGTTTACCAGCTTTCTGATGATGCCGTGCCCTATATGTTTGAGAAGATTGAATCTGGAGACTTGCCGGATGGAATCAGAGCCAATCTAACCAAAGTTCTGGTCTGCCGGGATAGTCAGGAGCCCTCAAGGCAACGCCCTTGGTTGGAGAACAACTTCCCGAGGCAAAAGGCTGCGGAGTACTACGCCTCAAGGCAGGACTTATTGAGCCAATACCCGTTGGAAGTGAAGGAATTCAAAGGAGCACAGGGATTCCAAATTGGAGAGACCTTTTTATACTGTGGCTATAGTGATTAATCGTTCATAAAAATAGACTCTTGAAAGCACTTTACCTGAAGTAAAGTGCTTTTTTGGTCTGGTTTGCATGAGGTAAGATTAAGTCATGCTTTTCCAACCTGACCTGAACGATGCAGCTTATCTGGCGCAAATCATAGTAAGCCTGGCAGGGGTTTTTATCCTGCTTGGTGTTGTTACCTGGCTGATACATAAGCGTCAAAAAAAGATAGCTCGGCATTTGGTAAACTCACAAGTATCAGCAAACCCCATCAGAAAAGAAACAGTCGCAACTTACGTAGATCTCAATCCCCTTACCCAATCCCATGAAGAAGTAAGGCTTGACGCGCTTACTCTGACTTATCAGCAGTGGAAAAAGGAGCGCCTTCTCAGCGCTTTAGACAACAAAAGCACCTTTGTGCGCTGTGGGGTGGAGAAAAGCGGATTAAGATACCAAATTACAGCCACCAGCCAAAGCCAAGCGCTTTCCATGCTGCTTTGCGCCATTATGGCGGGGGATGACCCCCAGGCAAGCTCAACCTTTGAGGCGCTTTTCGCCAATCTATTGGCTCATCCAGCTTACGGTAAACCTCGTTTGAGCAGCTGGAAAAACATGCCTGACCTACCGCGCTCCCTCAAACTGGACCCTGACCTGCACGCTGAAGCCTGGATTTTGTTCGCCTTGCTGCTTGGACAGAGACAGTGGGCTGATCTTTCCCGCTTTAACTACTCAGAGCTGATCAAGGAGCGCAGTCAGGCTTTGCTTGAAGTCTGGAAAGCGATCGACCCGGAGACAAGCCACCACATTCCTGATTCCCGCTATTTACTCTCAGTTCTGGATGCGGCTCAACCGAATCTGGGATGGAAAACACTTCAACATGCATCCCTGCCTGAAAATGACTCCCCTTTTGTATTTGATGTTGATGAAGAAGACCCACAGGAGTCCATCAATCTTGGCTTAAGCTGGCTGCAATTTGGCATGCAAGCCCTGCTCAACGACGACGCTAAAGTTCAGGACTGGCTGAGAGACCACAAGCAAAAAATTGTGAGTGAAACAGAAAAATTGATTAGAGGTTGCCAGGCTCCAGACTCCTCAGGACAACACACCCAAACTGTGACCATGTTGAGCTGTTTGGCACCAACTTTTCTTGTTTTAGCTGAGAAAGACCTGGCCGAAAGATGCTGGCATACCCTCCTGGCAGCCAATTTTGATAAAAACGCCGGCTTGGAATCGACGCTCAAACTGCTTGGCTTATCTTTTCTGGCAAATAAAGTTTGTTTTGGAGGGCTTGATTGGCGAAGTGAAACTGAATTACAGATATGAAAAGCTGAGCCTTAAAACATGTTGATCGACAAAGCTTCTGTGCGATTATAAAGCTCGATGATCCCATCTTTATCTATGGAGTCGTAGTCCTCACTGGATACCCAGGCGGCTCGCATAGCAATTGCCCAACTGGCAATTTCCTTGAGCGTGTGTTGATGAGCAAATCCATACACAAGCCCTGCCATCAGGGCGTCACCCTCGCCGGTTATGTTTCGATTCGGCACCTTCAGCGGTGAGACGGTCACCATTTCATTTTGAGAAGCAAAAACCAACCTTCCAACCTCAAATAATATGGCAACATGTTCCACGCCCTGTCGCAAAAATGCCAGAGCCGCCTTCTTGGCGTCTTCAACGTTCTTGATCGGGAAACCGAGCATTGCTTCTGCTTCACCCAGAGGCGGACTGATCAGAAAAGGTTTTTCCTTGATCCCCAGGCGCAACGCCTCACCATTGGAATCAAAGAAGGTTTTCACGCCCCGGCTCTGCAGCATGCGGAATAGGTCGGCATAAAAACCATCCGAGACATCCTGCGGCAAACTGCCAGATGCGACCCAAATGTCTCCCGGGTTGGCGTACTTGGTTGTTTTTTCGATCAAGGTTTGGATGGCCTCATCAGGAATATGGGGACCGGGCTCGTTGAAGCGGATGAACCATTCTTCTGAATCTTCCTGGGCGATCGTGTTTGTGCGGGTTTCTTCTTCCACCCAGACAAAATCGGTCCGGATGCCCAGGCGGTTGAGACCGTCTTCAAGCATTTTGCCTGTGCCGCCTCCAACCCAGGCCAGTGCCAGGCTCTCCTCATCCAGTAAGCGCAGCGCCCGGGAAACATTAAAGCCTTTGCCGCCCCAGTCCAGACGCACTTTTTTAGTGCGCAGGATCTCGTTGAAGAAAAGCCTTTGCACCTGAAGCGTGCGGTCAACGCTGGGATTAGGAGTGAGGGTAACGATCATGCTTCTATTTTATCAAATTGAAATGGAAAATTCACTTGTTTGAGAGTAGTCTACACTTTTTCTGCGAATTTTCAAAAAAATACCACCCATTTAGGGTGGTTTTGCTGTCAACCTGGTTTACTGAGCGTG
>Ga0209510_1002014_pt1 | contig 21642 bp, 29 predicted proteins | sample BiotimSIPDNA_FD_185749 | JGI IMG/M metagenome (GOLD analysis project Ga0209510, IMG submission 185749) | Anaerobic biogas reactor microbial communites from Washington, USA - Biogas_R1 time_0 SIP DNA (SPAdes) (version 2) | ecosystem: Engineered > Bioreactor > Anaerobic > Unclassified | place...
ACAGTTCCGCTCATGCTAGATTGCTCTGCACAATAAACGTTGTCTTCGTGGAGTAATACTTTGCCGCCCCGATCTCAACGTAAGCCTGGACCTGCCAGCGACCAACCGTGTCAATATCGCCGGCAATGGTTGTATATTTCAACTTGCCGTCTGCACCGGTTGAGTCAAACTCCGCGTCAACGTTTTCCTTCGTGCCGTCCGGCTTCAGGAAATAGAACGTTTTGACGCTTGCCCCGCTCACGTCAACAGCGGTGGTATCATCGTCTTCCGTGATAGTCAGGCGAATAATTGTGCCAACATCGCCATTGTGAATAATCGTATCAGCCATTAAATAGCCTCCAGTTCCGAGTAAGTGTCGGTAATCTCTTCGTTGAGTATTACGCCTGCGTTGACTTCTTTATTGAGCCTGACTGTACCTGCAATTGCCATATTCATTACAACCGAGCCGTCCCATATTTCAGCGTAATCGAACGGCACGATATTGATGATGCCCCAATACAAGCCGCCCCAATACGAACCGCCCCAATATTGATCTATGAGAATATAGGTTGATTCCACCTTTACACCGTCAACGTGACAGCCGAGCGGTTGCCGTTAGCATCCACCGTTGCCACAATCACATCGCTTGCGCCGTCCACGCTCTTGAATGTCAGGGTGGTTGATCCGCCTCCGCTCAACTTGCCAGCCAGAGCCGAAGCCATAATCTTCATCAGTTGGGCAAAGGTGTAAGTACCGGTAACGACAACGTCATTGAATATTGCTTCAATTGCGGCGTCTTTGAGCAGAACGCCAGTCGCTGTGGTAGCGTCGACTATCGAATCGATCAGCAAGTCCGTTCTTCCACCGTCTGCTAGTTCAGCCTGGATTTCATTGGTATCAGCCAGCACCGAGTCCACGTTTGTATCCACCGTAGCCAGAGCCGCTGAAGTTGCCAGCGTTGCCAGCGTTGCCGGAATCTCTGTGGTCGTGTCGGTTGCGATAACGTCAATCTTGTCTTCCACGTCCTGCAAGTCAGCAGCTAATGCCAGCCCTGATTGGATTTCCGTAACAGCATCGGCTTTCAAGCCGGAAGCCGTAACCCAGTCGGCGGGCATTGTAGGCAGGTTCGTCAGGTTTGTGACAGTCGCCACAGTTTGACCGCTTGCGACCACCACCCCGTCCGTGCCAGTGTCGGCAAGAATGCTGTCAACGTTGGTGTCAATGGTATTGAGCTTGCCGTCAAGCGTAGTGCCTGTATCTACCAGAATCGCGGCTGTTTCTGCTTTCACCGCTGCAATCTCGTCACTCAACGTTTCGAGCGTGTCCGAGTCAGCCCCCACCCTCGCGACCTGCGTGCTGCCTGTGTCTGCCGACTTGAGCGGAAAGGCGGTGCTCTCGTCAAACTTGCCAGCGGTAATGACATCATCAGCCAGAGCGGTCACGTTCACATCGAAGGTGTCGGTGCTGCACAAGGTGTCGTACACGTTAGCCGTAACGACAAGGAAGTCCTGCCAGACCGGAAGTGCGCCCGACTCGCTAACCGCAACTCGCAACCTGCCGAGCGTGCCTGTGTCGGTGGTATCGAGCGGAATGTCGTAGTATCCAAACTCATCGTGCGTTGCGCCTGCCGAGTTATTCGTTTGCGCAAAGTCACCGCCGTTCTTACTCAGGCGGATGTCGGCTTGCGAGATGGTCAGCCCTGTTTTGGCGGTCTTGCCGTCCGTGTCGTCAACGAATGCGCCGAGTTTTACGGTTGCCGCTGTGGATTGTTTGAGTATGTTCATAGGTTAGTTACTCCTTAGCCTTGCATAATGTAGGAAGTGTTTTGGAACGCCAGTAGAGCCAGTTGTATAAGTGACGGTCAGGACAGGGCGGTAGGCTTCGGTGGCGTGTTCAGATGTGGCTAAATTAGTAACAATGTTTGCCCCCGACCTACATACAAACCCGTTATTAGTAGCATCCCCAAACCAGTCCTGTAAAACCGCCAGCCCTGAAGCGTTGAATGTGAATGTATAAGTATCGCCAACGCTGTCACTATCATCCAGCGTTATCGTGTTAGCTAATTCCGTATTAACATAATCAGTTCCAGCAGTTCCTAAATCCTGACTGCCAGCCCACGCGGTTGTCGTGCCGCCAGAACCGTCTGCAAATTTTGCAACTCTGGTCGGCTCACCGGACTTTGCGTTTTTAGCCGTTGTGCCTGTACCCTCAATCCAATCGCCATTAGCGTCTGTGATTTTATAAATCTTGAATGTTCTCGTTCTTGATTGCGGCGTTACACTATCAATAGTAAACACCAAAGTCGCCGCGCTGCAAGTAGCGGCACTGCTGATTGAGGATAAATCAAAGCGGATCAAGTGAGCGGGATAAACTGTACTAAAAAATGTTCTTGCCCCATCATTTCTGGTAGTGCTGGTTAGCGAACAATCCCCTGCTGTCGATGTGCCAGTAAAATCAGGGTCAATCGTGACAGGGTAAGCTGCCGAATCCAGCCACTTTTTGAACTGTCCCAAGTTGACGAACTCATGAACTGCCCCATCTGCATCAACGGCGGTAATGTCGCTCCGCTTGTACTTACTCGGTAATTCTCCAGACTCAGAAGCGATAAGGTATTTAGCCTCTGCTGTTGTAGGCGGTCTGGTAATAACCGTTTCCTGCCTGAACCCGTCCTCTTTCATATACAGGTACTGAGTGCCAAACTTGAACTCCCGTACAATCTTGTCACCATCAACCACGCCTTCTTTGGCATCAACAAGTGCTGACTTCTGCTGATAACCACCAGCCTTGACGCGCCCGTCTTTGTGGATTTTCACGTCCGAGTGTGGGCTGCCATAGAATCCGTCCGGTAGTAACAGCAACTTCGTGTCAATTGGCTTCCAGACGCCTTTCTCTTCATAGTGACAGGGCTTGCCTGAAAAGTTGGCGACAATCTCGCCGTTGCCCTTGTCGAAGTGGATGCCGTGACGCGCCCGCTTTACAACTGGCAAGCCTGTCAAGTTTTCTTGTAACTTAGCCCAATTAGCCATTCAACCTCCGATACGCCCTGATGCGGAAAATCCAGCGTGCAGGGTCGCCGTACCTCGCTGTGAATGAGCCTTGCTCACCAGTCCACGGGTCATTCATGATGTAATCGCCACCTGACTTGCCGACGATTAAAACCCAGTGCTGCTCAACTGCCGGTGTAGAAAGATTGAAGTCCACGTGTACCAACACCGGAACGTCATCCGCAAGCAGAGCGTCTATTTCGTGCAAGGGCGCGGGGATGTAATAACAATCGATAGACTTTGCCAGATACACGTCCGGCTGAACTTGCGCGATTGCGTTCCAGTAAAGGTTAGCGCCTGTGAAGCCACCCACCCTAACCAGAGCGTCATTGAGTTGAGCAGGGTCTGTTGACTTGCCGTACCAGTTGAGTATCATCGAGATTGCGGTGATAAGGCATCCGTAACCGCCTATCGTGTAATAGGAATAACCGAGTTTGTGAGAAGCCCAGCGCGTGTCTCTTTGTGAGAGCGGCTTGATTGCCAGCATCGTGGCAGGCGGGTCATAGTCAAGCCGTTCTAAGAAGCGAGACATCATCCAGCCTTCGGGCACTTCGTACCAGTCAGGCACGGTGCTCATAACATCGGTCACGGCAAGCGGGTATTTGAAGCCGACTTTGCCTGCGCTCAATGAAGGCTCTGCTCTCACGTTCACATAAGGCGTTGCCCAACTGTAAACGCGTGCTTGGAACAATGGTTCGTCTGGTTCAGGTTCTGGTTCAAGCTCTTCTTCTTCACCGATCCAAGCCAGCCATTCCTGCTCACTCCCGCCAAAGCGGTTCATGTCGAGGTTGCCAGCGTAGCCGTCAAGCCGCCCGGAACTCGTGTGCTGCCATAGCCAGTAACCTTGCCAGCCGACTGGCATCAACGGCTGTGATGCAGTGGTATAGTGCGCCACCCAGAGTTTGCGGTCTGTCAAATATGCGCCTCCCATTATCTCGTGCCAACGTGAGCGACTGGTATAGATGCCGGAGTCAGGCACTAAGGCGGCGTACTCAAGGACTTGATTGCGATACAACCTCGTTCCGTAACGAATGTCTTCCACATCCATCCAAGTGTCGAGCGTGAGTTGCTTGCCTTCCAGAATAGTCGCGAACGCAATCGCCTGCCTGCTCATGGACTGCGAGCCGATAAGATAGTGGTACGCTCCCAAAGGCACGCCCCGTGCTGATAGTTCGCTGTAATGCTGGTCGAAGTGAATGTCTTTACTTGTGCCGTAAGCCGCTCTCAATATCACGCCGTCAACCTGTTCGGCTAACTTATCGTAGTCAATAGCGAGTGGCGCTTGCCAGAACGAGATGTCAATTATTGGTTTCATGCTGCCTCGTAAGTGAAAGTGGTCATCATGCGCTTGCCACCGCTTGCTGTCCACGCCGTACCACTTGCTTTCAAATAAACTCTTATTCGCGATGTAGTGTCTAGTACTACATAAGCAGGAGTCGCCTGTCCTACTCCATCATCCATAGCGTAAGCCCAAGCAAACACGCCATCTGAAACCGATGTAAACGGTAGAGTAACATAAACATTTGCCGAATTTGACGTTCCATATATTCTAATCTTTACAGATACCATCTTGCCAACCTTGCAATAGCGGGCAATGCAAGTGTAGCCAGCCGCCCAGCCTGTCACAGTCGGTGTCCAGTCTTGCCATGCACCCGGCGATTCTTTCACCCTTAGTCTTTCCACTTCCCGCTCAAGCTTCTTTATGCGCTCAACTGTTTTCTCGTCAAAGTTGCTCATAACTCGCCTCTCAGTCTCACGTCAAGTTGCTCACCGCCGTCTTGATCCACTCTCACCCTCACGCTCCCAACGTGGCAGTCAACGTGGTAGCCAAAGGCTTCCACGCTTAGAATGTCACCAAACCAGTAGTGGATGTTGTACTGCATGCCCGGCGTGTCGTGCAAAGTGCCGGTCAGCACCTGTCTCGGCCTGAACTCGTCCAGAGCCGCGTCACCGTCGGCTTCCAAAGCGGCGGTGGTGGAGTCGTCTCTTGAGTCCTTGAAGTACTCGCGCCTGTTCCACTTGCTTGCCAAATATCTGGTAGGGTTAGACCTTGTAACCAGTACCCGCGCGTCTTCTTCACCCTGCCCGCCGACATAAACCACATTCCGCTCATCGGCATGGTAAGTGCCAAAAGTCGCTTCGCTCAAGTTGCCGTACTGCCTGCCAACAAGTCTCGGATCGCCGCTTGCCCGTCCGTGATCCTGCCCACGCTGTCCCGTGTAAGTGCGAAATTCAAACGTGCCCGGCGCTGTTCTCACCACGTCAAAGCCGAGCCACACGCCAGCTTCATTTGCCACTTCGCAGATTTCTTGCAACACAGTCAGCACGTTCCGGTAAGCAAAGGCTTTTGTAATAGTTGCTCCACCCGCACTCAATTCTGGTGCAACGCTTAACTTCTGGCGTGTACCACTTGTTCCAGAGCCGAGATGCCGGTCAACAATCACCTTCATCATATCGTCGGGATAGTCAGTTTTAGCAGAATCTGTGCTCCCTGCCGGCGCCCACACAATAGCCGTGTCGAGTAGCCAGTTAGCGTCAAAGGCTGTCAGCTGGATATACTCCGCGCCATCGCCGTCCGTCCAGAACTCCCAGTTTTGCAAAAAGTAGGCGGTCTCGTTCTGAAGCTCCAGCACGCCGCCCTTCTCCCGCCACACCTCGAATATATCCCCCACGCTAAACTGATCGTATTGCAACAGCCCGCGCGGCAGGTTGACGACTAAACTTCCAATAGCGTTCTGGGTCTTTATGTATTCGAGCGAATTGAACGCTTGAATTACACCCTTCCTAACGCCTTCATGCGTGTACCAGACTAACTCGTATCTCATAACAGCGCCCCGTCAATGCCCCAGAATAAGGGCGTCCAACTCATGAACGCGCCGGAATCGGTGGTTGAATCGGTCATGAACAGCGAGAGCAAGTTGCTTCCCGGCATCAGGTAGAAATCCCCGTAATCACTACCCGGCACGATGTAGCGCATCAGGTTACCCCTACCCGACCAACCGCCGTAGAATCGCAAGTTGAGCGGGTCGAAGTGAAGGTTAATCCACTCCCCAGCGTTCAAAGTCAGCCCGTCAAACATAATCGACTTGCCAGTCGAATAGTTGGTAATAGCCTTGAGCGTTCCCGGTCCACGAACTTGCATGAACGGGTATGTGTTCGCGCTTGCGCTTGCCACACCGATTTCATAGACTCGGTCTGATATAATCCCGCACTCGGCGTTTTCGCTTGCAAGGGTGGTTGAGAAATATCCGCCGATGTACAAAGAGCCGTCTGAGGCTTTCAAAAATGAGCGAGTATTACCACTACCGGGTAAATCTATATCAAGCGGTTGCCACGCTCCGTTAGACCAAATTGCAATACGGTCTGTAATCGTCAATCCGCCAGCGGTGGTAAACTGTCCTCCTATATAAACAGTACCGGCGTTGATTACAACAGACCAAACAGCGCCATTTGTTCCGCTTCCAAGTGAGTTCCATTTATACCCGTTCCATTTCGCTATGTAATCCGCGTTAGTAATGCCACCCGCATTAGTAAATGATCCGCCGACATAAAGCAAACCATTTTCGGCAAAAGCAAGCGAATAGACGCCTGCGCCTATATCACCGGCAGTTCCAACGGCTGAAAACGCTGTTCCGTTCCATTTGCATAAATAAGGATAAGCGGCATCGGAGAATACACCGCCGATGTATAAATCGCCGTTAGGCGCAAAGGCGAGCGCACCGACATAAGCATTCAACCCCGTAGACAATGCGGTCCACGTAGTTCCGTTCCACATGGCAATGTAAGATGTGTTAGCCACGCCGCCTGCAAGAGTAAAATGTCCACCTGCATAAACATCGCCATTTGGCGCAATTACGATAGCGTAACAATTCCCGTTTAAGCCAGTCCCAAGCGCATTGACAGTTGGTGTGCCGTCCAAGTCTGTTATCTTTACAATATAATCGCCGTCTGTACTTCCTAAATTTGTGAATGAACCTCCAATATACAAATCCCCTTCAGCATTAAATGACAACGTGCTGACCGTGTTATTAATCGCCGCCACAACCGATTCCCACTCTTCAGTTACTGGATTCCAGCGTGCCAGTTTATCGGCTGTTGTAACTCCGCCAGCATCAGTAAAGTTGCCCCCTACGTAAATCTTGCCGTCCGGGCCTTCAGCCATGCAAGTAACACCACCATTCAGCCCCGTAATCAGGCTCTCGTAAGCACTCCCGCCCCACTCGCACCAATTCCCGTCCGGGTCTCGCTTGACAATAAATTCAGCCGGGAAGTCGGCAATCCAGTCAAGCTCCGAGCCCTCGTTATAAGCGCCGTTCAGCAAGCCCGACGGAATCGTGAAGTTCAGCACCGCCCGCTGGTAGCTCGGCAAGTCAGGCGTGTCGGTCAAAGTGGCGGGTAGGGGCACGCAAACGATGTCAACCGGGTGGGTCGCTTCATCGCCGTTCACGTCAACGCCCTGATAGCGGACTATCATCTCTTGCCCGGTCAATAGGTCGGGGCGGATAAGGTCAATGACGGCCTTGCGGTTAGCCTCAATCTCGCTTAATGAGTTGCCGGTGAAGTCAACGACAATCGAGAAGTTGCGGCTCTTGCGGGTGTGCGTTTGGTACATATCCCCGCCGGAAGTCATCTTGGTTAGAATCTGATTCCAATCGCCGTGACCCAAGCCGGTGACCTGAACAATCTCACAATAGTCGGATAGATCAACAATCTCGCCGCCCTTGCGGTATTGCGCGGAGCGGATGGACTTTGAGTTGCGGGCGTAGCCTTCCCAGCGACAGCCGGGCATGTAGCCTTCAATGAGCGTGGTCGCTGCGGAAGCCTGCTCAAACTGAACGCCGTCAACGTAGAACGGGTCGGTGGAGGCGGTGGCGTCTCTGGAAACAACAACCCATTGATTGCCGGTAACTGTGGAAGTCCAGGTAACCTCTTTCCTCTGCCAGTAGCCTGTAGCCGTAAACGTTTCTGTCGCTCTGACCGTATAAGGTGATACATTGTGACAAATGTAAAGCCGCATCGCTTGTCCAGCCGTGCCTTTGACATAAGCGCTAAAAGTATAGGTATTGCCGCTCACAAATGCTGTTGAATAATATGCCGCGCTTGCCACGCCTGTTGCGGTATTGACTTGCATACAATAAGAGCCGAATCTCTGCTCATCGCCGGTTTTTTCAATCGTGACACCAGCGCCTGAAGCCGACCAATCTTCTTCATGGTCGGGCGGTGAGAATATCGGATTCTTGAGTTGGTTCGTGCCTTCCGCCGGCTTGATGATATAAAACTTCTTATGTGCTAAAACTGGTGCTGTCATTATGCGCCCCACGCCTCCATTAACTCGAATGCTGTCCTCACGTCCGCCGGGTTGCTGCTCGTCGGCATTATCAGGTTGTAGACGTTGCCACCTCCGCTCTTCCCGCTTACCACGTTCGCTATTGCCTTTGCAACCGCCTTGCCGATAGCCTCCGCGTCCATACCGTCCCCGCCAGTCGTGAGCGCTTTGCTCAAAGCCCGTTCCGCATCCGCCCGGCTCAAGATATACCCGTCGCTGGATGGTACAAATAGCTCGCCTTTGTATCCGTACTCCTGCCAGGTGTAAGGGTTGCCAGCTTGCACTGCCATGCCAACAGCCCCGCCCGGCCCGGTGTAGTTTTCGTAAGGATCGTAACCACCGCTCGGCGTTGTTCCGTGATACTTGACAAAAATGTCAATATTGCCTGTTTTGTCCGCAATCTGCATCTGTTGGATCATTACCAACGTTGCATAAGCCTCTGCAGCGTCAATAATCACGTTTCCAGTTTTGTCGTCAATTTTGTAGCCGTTGATGGTTTCAATAGCTGACCCATAAGCATCCATCGCGGCTTGAGCGCCTTCTTCGGATATAAGCCCCATGTCAATCGCCATTTGGAAGTAAGCGGCTAATTCTGCTTCAGTAACCCCACCGACAGCAATTGTCGCTTGGAACATGTCAAGCGTGACCTGGTTGGCAAGTTCCGTCATTGTGCCTTTTAGGTCTTCGAGTTTTCCCTCAAGTTCTGTATATTCTTCTGCACCTAAATCAGGGTCTTTCATCTGCTCTTGAATATCGGCAATTTCATCAAGAATGTCGGTATATTGTTCTGCAAGTTTTATAATGCCCCTGTAATTGTTGTCAAGTGAAGTAACGCCATCAAGTTGCTCTTTCAGCTTCGCCTGTTCTTCAGCTGCTTTTTTGGTAGCCTCCGTCATTTCGTCGGTTGAGCCGGTCATTGCATCAACCGCCGCGCTTGCTTCTCTGGCAGCGTCCGCGCCTTCGTAGTTTGAAGAAGCCCATTCGTCGGTTTTTGTTTTCAGTCGGCTTAGATTACCTTCTTCCTCAACCAGGAGTTCTGCAAATCTTTCGGTGTCGCTAATATTGCCCATTTCACCGCGTAACAGATAAACCGCCTGCTTGAACTTCAATGTGCTCAACCCAGCCGCTTCCATGTCTTCAACCATGTTTTTGAAAGCATTTTCATTTTGAGCGGAAGTTCCTAATTCGGACATCCATTTAGCAATACCTGAAATTGCCGGTTCAACCGTATCAAGCAGGTTCGCTTTTGAGGCATCCCCCAAATTCTTCATTCCGGCTTCCATAAGAGCGAAGCTGCCAACCGAGCTGTCCGCGACACTTCCAACTTTGCGTATTTGCTCTTCCGCCTGCTGTAAAAACGCTTCAGAAAAAGCCTCGCTTGCGCTCATGCCGCTTGCTTCTAACGCCTTCACTTTTTCGTCAAAGCCGGCAACACTCACACCCAAAGCATCAAAACGCATGGTAGTTTGGTTTGTCAATGTCAAGACAAGCTGATTCATGTTCATGTCGAGTTCACCTGCCACAGTCGCAAGTCTCAACACTTCTTCGTGAGAATCGGCTAAGCCCAGAGCCATTATTTGCCCTGCGCCCTCAATCAATTCCGCATCGCTTTTCAGCCCGGAAGTGGCCTCGCGCATGTCATTCAATAACAGGCTGGAAGTAGTGCCAATTGCCTCTGAAAGCGCGTCAAATTTGTCTCTGGCATAATCAAGCTCGGCAGCTTCTTTGGCTGATTCATAAACTTCGCCAATAGCAGCAGCAACACCGGCAACAGCGCCGGCAACAATCAGAGCCTTGCCCATCAAACCTTCGAGCTTGCCGCCAAAGCCTTCAACTGCGCCGCCGCCAGTTTCACTTTCGCTTTTTATGCCGGATATATCCTGCTTAACCTTATTCAGGTCGCCACTGGCTTTATTCAGCGCGCTAATTACTATTTTCAGATCAGCCATACTTCACTCTCAATTCATTTACCTGGCTTACGATGTTCCAAATATCCGTGTGCTCTTTTTTCCACTTTGCGCTTTCACCCGGCACGTTGCCTTTGCGCTCATATTCCCGGAACGCCCGGTATACATTGCCGACCTGTCTCAACTTGCGCAATAAGCCCGCCGGTTGCTCCATCACGCCGCCTGAGTAAGGCAAGGCGCGGTAGTTCTCGCAATTGACTGCGAGCTCAAGCAAGGCGGGCATGTCGGGTCGCTTTCCGTCCGCATAATCCGCCGCGTGGATTAGGATAAAGGGTCAATATTCATCGCCTCCGCAATGACCTTCGCTATACACTCTGCAAGCCAAACAATGTGAGCCGGCTTTGCGTTGTCTACGTCCTCGGGCGTCCACTTCGGTTCGGTCATAATATTGTGCTTTACCGCGCTTCTAACGCTATCCCCACGCCATACCGACAATGGCACTTCGAGGTCTTGCCTCATATCGCGGTGAAAGTCTTCAAGCATCTTTTGTGTAAGGTCAAGAACGACGCACTTGCCAAACTTTTCGTGTTCGAATTCCATGTTAGCCCTTAGACAGTCTGCAACTTAGATGTGGTCTGAATAGTCAGCCAGTTGGTCAGTTTCGGGTTGTAAACGCCGTCCAACACCAGATCGTAGGTCATCAAACCGTTCTTATCCTGGAATAGCTCAGGCGCTTGCATTGTGTGGCCTGCAAAGGTCAACACCATCTCACGCAAAGTCCCGGCAGAACCAACGGTGTATTTGATCCTGACTTGCTTTTCCAGAATTGTGTTGGCAGCCGCAAGCATGGCAATCAAATAATCATCAGTCGAATCGTTGAGTTCCAAACTGAGCTTCAATTGCCCGCTCCACTTGTTATCGTAGGATGCGGTCGGGGTGCATTCGCCCAGGAAATTGTGATACTCCCGGTTAGCATTGACGCTCAATTCCCAACTGAACGCGCTCGAAGCCAGCGGAGCGAAAGTGACGCCATCCCAAGTTTCAATCGCAACCGAAGCCATACAGCCGGTCATGCGCGTGCCGGTGGTCAAGTCAGGCAATGTAGCCAGCGTGCCAGCAACCACTTTGCCGCCCATCAATGACGCGCCCACACTCACACCGGAGTTGGCAGCGCCGCTAAGCGTCAGGCTCGTGACGCTTGCATCCTGCATCTGCCAGACTCCACCAGTCTGCCCGAATTGCAAGGTCGCAAAGTGTGGCGTGACTGCGGTTGTAAGCGGCGCGGCATAATCCCGAACATATGGATCAGCACCGGTCGGAGTTGCGTCCGTGCCGAAAAGCATTTCCAGCCAATAGTTCAATTCCTCAAAGTCGGTATCGCTCGTCTCAGCCGTTGCGCTGGATAAATAGCGGTCAAGCGTGGTCTGGTGTGTCGGAGCCATCGTGCCCCGTAATTGGTCAAGCGCGCGGGTTTCGAGTTCCGGCCGCAGCTTGAAGCTGGACACGTTCTGCAGCTTGCGGGTTGCCGTTCCGTTTGCCGTGCCGAAAGCACTCTGCCAGCCGAGTTGTAATACATTATGTGCATTAAGCATTTTTCACCTCATAATTTTCTAATTTGGCAAGTCCGGTTAGCATCCGCAATCTGCCTCTGGTTCGGTTGCCTTGATCTCAACCTTCACCTTCTCAAGTTTGTACATCTTTGCGCTGAGCGCGGCTTTCGTCAGCTCCTTCGGGAACTGTTTCCACTCGTCCGCGTCCAAATCGCGCGCTGGCAGTCCCACGAAGTAGCCATTTCCCTGATAAACGTAACAATCAGCCACTGACTACCTCCAATACTTGTAATAAACATAGCACGCCGGCATAAAAGCGCCCCGATCCTCGCGGCCACTCGTATTCACCCGGCGTAATAGACACGCTCTGCAAGGTTGTGTTTGAAGTCGGGCATTTTCCCCAAGTCCGCATCCCGTCCAGGTACTTGCCTGAGTACTCCACCAACTTCGGCGCAAACTCACGCAAACCCAGTCCTTGTTCGGACGGCTGCCAAAGCATCAAGTCGGTTATCTGCCAGTTGATCGACATAGCGGTTCCAATTGCAATGTGCATGCCCTCGCGCCCTTCACCCGGCATCGTTGCAACCGGCAGTAACAGCCGGCACGGCAGTTGCGCGGTAGTAATAGACTCTGGCAATTCGTCCAGATCGTAGGCATAAGGAATAACTCCACTTGCCATGCTAATAGACAAATCCGAGAGAGACGAATAAACATTTGTAATTGCGCTCATACTATCCGCCTCTTATACCGGTCTAATACCCGTGTCACATCCGCCGGCAAAGCGGACGGCATAATCGTTACCCCATCCCCTGTTATCATCGGGCGGTCAATGTCAGCGCTGGTGTCCTTCTGGCGATAAAGAAAAGCCGCGAGCCTGATACAGGCATGAACGATGTCAGCCGGAGCGGTCGCGCTATACCCCCACGTGCCAGCCACACTGATTTCGCTATCGCCGTCCGAGAAGTTCCACGATTGCGACTCGTCCAAACGGATAAGCCACTTCGGGCTGTCATTGCGGGGAAAGAGGCGATAATTGCCGCTCGCGACTTCCACCGCGTTGCCATTCGTGAGCTTGGTGACAGTCAGCAGGTCTTCGCCGTAAAGCATCAAATCCTGCCCGTCCGTGCAATTCTTGCCGAAGTATTTCGTGGCGGTGACGGCTGTGAATGTTCGTCCGGTATAAGCATCAATCAAGCCTTCCGCGCGCGTAATCAGATCGCCAAGCAGATTGTCGTCCACCACCGTTGATGTAATACCTAAATAGTCTTTCAACTGCACGGAAGTTGCGTATGCCATGTTACTTGACCGCCTTTACTTCCGCTTTGGCTTTGTTGCCCAATATCTTGATCGCCGGTTCGTCTTCAATCAGAGCGATATAGCGCGCCCTGAGAAAAGCATCAACCGATTCGTCAGGCAGCTCCGCAATTCCTGGCTCGAACTCAACCACTTTTCGGTCAACTTCAAACCGGAACGGTACAAGGATTTTCACTTTCATAGTTACTCCAATCAGGCGCGTAACAGGTAGAGCGTAACCACACCGCCCTTTGCGTTACCTGCATTCGCCACTTTCAAAGTCAATTTGTTTGACCTCACATAAAGCACTTTAGTTGGATCAACAACCTGAACAGTTGTCGCGCTGGTTACATCCGCGCCTTCACCGCTCAAAATATCGTATCCGTCTTCATCTTCAATAGTCACATCATAGGCGTTTGTCGGTGCAGTTGGAGCGTCGTCTGAAGCCAGAATTGCTCTGACAATCTTTCCGCAATACCAACCAGATGCGGTACTTTCAACCACGCCTAAATCAGTACACAGCCAATCCCACTCGATTTTCTGAATCGGGTACTCAATGCTATCTTGCGTTATCGTTACAACTTGTGGAGTTGCCATAAATACATCTCACTTTCGAGGGTCTTGGGGCGGAACTGAGTCCGCCCCTTCTTGACCCCCACAGATTTAGAGGATGATCGCCTGTGTTGCGGCGGTCTTCGGGAATGTGCCCGAACCTTCGTACAATACGGCAATTGCACCAACGGTCACATTGGCAACACCGCAAGCGGCAACTGCTTTCTGGAACGGTTTGGCAGGATTTACGGGCATGTCGATCGCATACACCTTACTTGCGCCGGTTGCAGCTTTGACCTGCGTCAAAGCCGCACCAGTTACATCGGTGGCACTTGACATGCCAGTAGCCGAATCTTCCTGCACCTTGTAATCAAAAGTGCCGTTTGCGGTCATTGCGCCAACATTGATAATGTGACAGACGCGGTCAAAACCGGTACAGTCAATCTCAGTTTCGGTCAGCGCTGCGTCCGAAGTCACAGGCGCAACCGATTGGACAATTTTTGTTCTTCCTAATAGGTTCATATCAGAGTCCTTTCAGGATTAAGAGTGCTGCAACAGGTATTTGAAGGCGAGGGTCTGAAGGACAGCACCACCGAAGCGCTGCTTGACGAACAAACCAACCTGTCCATTAGCCTGGTACAGATAGGGGTTACGGCTCAGTGTGACGCCCTCGCGCTCTGCGAATGCGTACATTGAGAAGTCACCAAAGACGACGGATTTTTGTCCGCTGGCGACGCCGCCCATGTCGGGAGCGATGTAAGCGGGATAACCCATGAAATCGCCACCAGCCGGAGTGTTGATGAATTGGAAGTTATTACCAGTCAACCCTTGCAGGTAGAACTTAGTCGCTCCCTTCATCAGGAAACCGGAGCTGGAATTGTGATAAGGTGATTCCACCGTTCCCATCGCCGAAATCAATTCGGCTGCGGTAATAGCAGTAGCAGCAGCGGTAGTGATACCGGAAGCAGTAGCGCCAGCCACGATGCCCTGAGGCATACCAGTGCCAGTACCGATTGAGCAGTAGTAGTTTTCGGCAGCGGCAGAAGCGCGCGCCACAACGGAAGCGATGTAGGCTTCCAAACCAACGGCGTCGCCATCCAACATTTCTTCCGAGACTTTGACCATCTTGGTGAACTTGTGGATAGTCAGCGCAACCTGCCCGAACACCGGCTCGTTTTCGTCGTAGGCGGCTTCTTCAGCGGTCACAACTAACTTGGTGCCAGCGGTGGCTTCGGTTGGGATGAGGATACGGTCATGATTAGTCACCAAGCGGGTCACGGGAGCGCGCCGAACAAACGACAATTCCTGTCGCTGCTCAACAATGCGATTATAGAAATCATCAGGCACAGCATAACCGCCTTCATTGTCGGTCTGCCCCTGCCAAGCGCCCTTGAGTTCCAGATCGTTGCCCTTGAAACCGCGAGGATTGTCGCCCTGCGCCCAAGCCAACATAGCTTTGATAAATGAGGGTGATTCCTTAGCCGATTTTACAGTGGGAACGCCCTTGACCTCGCCGGGTGCAGCCTTCAGCTCTTCCAGCAAGGATTTTTTCATGGACTCAAATTCTGCTTTGATGTCCACTTTAGGCTCTTCAGCCTTTACTTCTTCGACGATTTTCTCTTCGTCCATGTTTTCCTCCAAAATAGGTTGATTTGTTTTGATTGTTTCTTGCGATTCAACCAGCTCTTCAACCGCATCCACCGCTGATTCTTCAGCCTCCGGGATCGCCTCCGTGATTAGCTCGGCTTTCGCTTCGATTACGGCAAAGTCATTTGCCGGTTTTCGCCATTCATTTGTGTCAAATAATGCCAGTTCGCCAACAGGCCAAGTCGTGATAACTCCGCCGTCCGCTTTTCTAACCAGGTGATTCACCGCGCCGGAAGACGCTCGTAACTTTTCAACGCCCGCGTCTACCAGTCGTTTGGCAAGCGGCTCTTCCAAATCAAGCATCGGTTCAAACCAATGACCGCGTTCGTCTGCTCCGGTGTATTCAGCCCTGCCGATCAACGCCGGTTGCGCTTGCATCTTGCCCGGCTCGTCTGGCTCAAAGCCGTGATAGTAGGTTAGGTTGACAAAGTCACCCACCTTCAGCCAGATATCTGTGTCAGCTGAAAATGCCTCGCCGTCCAAGTCGCGCCCTTTCACGGGTCCACCGTAAGGGATGCCCAGTACACGCCAGTCCATTGGCTCGTATTCAACGTCGGCCTTCAGCCGCTTTTCAGCCGGCTCACTCCGCTCGATGATTGTGTTCGGCACTTGTATCTTGACCTGCAATTCCTTAGCCGCCTGTGTTTCCTTAGACATTTCTCAACTCCTCTTCAATTGCTTTCATAATGCGCTGTTTTATCTTTGGACCATAAACGTTCATTGCGCCCTTATCAGTAAGCCAACCGCTCCATTGGTGACGCTTGACTTGATCTTCCCATCCTTGTACCAGCGGTGCATATCCGAGATTGTTACCAATAGTTGCCGTCCACCCGCCTAAACTCGATGTCGCTGTCCAATGCTTGCGCAAGTCACCGCTCCGTCTGTAAGGCACGCTTATTTCGCCTGCCTTCATTTTGGCAAAGAACGCCCGCCTGACTTTCGGATTGCTCTTGATGAGCGGGTTAGGCGTGTAAGTCTTGCGCGGATAATGCTTCAGCTTGCCGGTAAGCATTACGCTTTCCTGGCTTATCGCTGCCTTCACCTTATTGAACTGCTGAACCGTAGTCAGCTTGGCGATCAATTGTTCTGCGCCTTCAACGTGAATGTCCATTATTTATTCACTTCCTTAGGCCACTCCCAAGCAACCCCGCACCTGCATCTCGGATGCGCTGGTGGAAATTGCCCGTCTGTGATAGGCTTCCCATTCTTTGGGCCACAAATAACACAAACCCTGTCATCGTTTGCGGTTAGCCAGATAGGAATCATCTCTTTACCAGTCTCTTTGACTAACTCTTGTACATAAGCGCGTTCGCCTTCAACCGCTGCCCGTGTCGTCTCGGTCACAGCTATCATCTCTGATCTAACTGCCCCAAATTGCGGTTCTAACCTTACGGCCAACTCTTTCGAGGTCAAGCCTTCTTCAAAGTAACCCGGTACGTTTTTCTGCAATAGTTTTTCAAGCGTGCGGTGGGTCGTGCCTTCCATGCCGGTTACCAGATCGTAAGCGTAGGAACGCGCCCAATCAGCCGCAATCATGTTGAATTGCGCCCAATCAGCACCAATCCCGACATAATCCATAAGTCCGAGTGCCTGCTGTGAAAAGGTGTCTACCAGAATAGGCTCAACGTCTTTGCGGATTTCCTTCCAGCCGTTTTGCCAATACTCGTAAGGCACTTTGCTCAATTCAGGCGGGTCGCCTAACAAGTCAAGCAACTTGTTCATTTCAGCACGCAAGTCTTTTGATATAACGCGTGCTAACCGGCGTTCCAGCTCGTCTCGGTTCAGAACGTCCACTATGGGTAACCTCGCCACTCAATAACTGAATCGAATATGCGCTTGACTTCTTCAGCCGTCTTTACGCCTTCCAATGCTCCACTAATCGCGCCGTGCAACGAAGGTTCAATAACGCTCGTATCAAATTCGCGCAACTCCTTGCCCTCTTTGACCCGCTTTTCTGCAAACTTCTGCCACTTGCGCAATTCGGCTTCCTGTGGATCAACCGGCAAGCGTTCGTCAATGCGGTTGTCTAACTGCTCTTGATGCGATTCCAGCATTGAAGCCTGCTCGTCTGTCAGCTCGTAGCCGGCCAGATTCAGCGCGACTTCCACCGGCAAGCCTGCGCTCACGAACTTATTCAGTAAGTCAGCACGGGCATTCTCGTCTTCCTGGAATAAGTCCATCTCGCTGAACTTGAACTCCAAGCGCAAACCGTCACGCGCTAATAGTTGCTCATTCAATGCGTCTGCGAATAAACGCGCTCGCGGTTTGATCGTGTCTTCGTAAAATGAGAGCCGGTCTTCCTGTGCCGTTGCATAGTTGGCCGCCTCTGAATCCAATAATGTCTGCTTAATGCCAAACGCCATTGAAATATTGTCTTTGGCTATCTCATTCAATTCCGGGAACGATAAGTCTTTCAACGGTGGAGTCAACGTGACCGGCGTGATAGAGCCAGCTCTTACGCCCAGCACCCGGAAGGCGTTTTTGATCGCCGTAGCCGAACGCCTAAACCAGTTTTGAATGCGCTCGATTTCGTTGCGGTCATTGGAGTCAATGCCCAGCAAAGTGACCGGCATGGCCCCACCCTCAAAGTACATCTCTGGAAACTTGCTTATCGCGTACAACAACTTTGCGTCAATGTTCGATGCTTTAGCCGCGCCGATGCCTGGACCCGTGTCTTGAGTCGGATCAAACTCTTTGATGTAAAGCATCTGGTACTTGCCCGCTTCAGGCTCATTGTGCCAGACCGCCCCGCTTGAGTTCTGCTTGAATTCGTACACGCCTTTGGTGTACTTGACATCCATGTCGAACGGATTACGGTACTTGATGTCTTTGCGGAAGCCTGACTTATTCGTGACAATCTCGCCGTAAGCCGCGCCTGCCAGAAGGTTAGACGCTTCCCATTGCCAAAGCAGGTTTCCGAGTTTCGTAGGATAAGGCCAGTCAACCTCGTTTTCTTCGCCTCGATAAATATTGACCGGCACGCTTGAGATAGCATCGCATCGCAATTGCACCGCCCGGAACAGTAGCGGAACGTATTTGTACAAAGTGGCAACGGAATCAGGCACGCCGTCCGATGTCAGGAGGTCTACCCAGCCGGGTACACTCGTTATTGTTTTTACAGAATCAGTCAACTTGACCTCCCTTAATCCATCCATAAGATAATCCCCCCATTGCTTACCCCGTGCCACGCAATAGCCAGGCTCATAACACAATCGTCATGCATTCCAGAAGGCGCGCTGTAAGAGAATGACCCGCTAGCATTGCGCTTTGCCTCAAAACTCAATAGCTCGCCTATTAATACAGGCTCGTCTAAGACCCGAATCAGCCCATTTTCAAAGGCGTTCTGTAAGTTTTGAATAACAGTCTGCTTTGTTGCTGAAGTCGTTGTAAATGGCACGATATTCAAGCCCCGCGTCACCAGCTCGTCAATAACCGGCCTGCCTATCGAGTTAGCCTCGACCACCATGCTTGTCAGTCCATAACGGCTATACACGCTCTCAAGACGGTCAATCAGCACCGGGTAATCCACGCGGTTGAACCTGTCCATGTAGACCATCTCTTTCGATTCAGCATCCAGCACGCTAACAACGGTAAAGTCCACACTCGCCGCCACGTCCACGCCGGCCACGTACTGTCTGCCTTCTTGCGGCTCTTGCGGGTCCAGAACAGCGGCCTCTTGCACGCGCCTAAAAACCAAGCCTTCAGCATCTACGAATTCGCCTAACCATTCCTGCCTATAAGTCAATTCGTTCACGCGTTCTTTAGCGCGTTCCGCTGCTTTTTGAATGCGTTTGTTAGGGTTCGCACTTGACGGAGCAGTCCATGACTTTTGATGAACGCCATCATTGATGCCGCGTTGATATTCCTGCCAGAACCAGTTACGCCCGCGAGGTGTGCTGATTAGAATCGCATCACCGTCCAGGTCTGCAAGCGTAGGTTGAATCGCGCTCGTCCATGCTGTCTCTGATATTCGCGCCGCTTCGTCCAAAATAACCAGGTTGAAACTTTCACCGCGCACGCTGTCTTCGTTATCCGCTGAATGGATCCCAAATACACCGCCGTTGATAAACTCGATTGTGCGTTCCGTTCTGTTCACGCTTGCCAGTTTTGCTTTGCGTAAAGGTGCAACTGCATTTTCAGCGAATCTCCAAAGAGCGCGTCCATTTTTGTAAGTAGGTACAATCCAAGCCACGCTTCCACCTTGTGAAGCTGTTGCAAGCGAAATTGCGCCACCCAATATGGTCTTACCCCACCGTCTCCCCATTGAAAGCACTTTCACTTTCGCTGGATGAGCCGCTATCTCCCATTGATCTGGGCGCAAGGTTGGTAATTGCAGATCGATAATCTACTCCCGTTATCCCAATCGAATTGATGTTTTCGCCATTCGTGGTTAAGTCCACCTTTTGTTGTGGCAATCCAACCAGATAGTCTGATAGCCATTTACGCGCTTGAGCATCGCCCTTTGTCGCCAGCCTAACCGCTGTTTTGACAATGCCAATCCAGTCTTCTTCAGAAACAGCAGAAACGGTCAAGTCGTAAAACTTGATCTCACGATCTTTTGGCATCCGTCCAGTAGGATTGCCAGAATGCCCTTTGATAAATCTGCCTTTTTCGTCTCGCTGTCTTGCCATTAACTACCTGCTATCAGGGCTACTCTTCCTCGTTAGCCATAACAATATGGACTAACTCTTTCAGCCAGCCCATCATCGTTTGAACTTGCGGTAAGCAGTATTCAGGCACATTCAGCACGATGTTGTACGTGCCATCCGCCATTGACTTCACCTGTCGCATCTCTGCTTCAAACTCGACTGCTACCGGCTCTGCCAGATCGCCCTCGTTTTCACCAATAACCGCGACCACGTCCACAAACACTCACGCCCACCGATGAAGTCAGTCACCATCGCCGTTGCCGTTCATAGCGTCAAGCCGTTCTGTCAACTCTTTCACCTGCTTTTCGAGCTCACGAATACGCCGGTCCTTGTTGTTGACCACCTTGCTCAATTTGTCCACTTGCGCCTGCAAATCAACATTTTCCTGCTGCAAATTCACGATCATTGCTTCCCTGTCTGATAATGCAGAACGCAAGCCTGACACTTGCGCCTCTAAGACATCCACCTTCGCCGCCAAATCATCCGCCCGCTTATTGAGAGCGTTCAGCCTCGTTTCGTATGCGGTCGATAGCGTTGCTACACAGTCAGCCTGGATCTTCTTGCGGTTAGCAAGCGCATTCACAATAGCCGCGCCTAAGCCGCCTCCGCCCAGCACCGCTGCTATGATTGCGACCCAGACGTTCTCGCTCATCCCGCACCCTGATTAGGGAATAGCTCCGCCACAGCCTTTTCAATAGCCGCGTCAACCAGGTTCAAGTCAACAAACAGTTTGTGCGCTTCAAGCCAGCGTTCGGCAATCTCAAGCGCATAAGCCTTCTTATCCGCAATCAAGTTAGCCGCTCCCGCCTGTTCTGCCGCTTGCACCGCAAACTCGGCGGCAAGCTCAATGTACTCCGTCACTGCCGGACTCAATAGCCTTGCGCGCGCCCAGAGTTCCTTTGCATAGCCCAGAATAAGGCTAACCAAAGCAACCGCAAGTGGCGGCAATATTGCGATCAATACCGCTTCTAATACTTTACTGATAACTGGCATCCAATCCATTCAAGCCTCCGAGTGTCTAATAATTACTCCGGTGAATAAAGCCCACCGGCAGGCTCATATGTTCAACTTTGGTCCGCTGGCTCTGCCGCGCGTAGTTGACTCTGTTTCAATGTAAACTAATTTCTGAACCATCAGCAATGTCTATCCCAAGATCAGAAAATGTGATTTCTTTTTGTTCTGCGTTTATATTTTGTCGTCTCTCACGCTCTATGTCTGAAACCATAAAGGCAAGCCACTCCGGCCATTTAGTGCGGTCAACTCCATATTCTTCTTGGCATTTACTGCACAAGTAAAATTGGCTTGTTATAACTTTTCCGCAAATACAGCGTTTAGTTTTCACAATAGTTCCTGTTAACTACAACAGGCTTATTGATACTTTTATGCAAGTTACCCAATATTCTGCATATTTTGCTCTGGCTGAATCCGAATATGTTTGCAATTTCAGTTTGCGTGTACCCTATCACCCACAGATACAGAACAGCCCGGTCGGTGTGACCGAGCTGTCTGATAGCTTCTTGTATTTCGATGCGCTTGTCTACGTTCTCGTGCGCTATAAAGTCGCTCAAGTTCATTCAGCCTCCAACCGTTCTTGGATAACAACCGCTATACTCGCAATCGCTATAAGTACAAAGAACGCCAGAACACCTAACAACCATGACCCTCTTTCAATCGCGAGGTGCACTATAAACGCTA
>Ga0209510_1002019_pt1 | contig 21607 bp, 12 predicted proteins | sample BiotimSIPDNA_FD_185749 | JGI IMG/M metagenome (GOLD analysis project Ga0209510, IMG submission 185749) | Anaerobic biogas reactor microbial communites from Washington, USA - Biogas_R1 time_0 SIP DNA (SPAdes) (version 2) | ecosystem: Engineered > Bioreactor > Anaerobic > Unclassified | place...
CGCTATGCTCGCCAACAATACCCTTGGCGACCACCTGAAAACCCAAGCCCAAAACGCACTACCCCTAGTCCTGGAACAGGAATGCCGTCACCTGGACCCCATCGCCGACCCTGACAACGCACCAGGCTTCCACTACAGCAAAACAGAACAGCAGCCCGACAATGCCTACGGCGACGCATTCCACGCAGCCGCTGTGGCCGCCGCTTTGACCAACAAGAGCTTCCACCTCCACTTCCAGCGGCGCGGCGACACTGCCGTCACCACCGCCCGTCCCGTCGCCTTCGCCAAAGAACACGCCTCCATCCCCGACCTGACGGCCACAGCGCCGGCTGCCGAGCTGACGGCCACGGCGCCGGCTGCCGACCTGACGGCCACGGCGCCGGCTGCCGACCTGACGGCCACGGCGCCGGCTGCCGACCGTCGCCCTGTCCGCGCCGGTCACTTAGGCGTCGCCACCATCGTCATTCTCTGCCTTGCCTTTGCCTGGCTGATTTGGCAAAACCTCCAGTTCGCTGATTTGAAACGCCTCGTCAATGCCCGCCAGGCTGAAGACGAACGCCCCCTGGCAGCGGTCATCCTCGTCCACGGCATCGGAGCCAAACAGCATCTTCACAATGTCGATTTCACGGCACCGGCCGAAATCATCCGTCATGTCGGACACCTCTCGATGAGCGGCGACAACGTCGTCTGCACCGACGTTGCGCTTGATGTCAATCCCAGATTCCCCTGCTATACGGTCTCCCTGACCGGTAACGGCTACGCCGCCATCAATGACAGCGCCGCCGAGTTGCAGGCCTTTGTCAGCGAAGCCAGCCGCCGCTCCCGTGCCCGCGGCGTCATCCTCTGCGGCTACAATGTCGGCGCCGTCATCGCCCGTGAATACCTGACCAATCCGAGCTACGAGTCAGCCGCCCGCCGACAAGTGACCCAGCTCATCTCTATAGCCGCCCCCCACAGCGGCGCCGACCTGGCGAAGCTACCCGCCAAAATCGACTTCCTGAAAAAACATCCCGACCTCTACGCCTGGCTTGAAAAGCAGTTCCCAGCCGTCGACTTCGAATCGCCCCTCTATCAACAGCTGCTCCCACCCCAGCCCGGAAACTACCTCTGGAACCTGAACCAACGCCAGCATCCCGACATCAGCTATGCGTGCATCATCCTCAACCCGGAAATCCGAACCGTCAACCTTATCCGAGAAGCCTGGAACGCCGTCGTCAATCCGAACGACAGCCAAGCCAACTCTTGGATGGCGACCCTGGGAAACATCGTCGGCGCACGCCTGAAAGCCAGCACGGATGACGCCCCTGACGCCGGTATCCTTTTCAACGACGGCGACGGCGTTGTTTCAGCTAGCAGCCAAGACCTTAGCCAAGTCGCCTTCTTCAAATCGAAAAAGTTCTCTGGGACAATTCCCACCCGCGTAATTACGGATTCCGATGTTTCCTCGCACCGCATCATCGACTACCTTGAGCTGTTTATCCTCGCCCGTCACCACCCCATTCCACCCACCGCGACTTCACCGGGGCGTTAAAGATGCACCGGGTTTTATTTGGATAGCAGTAGCAAAAAGCCCGTTAAACCCTAAATTAACAGAAACATTCCGTTATCCACATAATCACTCGCCCCTAACCTACCGGAGTCCCTCTCATGTCTATGTCCCCCATGCGTCTTCTCACTTCAGCCCTGTTCTGCGCTGCCGCCCTTGCGGCCGCTGCCGAGCCTTTCCCCACCCTAGTCTGCGAAGGCCTTGGCCTGCCTGAAAATTATGCCGTGCCCTTGACAACCGTCGTAACGGCACAACCACCAGATAAAAAAGAACTGAACACACGTTTCACCCAGCTTGAAGCGGCCGCCCTCGCCCAAAATCTCGTTCTCTTCAAACTCACCTACGTCGACCGGCCAGACTTTGAAACTGCCGGCACTATTTTCTATCTTGACTTGGACAACGACCTGGCCACCGGTCGTGATGACGAGTACCACCGCGGCACCGACCTCATGGTGACTTTCTCTGGCAAGAACGCCACTCCCCGTGCATTCACTGCGGATGCCAAGAACGCCCGCATCGCCGCTACCGCGCATGAAAACACCGCCTGGCTGCTCCTGCAAACAAGCTTCGCCGCCAGCGGCAAGGACGCTGTTGCCTTCTCCGTACACCTGCTGAGCGAATTCCGCGCCCAGGGAGGCGTCAAAGCCAGTCAAAGCTGCCCACCCACCAACGCCACCCTGCCGATTTTAACCTCGGCCAAGCCGTTCACCCCCACTCTTGGCACCAGTGCCAGCCTGGTGCCTCTGTCCTTTTACAATTACTACAACGACAAAATCGCCCTGCTTCCGCTTGCTGAAAAGGGCCTCACCGCCCAACAAGTGATGGCCGTGGCGCGGCCTATCCAGCCCGAACGGCCGATGCCCATCGTCACCCTCCCGGCTGACGGCCCCGCTGACAAGCCCGCCCCAGCCGACCGCCTCGCCATCACCATCAACCTGCTCGAAGAGGCCGGCATCGCCCGCCAGCCAGCCCGCATCCGGGTCGGAGTGCCGTTCCCGCAAGGCCGCATCTTCCAGACCAAGCATCTCACCCTGCGCGACCATACCGGAAAAATCCGGCCAGCCCAATTCGCGGTCATGACCCTCTGGCCTGACCAAAGCCTGAAATGGGTTCTGACGCAATTCGACGCCGAACTCGACCCAAAGGCCAATCTCAACTGGACGTTGACAGCCGGCTCCGAAGCCGCGCCAGCTCCCCAGCCCTCCCCCCTGCGCCTGACTGAAACCGACCGCGCCATCACCATCGCCACCGGCGCCTTGAACGCCACTATCGACAAGCGCCAATTCGCCTTCGCGGAACTGGCCAAGCCAGGCCAGGAATCATCCCGCCTACGCATAGTCGCCACCCTCCGCGACGAGCAGGGACGGCCTTTCACTACAGCAGCGCTGCCGCCCAGCTCCGTCCGCATTGAGGAACAAGGCCCGGAACGCATCGTCATCCGCGTCGAAGGAAACTACGGCAATGATGCCGGCGAAAAGTTGATGTCCTACATCGCCAGAATGACGTTCCACCGCCAGTCGTCCATCATGGACCTTGCCTGGACCCACCTCAACTCCGAAATCAGCCGCGAATTCACCGACGTCACTTCTCTCGACCTTGAACTGATAGCCGCGTCCCCGGCCCGCACCCTCGAAGTCGCTGGCGCCGACCTGCAAGGAAATCCCTTTAGCGGCAACATCAAGTTGACTCCCGACCGCTCCAGCCTCGCCATGTTCCAGCGCAACGACCAACAAGCCGAGGTCTCCGGCGCACTCCGCGGACTGATTCCCGCCCTCGACGAAGGCAAGGCCCGCCTCAATGGCAGCATCGCAGCTGAATTCGCCGACTCGCGCCTCACCGTCGGCTTCCAGGACTTCTGGCAGCGCTGGCCCAAGGCCGTTACCCTGGCCGACAACCGCCTGGCCTTCGGCATACTCCCGCGCCAGCCGTCCGCAGACTTCGGCCAAGACCTGCCCTTCTGGCTGGTATTCCCCTTCTGCGAAGGCAAATACCGCACCAAGTGGGGCATGGCCTTCACCGAAAGGCTCTCCATCGACGTGGCCGGCGCAGCCTTGCGAAGCGAAATGGCCGCCAACCGCGACCTGCCAGTCATTGCCGTCATCCCGGCGGCATGGTACCATCAATGCCAAGTCTTCGGCGATGTGTCCGTACCCAGCGGCAAACAGTTCGCCGCCTGGGACGAGTGGTTTGAAAAATGCACTGACGACATCCTCGCCATGCGCGAACGCCAGCGCGAATACGGCTATTTCAACTTAGGCGACACCTTCGGCGAACGCGGTCGCAACTGGACCAACAACGAATACGACCCGGCGCATGGCCTGTTCATGCAATTCGTCCGCACCGGCAATCGAAAATACGCCCGCCTCGGCCTGGAGACTGCCCGCCACCAGGCCGATGTCGACATCGTGCACGCCTATCCTGACCCCTTCTATATCGGCGCCAACCACCAGCACTCCATTGGCCACACCGGTCAGTGGTCGCAAGTGCCGCTCCGGGCGACCTGGACGCACCGCTATGACGGCCACACCTCCGCTGAAAACGGCCATACCTGGGTCGAAGGCATGGCTGACGCCTGGTGCCTGACCGCTGAACCAAGAACCATCGAAGCCGCCTACGCGCTAGGCGAACACATCACCTGGGGCATGTCCAAGACCTTCACCCGGCTCGGCACCCATGAACGCTCAGCAGGCTGGTCTATGAAAGCCATCCTCTGCCTATATCGCTACCTCGGCGACCCCGTCTATCTGGATGCAGCCCGCCGCATCGTCGAAGTGCCGTTGCGCGAGCAAAAGTTCGACCAAGGCGGCGCTTGGCCGCATGTCCTGCCCGGCGACCACTCTGGCATCGAACCCGGCGCCACTGGCAACGCCATCTTCCTGATCGGCGTACTCCTCAGCGGCATCAAGGACTACTATGAAGTCACCGGCGACCCCCGCGCCGCCACCTCAATCGTCGCTGGCGCACGCTGGCTGCTGCTGTGCTATGACAGCGATGTCTGCGGCTGGCCCTACACCGCCCGCGTCGACGGCAAGCCGTTGTTCGAACCCGCAGGCGGCAGCACGGCTATGGCCCCGCAGGCGGTCGCTTTCGCTGGCAAGTTGACCGGCGAAAAAGCCTTCATCGACGCCGCCTACGACACCATCGAAACCATGGTCGCCAGAAGCGGCAGCAGCTCCGGCAAAGCCTTCGGCTCCAACACCCTCATGATCCTCAATGCCCTCGGAATCATCCAACAATGGTACCGGGACCACGAACCGGACAAGGCCGCCACCCTACTAAGCGCGGACATCAACAAGCTGCGCCTGAAAAAGATGCGAGACGCCAAGGGCCTGCAACTCCGCGCCCCAGACCGCAAGACCTTCTTCGCAAAACTGCAAGGCGACAACGCCGAGCTGACCCTGACCAGGACACCGACTGGCGCCGCGCCAAAACGAAATCCACTGGCAAACATCACAGTGACCAACCAAGCCGGAACCGTCGTCGCTACCGAAACGTGCTCTACCGACAAGCCCTTCACCTACACCACTAAATTGACCGGCAAGCCAGGAGACGAATTCAGCATTGTCGTTGACGACGACCGACGCGCCCACTGGAGCGCTGCCGGCCCAGGCCTGAAAGTCGTCGGCAAACTGGTGCCCGAGTCATCGATGGCGCAAATCCGCACGGCCCGCTACTATTTCTTCGTGCCAGCCGGAACCAAGGCGTTCCGCATGAAAATCACCGGCATCCACGTCGGGCCATTCGGCTGCACCATCCAGGCGCCAGACGGCAGCACAGCCGCCGAACTGTCCGGAAGACACTTCGGCGAAGCCCAACTGCCCCACTTGAAAGGCGTGACCAACAGCCAATGGCTCGACGTGTCCGTAGGAACAGCCAAAACCGGCGAACCGTGGACTGCCATTTTCTCGGCCGTAGGGGACCTGGGCATCGAATTCGATGGCATACCGCCCTATATAGCCATCAAAAAAGACCAACTCTTCCTGCCAAATGAGTAAATTTAGTGGACAATGGACAATGGACGTTAGTGGACTTTAATGGACATGAGTAGACGATGGACTGTGGACATGAATGGACATGAGTGGACAGTGGACATGGACGTTCATGGACATGAGTGGACAGTGGAGAAAATGAGGACAATTGTCTTCAGTATGCTTCCAGCAGGTGCAGTGCGCATCATGCTTAACGTCATATTACTTTGCGCCGCAGGTGCTTAACCATGCTTAACCCCAGGCTTCAGCCTGGGGGAAGGCATACCCCCAAACTGGTGCCCCGTAGGGGCACTACAGTTAGCGCTGAAAACATGTTGTCGGGGCTTCGTGCAGAATTGTTGTTGCGTATTGTATGCCAATGACTTGAAGATTAGTTTTTCTGAAAATCTTTCCCAAAAAACAAGAAGTTGGCGGATAGTAGTACGAAAATTTTGTGATGACCTTGCCATCACCGCATATTGCATTTTAACTTTTTTTGTTTTTGTGTCTTTTTAAGAAACTTATATCTCCTGTGCTTGTCTATATGTTAATAGAAAAGCATTTTGCTTTCGCCCTTGGCGGGGTGACTCTCCCTTCCCTTTCTCTCCTTACCGCCCCGCCGAGGGTTTTTTTTTGTCGAAATGACGCTATATTGATTTTTGCCAGGCGCTCGACTTCGTTGCTTGCCGCTCGTAGGCCAATTCACAAATCACCCAGGGAGGTCACACCATGAGGGTAATCGTCATTATACTGCTGATTATAGCAGCCATTTTCGCCTTTCTGAAATTCAGCCCTAACTCCCAGAAGAAAGCATCGCCAACCTCCGCGCCGTCGCAGACAGTTGCGCCAGCACAGCCTGCAGCCCCGGATGCGGCGCCGCAGAAAGCGGCGAAGCCGACCAGCACTGTGACGGAAGAAGTCAACAGCGTTATCAACTATGGCATTGGAGCCACGCAGCTGAAAGCCAAGCAGCGCGCTACGACTAAAATCAACGAGGCCAACCAGAAACACAACCAAGACATTGAAGAGGCTCTGAAATGATCAGCGCTGCCATAACGGCTTCCTTGCCCCACCGCCAATCCGGCGTCGCCGCTTTTTTCTGGCAATCACCTTGAGGATTTTTTCATGCGCTTGCGTCTGACCACCCTTGCTTTCGTAGTCGCAGCCGCCATCATGGCCCAGGCTGCTGCCAACCCCAAAATCATCCTCTGGGATTTCAGCAAGGGCGACCAAGGCTGGAAAACGCACAACTGGGAAAACCCGACGTTCGGCCCGAATGGCTTTACCGGCCTCAGCAAGTATGACCCGCAGCTGCTCTCGCCGAAACTTGACATCAACGCCAAAGACTACAACACCCTCACCGTCGCCATTCAATCCGACCTCGAAGGCAACGGTGAAATCTTCCTTGCCGCCAACGGGGAAGGCATCAGCGCCAAACGCTGCCGCAGACACCTGCTCAAACCATCCAAGGAACTGCAAATCCTCACCTTCCGCCTAAATGAGAACCACGGCTGGGAAGGCAAAATCCACCAGCTGCGCTTTGACCCACTCAACCCCGAAGGCGCCCAAATCACCATTGCCTTCATCGCCCTGAGCCTGGAAAGCGACAGCGTCCTCCGCAATGGCGACGCTGAATTCCTCCGTGACGGTCAGCCGGTTGGCTGGCTGCTCAGTGGCTCGCCAGGAGCCGTGACCCTGGTCGATGACGACGCTGCCAGCGGCAGCCGATCCTTCCGACTCACCCAAGGTGCTGTCCTCGAATACCCGAATCTCGACATGTCCTTCCTGGGCGAATACGAAGCCGTCTTCCAGGCCAAAGGCAGCCCGTTCCGCGTGGCCTTGCATTTCCTCAGCCGAGACGGCGCCCTGCTCAACGCGGTTGAGCAGACCACTGGCCAGCATGACGAATGGCATCCCTACAGCTTCCGAGGCATCGCGCCAGACCGCACCTATTCCGCTATCCTGCACATCCAGGGGCCAGCCACCGGCCTGGCGCGAATCGACGACTGCCAGGTCACCTGCCTGGCCAAGGCCCCCATCCGCAGCGGCATGAACATCACCCGCCCGCGCTGGCAAGCCGCCTGGGTCTGGCATCCAGACAAACTGTTGCAAGAAAACCATACCATCTGGCTGCGCCGCCAGGTAGCCCTGCCCGACCGCCCCTGGCGCCTCGCCACCCTGCAAATCTCGGTTGATGACAGCTACAGTCTCACCGTCAACGGCCAGGCTGTTCATGCCACGCATGGCGTGACCAACGCCTGGCAAACCCCGCAAATCCTGGACTTGCAGAGTGTCCTCACTCCTGGCGACAACACCATCCTGGTTGAAGCCCGCAATCTTGGCGGCGCCCAAGGGCTAATCGCTGAACTGACGGTTGAGCCGGAACAGGGCCCGGCCGTCCACGTCTCCACTGACAGCGCCTGGGAAGCTGCAGAACGCGCTGACGGCCCGTGGGTTCCGGTCAAGGAACAAGGTCGCCCGCCCTGCCATCCCTGGGACGATTTGGCCTATCAGCCAATCGGCAAACAACCCGCCATCACCGCCTGGCTGTCCCCTCCAGCCGGCCCCATCCAGGCTGGCCAACGCCTGCCGATAACGACCATCGTCCAGGCCATCATCCCGGAACCGACCAACCCCGTCGGCGTCCGCGCCATCCTTCGCCAAGACGAAACTGTGCTGACCGAAAACTGGGCCGCCAACGGCGTCGAAAAAGCCAGCGCCGGCGATGCCAACACATACACCGTCAATGACCTCCATCTCGAAATCCCAATCACCGCAGTCGGCGCCGCCCAACTGGTCGTCGCCTTTTCCGGCGCCGCGCCTGACCGGCCCGAGGCATTGACCGCCAATCTCACCATCCTGCCGCCGCCCAAGGCCAGCAGCGACTTCCCGACCGTCCGCCGCAAGACTATTCATGGCCTCACCGTACTCGAAATCAACGGCAACGTCATCGACCCAAGCCAGGCCCTGTTCACCAGGCCGGATGACTTGCAGCAGCGAAACGCCTGCGAAACCGGCATCAACCTCTGGGGCGTATCCCTGCAAGAATTCGGCTTCTATGAACACGGCTATGACTATGCCAAGGTCGATGACACGATTTCACGCTACCTCAACGCCAACCCAGACGCCTGGCTTATCCTGAATTTCAGCTTCGACACCAGGTACCACCGCTGGTGGATCGCCAAACACCCAGAAGCGCGCTGCCAACTCGAAGATGGCACCGACCAGGTCGGCGCCTACAGCGGAGACCGACGACACCTGCCCTCATACGGCTCCAAGCTCTGGAGAGAAACTTTCGGCGAAGCACTCCGACAACTGCTCCGCCACCTGCGTCAGACGCCCTACGCAGCCCGCATCGTCGGCATCCAGCCCTGCACCGGCATCAGCTGGGAATGGTTCCACTGGGGGTCGCAGTCCAACGAAACCGTTGACTATAGCCCAGTAGGACAGCAGGACTTCCGACGCTGGCTGCAAGAAAAATACAAGAATGACAACGCCCTGCAAAACGCCTGGAACCGCCACGACGTGACCCTGGCAACAGCCGCCGTGCCCTCCGACAAAGACCGCCGCACACCTGCCAAAGGCATGTTCTACAACCCAACCCGCCAACGACATGTGCTCGACTACCATGACTACCAGCATGACATAGTCGCTGACACCATCGCCTATTTCGCCCGCATCGTCAAGGAGGAAAGCGACAAGAAACTGCTCTTCGGAACATACTACGGCTACACCTTCCACCTCTATGAGTCGAACTTCTTCGGCCAAGGCTCGGGACACTATAGCCTGGCTAAACTCCTGGCCTCGCCAGACTACGACTACTCCATCGCCCCAGTGGCCTACGCCTGGCGAGAAAAAGGCGGTTCCGCAGCCACCATGGTCGCTGCCAACGCCTTCAACCTGAACGGCAAATTGTTCTGGAACCAGGCTGACCTGCGCTCGCATTGGTCGCACCAAGAAGGCTATGGACGCACCGATGACGTCTTCGGCTCTATCGCCTGCATGGAACGAGAACTGGCTCGCAACCTGGCCGAGGGAAACTCAATCCAATGGTATGACTTCTCCTACGGATGGACCTTCGGCGATAGACGCCTGACCGACACCGCCGCCAAACTCTATGACATCTCGCGACAATACCGCCTCACCACCCCCGACTGGCCTGACCAAGACTACCTCCTCGTCGTCATCGACGAACGCCAGATGGGCCGGGCCGATGTCAGCAAACCAGCCTACGCTGGCATGCTTGTCCACCAGCAACGCAATTATCTGGCCAAGGCCGGCATCCCTTGGCGCGCCGTCCTCTTCTCTGACCTGCGACGCCATCAAAGCCTCCTCAATCATCGCGCCATGCTCTTGCTCAACCTGTTTGAACTGAGCGACGACGACATCGCGTTTCTGCAACAACGCATCATGAACGACGGACGCCTAGTCGCCTTTGTCGGCCCGGCCGGTTTCCTGTCCCCAACCGGACCCGACGCTGCCCGCGCCAACCGCCTGCTCGGGCTGGACTTAGCCCAGGTTGACGAGCCAACCGCGCTGCGCGGCGTCATTTCTGACCAGGCGCCAGCACCCTGGAACAGCCAGGCGGAACAAGCCTGGGGAACTCATGGCAAGGTGGCCTTCGCGCCAGTCCTGCTGCCGACCGCCAAATCCCTGCCAACCGCCATCGCCACCCTGGAAGCAACGCCAGACCAGCCGGTCGCTATCTGGGAGAAACGCCCGAACCACACCCTCTTCTGGACTGCCATCCCTGGCCTGCAACCAGCTCTGCTGCGCTGCCTCGCCCAGGCTGCCGGAATACCCATCATCGCCGAGCAGAACGACGACGCAATCTATGCCGGCCGAGGATTCGTCAGCATCCATGCCGCCATCGCCGGCGACAAGCACCTGCGCCTGCCACGGCCAGGGCCGGCACTGGAACTGCTCAGCGGCAAAACCTGGCCCGACGCCAGCCAAATCACACTCAAACTCAACGACGGCGACACCGCCATCTTCATCAACAAACCATGAGTTTCTCCCAGTTCCAAGACATCATGAAAACCGATGACGACGGCGGCGACTTCAACCCAAGTCAACTGCCGGCCGACGGCGGCAGCCACAACTGGGCGCCAATCATCGCCAGAATCGCCTTTCTGCTCCTGACCGTAGTGCTCCTGATCGGCGTCTTTTACCTAATCAGGAATTTCCTGCATGCCATCATCCTCGGCATACTCGGCGCCACCATGCTCTCGCCGTTCCACAAGCGCGTGCTCCGCCTCGTTCGCCAGCTGGCCAGAAAACTGCGCCGACGCCGAAAAAAAGTGCCTGCTGACTGGCGACGCGACCGACGCGCCTACGCCCACCGCGTCCGGCGTGGCTACCATCGCACCGCCGCCTTAGTCTCAGTCATCGGCGTCTTCTGCATCATCGCCATCCCGGTCGGATTCTTCTCCTTCTCCGTCATCCGCCAAGGCCGCCGCACCCTGTCCTCCAGCCTGCGCTGGATCCAAAGCGGCGAGCTGGAAAGGCAATTCAAAACCCTGTCGCAAAAATACGACTTGCAAAGCAAATGGGAAAAAGTCGTGTCACTGACCCAGCTGACCTGGCAGCCGCAAGACGACGTCACGCCAGGCGAGTCTGCGGCATCCATGGATGCAGACGGCAAGCCCAAGGCAGATTCGCCGCCAGACGACACAGACAACGCCGCCAGCGCGCCACTCATGGAAGACGCCAGCGCCTCCGTTCCAACGCCCCCACCCGACCTGGGCCAAGCCATCGTCACCCTTAGCCGCAAAGTCGTCACCGTCATCATGGACAGCATTCTCAAGATTCTCGCCCGCACCTGGGTGCTCGTCCTGAATTTCTTCATCATGCTCTTTGTCATGTTCTACGCCTTCCAGGACGGCAAGACCTTCATCAATTACCTGCGCCGGATTTCGCCCCTGGGCGACGCCGAACAAGTCCTGGTTCTCAACCGCATCCGTGACGTGGCCCGGGCTGTCTTCGTCGGCATCCTCGGCACTGCGACCGTCCAAGCCATCGTCGCCATGATTCTGTTCAGGATCGTGGGCATCCCGGCCCTGTTCTGGGGTTCGCTGCTGGGCGTCTGCTCGCTCATCCCATTTGTCGGCACGACCCTAGTCTGGATTCCGGCAGTCGGCTATCTCTTTCTCACCGGACAACACGGCGCGGCCATTTTCCTGGCTATTGGTTGCGGCGGCATTGTCGCCAACATCGACAATATCCTGCGTCCGCTGTTTATGAGCGGGGGCCGCACTGGCATGTCCTACCTGGTGCTGTTCTTCTCCATCCTCGGCGGCCTGCAAGCGTTCGGGCTGGTCGGCGTCCTCTACGGCCCCATGATCAGCGGACTGGCCGCGCTCTGCCTGCTCATCTTCAGCACCCAATTCAAGACTGGCAGCAAGACGACCACCACCCATAAAACGTAAAGGGCGCACACGCCGCTATTCCGCAGCATCCGCGCCCTCTTGCAGCCTCGCGCCTAACGGTATTTTTCCAGGCTCGCGACCCAGTCTAAAAACGCCGGCTGAAACCAGCGCAAGGGTTCTGACTGCAATTTCGCCAAAGTGACATCGACCAACGGCCTGGTGCGAATCGCCCGCAACGTTGCCGAGCCGAGACGGGTCTGCAACAGCAGCCCTTCCGCAGCCAGTTCCTCTTGCATGGCCTCGCTGCTGTAGAAGGGCCAGATACGATGCACCCGGTCCATGCTCAAGGCCGCCCGCGCCTCTGCCCGTCGCGCCGCCGGAACCGTGGCCAGATGTTCCATCACCAGCTGCCCTTCAATGGCATGCTTCATCGTGCAGAAACGCATGGTCACGCCGATGAACGCATACAGCGCATTCCATTCATACAGACGCCACCAGGGACTCACCCGCGCAAACGCTGTCTCACTCCACGGGGACGGACGCTCGCCGCCCGCCCCATGCCGCGCCGTGAGTTCACGGGCCCGGGCACCAATCGCCGCCACGGCATGCGACCAATGGTTGCTCCGATAGCTGCGATGATCCGTCCGCAACGCCTCGGCCAAAGCGCCAACGTATGTGGGCGACGTTTTCACGTTAAACAAATCCGGCGTCTCCTCCGGCTTGCCGCTGTACCAAAGACTCGGCGCCGCCACCGTGCCGCCCGGGCCGGACGCTGCCAGGACGCCGTCGAAAATCGTCGTCGGCCCGCCGTCGACCGTGCCCATGCTCTTAAAAGACGAATGGAAGATCACCGTATCCCCAGGAACTGCCCCGACCGCCCGGAATGACGCCCGTACCTGCTCCTTGCCTACATGCACAGCAGGATCGCCTTTTTCTGGTTCCATGTCTACCTTCCCCAGCTCATGACCTGAATGTCGTTCGACCGTAATTTTCGACGATTCGTTACCTTAACGCACCAACCAGGCTTGTCAAGCACGCCATGAATACGCTGCCGCATTGTTTTGAATTACACCACGGCCCGTTCTGGACTATCCGCCAAATGCAATTATTTTACAAACTGCGCCGCCTCCTACTTCAACCAGCAACGGAGCAAACCCACGCCATGCGCTACCCCACTTTTTACCAGCCGACCTCAGAACCGCCGCCCAATCCAGAAGTGTTGCCAGAAGCATTGCCAGAACCCACCGGTTGGCTGTTCACAGTCGGCTCGCTGGTGCCCATGCTGCTGTCCATCCTTTCGGTGGTTCTGCTGGTCATCTGCCTAGTCCACGCCATCCGCACCCGGCAGGACGCCTGGTGGTTTTTCATCATTCTCTTTATGCCGACCTTCGGACCGCTCGTCTACCTGCTGACCGTCCTCCTGCCGTCCTGGAAAGGCGAACGCATCTTCACACCCGCAGCGAAACGAACGTCAAGCTCCTACCGCCGCGAAATCAAAAATCTGGAGCTGCGCCTGAGCCAAGTCGACACCGTCGCCACCCGCTCCGAACTGGGCGACGCCTGCCTGAAGGCGGGAGACTTTGACAAGGCACGCGAATACTTCCTTAGCTGCCTGCAAGGCAATTACCGAACTAATCCCTATTTCTGGTATGGATTGGCCCAGGCATGCTATGAACTCGGACTCTACGACGAAGCACTTAACGCTATCGACAAAACCATGCAACCCAATTACACCGACTACAAGAACGACCGCGTCCTCCTGAAAGCCAAAATTCTCGCCGAACTTAATCGCGATGAGGAAGCCATCAACCTGTTCCAGGAAGTCGCTAACTTCATCCCGACCCAGGAAGGCCTCTGCCGGCTGGGAATCATCCTCGAACGCAACAACCGCACCGAAGAAGCCAAGCAGGTCTTCCAAAAAATCCTCCGCAACAGCCAAGCCATGACCCCAAAAACACGCAAACGCGAAAAGCAGTGGATCGACACCGCCAAAAAACAACTGCAAAAACACGTCTAAAGCAAAAGGCAGAATGCTGAATGCTGAATGCTGAATGCTGAATGGCTGAGGCGCATTTCATAATTCATAATTCATAATTCGTTAGGGGCAAGGCAACCGCCGTCCACAACGTCCACAGCCACTTGCGCCATAGGCGCTTAACCATGCTTACCCCCAGGCTTTAACCTGGGGGATACAGCCAGCGCTGAAATCGCAAAAAATCTCTCTGACCGACTTGCATAATGAAACCCGGCACGTATTTTATTATTGTTGAAATATTTCAACGATGTTAAAAACGCCGGATTTTCTCCGTATGATTCAATCTGTTCAGAGAGCTTTGGGATTACTGACGTTGATTGCCAACGCCGGCGACTCTGGCTTGTCTCTGACCGAGCTTTCCGAGCGTTCCGGGTTGAAGGCGCCGACCACCCATAACATGCTGTCAACGCTGGAGGTTTGCGGCTACATTGCCCGACTTCCAGACCATCGCCGTTACGTCCTGGGGCCGATGGCCTTGCAGATGGGGCGCCGCCATGAAGACGCCAAACGCCTGGCGACAATCGTTCAGACGCCGCTCCGGGAACTCAACCAGGAACTGGGCGAAACCGTCATTGTCACCCTGTTTCAGAACTATCGCCGCCGCACCATCATCGCCTTGGAAAGCAAACATCCGCTGCGAGTAGGCGGCGACATCGGCGATGACGACCGCCTGTACGACACGGCTACCGGCCGCATGATGCTGGCCATGGCCCCCAAGGACGACGTGGCCACGGTCATCGACAATCTCGGCCTGCCCGGAAAAAGATGGCCCGAGGCCAGCAGCAAAACGGAATTGCAGAAGCTTCTGTCCGCCATCCGCCAGGATGGCTTTGTCCTATACACTACTAGCGGCGGCCAAGTGATAGCCCTTGCCGTGCCCTTGAAGCTTGTCGACGGTCCACCCGCTGCTATCGGCATCAACTTCCCCGCCAGCCGGCACGCCAATGTCGACTACCGTGCCGCCTTCGGTGAACGCATGGCCGCCACCGCCCGCAAAATCGAAAGCAACTGGTAGGCGGCTACTGCCTGCCACGCCCTTTTTACCTGTTCCCCGCCCCAACCTGTTTCGCAACTAAAACAGCAAGGAGAAACTCACATCATGGACGCAGCAAAAGTCAAAAAAATGGCCAGGGAGTTCGGCGCCGATTTAGTCGGCATTGCTCCTATCAGCCGCCTGCAAAACCTGCCCCCCCAACGCAATCCACTCTCCATTTCAGACCGCACTAAAGCCGTCGTCGTCATCGGATACCGAATCCTGCGCGGCACCATGCGGGGCATCGAAGAAGGCACCAATTTCGGCTCCACCTACGGAATGTTCGGCAACAGCTGGCTGGAACATGAATTCCTCTCCCGGACAGCCTACCTGCTCACCAGCTGGCTCGAAGAACAAGGCGTCGAAGCCATCCCACTCCTGCCCAGCACCGAAAGCAGCGGCCAGAACTTCCCAGACTACCGCGTCGTCGCCGAAGCGGCCGGACTCGGAAAAGTCGGCAAAGGCGGCTTCTTCCTGACCAAAGAATATGGCCACCGCCAACGCTTCGCCATGATCCTCGTTGATGCCGACCTGGCGGGCGACCCAATCCAAGACATCGACTTCTGCCGCGACTGCGACGCCTGCGTCAAAGCCTGCCCGCTGCAAGCCATGACCGTCGGCAACGACGGTGCCGTCGCCATTGACTTCGACTTGTGCAACCGCTGCCAGAACGGCGCCTCACCCAAGCCCGGCTCCTGCGACAAGGTTGACCGCTACGCGGCCGCCTGCGGCCGCGCCTGCATGATCGCCCTCGCCGATAAAATCGCCAACAAATTTGCCCAGCCTTTCCGCAAACGCCAGGCATGGAGCATCGGCCTCCGCGGCGACAAGAAACTCGACGGCGAAAAAGTCGCCTTTGTCGGGGGTGTCTGCCCAAAACAGTAATGGCAACGATCCTTCACCTTATATTCCGGGAGATAGACTGATATCATGGATACCAAAACCCTTAAAGAAATGGCGAAAAAATTTGGCGCTGACCTGATCGGCATTGCGTCAATGGACCGTTTCGCCCAAGTCCCTGCCACTGCTAACCCACTGTCGATTTTTCCGCAAGCGAAATCAATGATCGTCATCGGCCGCAAGATTCCCTTCGGGACCCTACGCGCCATTGACCAGAGTGCCGCCAACACCATATCCTACGACAGGTTCGGCTTCTTCTACCTCGAAGACCAACTGCTGGCCAAGACGACCTACGACCTGTCCATCTGGGTAGAGACCCAAGGCTTCGAGGCCGCGCCCATATTCGGCTATGACGCCAAGGCTGCTGCACGCCAGCCCCTCGGCGCACCAGTCGCCGAAGGCAAACCAGCGCCGAACGTCTACGTTGACTGGATGTTCGCCGCCCAAGCCGCCGGACTTGGCGAAATCGGCAAGAATGGCCTCTTCCTCACCCCAGAATACGGCCCCTGCCAACGCTTCGCTATGCTCATCAGCGACTTCGAGTTCACACCCGACCCAATCAGCAAACCGCGCCTCTGCGTCAACTGCCAAGCCTGCATTGACGCCTGCCCGCTGCAAGCGTTTGAACCGGAAACGACGACCAAAGAAGGCATGACCGGCGCCGAATCAGACGTCGCCAAACGCCAAGAAAACATCTGCGCACAATGCAAAAATGGCGCTATCCAGACGAATTTCGGGCGCTTCAACACCATCGACCGCATCGCCGCCTCCTGCGGTCGGGCCTGCCTCGCAGCCCTGACCGAACGCGGCCTGGTGAGCAAATTCCCGGGCGGCCGCTTCCGCACCAAACCGACCTGGGCCGTCGATTTTCTCGGCCGTGAAATCAAAGCCTAACACCTACCGGGAGAAAAACATATCATGGAAAAAACACTGACGTCAAAAATGCTCAAGGATCTCGCCAACCGGCTCGGCGCTGGCGGCGGCGGGGCCGAAGTTCTCGGGGTGGCGAACATCGAACGCTTTTCGGAAGCGCCAGAGCGCATGCACCCGAAAAACATCTTCCCGGATTGCAAATCCGTCATCTCTATTGTGCAGCCGATTCCGCGCAGCACTTATCGCGGCATCACCGAAGGCACCTACTGGCCCAATTACACGTATTATTCCTACAATCGCCTGAACACCCTGTTCCGGCCCATGGTCACCCACGAAGTGGCGCGCTTCATTGAAGACCACGGCTACGAGGCCGTCCCTGTCTATCCCGGCGTGCCCGAGACCTACCGCTCCGAGTCCGAGCCAGTCGCCCCAGGCCGCCCGATTCCGGAAATCAATATCCAGGTGCGCATCGCTGCCATGGCCTGCGGACTCGGTGAAGTCGGTTGGTCTAAAGTCTTCATCCACCCGGTGTTCGGCCCCCGCGTCCGCATCGGCACTATCCTGACCGACGCCGTGCTTGAGCCTGACCCGCTGATCAAGCCGAAAACTCTCTGCAAACGCTGCATGCGCTGCGTGCCAGACTGCCCCGGAAACGCCATCCCCGGGAAAAATGACCGTCCGTCCATCAAAATCCATATCGACGGCCAGGAATTCGAATGGGGCGACGTATGCATGGGCCGCTGCACCGCCACGCATCATGGCGTCAACTGGAAGGCATCGCCGTTCATGAAGCGCTTCTTCCCCGGCTTCAATCTCGACATCTGCAACACCACCATGTCCGAAGAAACAGCCTATAAAGCCGGCTATACCCTCGCCGGCGGTATGTGGGCACGAATCAACCCAGAGTTCCCCGGCAACAAGGTGGTGCCTTTCTACAAGCAAATCCTTGAGCATACCGGTTACTTCGCCGTCTGCGGCGCCAAGGGATGCATCCGCGCCTGCATGGATTTCCAGGAAAAAAGTAAAAACATCACCCAACACACTTTCAACACCCCGGTCTTCCCAGGCCCGAAGTGGGAACTCCAGCCCCCGGAAAAAGATGAAACCGGCGGCATCGTAGAAAAGAAAATGCTGCAAGACAAATTCCAGAAGCCTGACCTCAACGCCGGCGGCTGGAAGTAATCAAACCTAACCATTCAAACCAACAACAAACAGGGCCGCGCTGTACCTCATCAGTCAGCGCGGCCCTGATGCGTTTGTGCTGAGGCCCAGGGCTGGTGGACATAGTGGACATAGTGGACGGCGGCTGCATCGTACGTAGTTCAGCTTCAGCTTGCAGTACGTAGTTCAAGCTTCAGCTTGCAGTATGTCCCTCGCATGCAGGAGCATGTAGTACAAGCTTCAGCTTGCAGTATGTCCCTCGCATGCAGGAGCATGTAGTACAAGCTTCAGCTTGCAGTACGTGCCACACGCAGTCCAGCCTTCACCCGCATTTTGTTTTTCGCAAATAGCAAATTCGCACTTGGCTTGTTTCGCATTACGGTATAGAGGATGCCGAATCCGCGTTTTTGGCTGATGATGCGACGCAAAGGCCCTTTGCTGGCCGTCCATGTTTTGGCGGGCATTTTGGTCGCAGCGCGCCGGGCCATAGCCTGGCTGGGATGACAGGGCGTCAGGAGCAAGGAGAAGAACGATGCGAATCGAAGGTCTATATCGACTGGTGTCAGCGGTTCCGCCAATGCGGGTGGGGAATCCCTCCTACAATGTCGACCGGATGGTGGAAATGTACGCTGTTGCGGTTAAACGCGGCGCAGCGGTCGTGTTGTTTCCGGAATTGTCCGTGACCGGCTATACCTGCGGCGATCTGTTTGAGCAACAGACCCTGTTGACTGCCGCCTTGGCTGGCCTGGAACGCCTGCGGGCTGCGACCGTCGGTCAGTCGGCCGTGCTGATTGCAGGTTTGCCGCTGTTGAAGGGAACGCGGCTGTTCAATGTCGCGGCAGTCCTCCAGGACGGACGTTTGCTCGCTTTTGTCGGAAAGACCTATTTGCCCAATTACCGCGAATTCTATGAAAAACGGCAGTTTTGTTCAATTCGCGAACACGATGGCTCGCCAGTTGAAATCAACGGCGAACTGGTGCCGCTGGGGCAGGATATACTTCTGGAGGCTGGCGGCGTTAAACTCGGCATCGAACTCAGCGAAGACTTGTGGGTGGTCACACCGCCCTCCAACAACTTGGCTCTCCAGGGCGCCCAGGTTATCTGCAACCTCTCGGCCGAGCCGGAAATGGTGACCAAAGCCGAGTGTCGACGTAAATTGGTCGTTGACCAGAGCGCACGACTCACCGCAGTTTACATGCTCGCCGGCGCTGGCGTCCACGAATCCACCAGCGACTTGGTCTTCAGCGGCCACGCCATGATCGCCGCCAAAGGCCGACTGCTTGCCGAAAATCAACGCTTTGAACGCGAGGGCGCGACAGTGACGGCCGATGTTAAAATCGCCTGGCTGGACAACCAGCGCCGCAGCTGGACCAGCCATAACGAGGTGCCAACCACGCCGGTTCGCACGGTCAAGCTGGTGCCCTTGCCAGAAGCGCCGGACGCCGCCTGCTTCGCCTTGGCCAAGCATCCCTTTGTGCCTCAGGATGCCGCTGCCCTGGCCGCACGCTGCCAGGAGATTTTCACCTTACAGGCGGGCGGCCTGGCCAAGCGCTTGCAGCACTGCCGCGCCAAACGTCTGGTCATCGGCTTGTCGGGCGGGCTGGATTCGACCGTGGCTCTGCTGGCGGCGACCTGGTGCTGCGATAGGCTCGAACTGCCGCGCACGACCATCCTTGGGGTGACTATGCCAGGCATGGGCACGACCGGTCGGACTAAAAACAATGCGGTCGCCGTGGCCGGAGAGCTGGGCGTGGAATTACGCATCATCGACATCAAGGACGCGGTGACCGTGCATTTCCGCGATATCGGACATGACCCAGACAAGCTTGATGTGGTCTATGAAAATGCACAGGCACGGGAACGGACGCAGATTCTCATGGACTTGGCCAACGCCACCGGCGGCCTGGTCATCGGCACCGGCGATTTGTCTGAAATCGCGCTTGGATGGAGCACCTTCAACGGCGATCATATATCCATGTACAGCGTTAACTGCGGCGTCCCTAAAACCTTGGTGCGACACCTGATCGAATACTATGCATCAGTCACCACGTCGCCGGAGTTGGCGCGCTTATTGCTCGATGTCAATGCGACGCCGGTTTCTCCAGAATTGCTCCCAGGCGTGCAGCACACAGAAGACATCCTGGGCAATTATGAGCTGCATGACTTTTTCCTGTATTATTTCCTGAAATACGGCGAGAACCCGAACGGGTTGTTGGCCTTGGCAATGCAGGCATTCAAGGACGACTACGAGGAAGAAGCAATTCGACGGACACTGGACATTTTTGTAAAACGCTTTTTCTCGCAGCAGTTCAAACGCAACGCCATGCCGGACGGGCCGAAGATCGGGACGATTGCATTGTCACCCCGAGGTGACTGGCGGATGCCGGCAGACGCAGATGCAGCGGCGTGGTTGACGCAGTAGGCCAAGCACATCAGGTAAGCCTTGGGCAGATTTTTATTAACCACTGATGGACGCAGATGGACACGGATTTTTTAGGGTGTGTGATACAGAGAAATTTTGCAGTTCAGTAGCTGCGGACATTGGTGGACGGTGGTGCGAAGACACGTGTCCTACACAGGCTTCCACAGGTTTCCAGCTGAACAGATGCACCATGCTTAAAGTCACATTACTTTGCGCCGTAGGCGCTTAACCATGCTTAACCCCAGGCTTCAGCCTGGGGGAAGCATGCCCCCTAAAGTGGTGCCCCGTAGGGGCACTACAATTAGCGCTGAAAACATGTTGCCGGAATTTTGCGTAAAGCTATTGTTACCCATTGTATACCAATGACTTGAAGATTAACTTTCCAGAAATCTTTCCCCAAAAAACAAGAAGTTGATTGATAGTAGTACTCCGTCCCCCGCCCCGCAATCCGCCAGCGCTCACTCCTCGGTGGGGTAGTCCTGGTGCCAATTCAATTCATCAAAAACAGCTCTCGCGGCGCGGATAATCGGCTGCGGGCCATTGGCGTAGGGACTATATTCGCGGAAACCAAAGGTCAGCGTCGCACCAAGCATAGGCGCCACATAACGCTGCAAGCGGGCGAATTTGCCATTGCAAAGATGCACAAAGGGAACCGACAATGTGTTCTTCAGGAGCACAGTGGTACGGAACGACTCCAGGAGTTCGTCCTCGGTGTCGGCGCGGACGACGATTTTAGCGATGTCAACGCCGCGATTTTGGAAGTCGAGAAGGTGCGCGAGTACAGCGTCGCCAGGCAAGGCTTCAGCGATATGTGATGACATCAGCACTTCCGCGCCTTGAGCATGGATGCGGTCGATGAGTCGGCGCTGCTTGTCCAGCGCCTGCTGGTCGCGGGTGTATTCGCGGGGGGAAGGCGCGAACATGTCGCCCATGATATCGCAGGCGGCAGCTCCTGCCTCAATGCAGAGGAGCATCAGTTCGGCGCGGTCGTCGTCGCTGATTTTGTCTGCCGCAAGACGCCGGGAGCGATAACAGAGGGGCATCATCGGGCGGCCATTGCAACGAAAGACCCGGCCGAGAGTATCCTTGTTTAACAGAGGGGAATCCCAATGCGACACATCGACCATAAAGGCCTCAGCGCCATCATGTTCCCCATTGAGAATATTGGCGATGGCCAGCTCTGGCGTAGGTTCGCTGACAATGGCAGCAAGATAAGGGGATTTGAGCTTGAGAAACGAGGGACGCATGTTCAACTCCTTTGGTAAAAATTATGTTCAGTTTGCGATAACGACGTTGACGAC
>Ga0209510_1002022_pt1 | contig 21585 bp, 6 predicted proteins | sample BiotimSIPDNA_FD_185749 | JGI IMG/M metagenome (GOLD analysis project Ga0209510, IMG submission 185749) | Anaerobic biogas reactor microbial communites from Washington, USA - Biogas_R1 time_0 SIP DNA (SPAdes) (version 2) | ecosystem: Engineered > Bioreactor > Anaerobic > Unclassified | place...
ATCAGTGATTCTCACCTGGGTCAATATGGCGGTCAGACGGCTGATGAACAGGAGCTGTACCGGGTGTCTCTGCAAAATGTTTTGTCTGAAAACCCTGATTTTCACATCGATTTAGGTGATACCTACGCCATGGACCCCTCGCCGTTGGGGACGGGGATGACGGACCAGGAAGCACATGATGCCTACCTGGTTCAACGTCCCTTCCTGGAAGCAATTGGTCACTCGGTTCCTTTTTACAGTGTTTTAGGAAATCATGAAAACGAAGAAGGTTGGAATTTTGACGATGTTTTCACTGCTCCTGATCAATCCTTGGCACTGGTAGGCATGAAATATCGTAAACTCTTCTACCCTAATCCGATTCCCGATGGTTTTTATTCGGGGAATGTGGATCTATTGGATCCGCCCATCGGAGGAGATGGTTATCAGGAAGATTATTGGGCCTGGACATGGGGAGATGCCCTTTTTATAGTTCTTGACCCCTTCCACTATTCCATGACCTGGCCAGACGATGACGGTCAGGCTTATGGTGGTGAAGGGCAGGATGGGGAGGTGTCTGGCGACCGTTGGGATTGGAGCCTGGGCATCGAGCAATACCTGTGGCTCAAGAACACCCTCCAAACCAGCTCTGCTGAACATAAATTTGTCTTTACTCACCATGTGACCGGTGGGACCACACCCTACGGGCGGGGTGGTTTGAGTGCAGCATACTTGTTCGAATGGGGCGGTAAGAACGCCGATGGAAGTTGGGGGTGGGACACCCATCGTCCTGCTTCCGAAGGTTGGACAGTGCCGGTGCATCAATTGATGGTGGATAACGGCGTTGACATTTTCTTCCATGGGCACGACCATATGTATGCATATGAAGAAGTGGATGGCATCGCATATGTGGAAGTCGCAAAACCAGATGATGCTGGTTATGACTGGGAGCCTTATAGTTACGGATATAACGAAAATCTTTACCCGGATGCCATTTCAATTTTGCAAAATTCCGGGTATTTGCGGGTAACTGTAACCCCCAACCAGGTAACTGTGGATTACGTTCGTTCTTACCTGCCTGGCGATGGCACCAATAAGACAGTCTCTCATTCTTTCACTGCCCCTCTGACATCGCCTGAGGGACTTCTTGGCGATGTCAACGATGATGGTCAGGCAAATTCCACCGATGCACTCATCATCTTGTCTGGTGATGTTGGCATCAACATCAGTAGTTTTTGCCCGATCAATTGTGGCGATGCCAATGGAGATGGCATCGTTAATTCCACGGACGCTCTCATTTTGATGTCTTTTGACGTCGGATTGACTGTGCCTTATCCACTTGAACAACCCGGTTGTTCCTTATCTGTTACCCAGCCAGCTGGATGCTCTGCACCTTAAGAGTCACCGATCTGCCCAGATCGTAACTGGGCAAAAGGTTTTCTATCCATTCAAAACATGACAGGAGGATGGATGACTAAAAAACCGCTAATCAAATATCATCAACCAGCAAAGCCGATGATTCCTCTTCGTTTTATTGCCTTATTGCTGTGTCTGACTTTGATGTTCAGCATTCAACCAGGGAATGATGCAGTGGCACAAACCGCCATCACTTTCACAGCGGAAGAACTGTTGACTCTGCCTACAGATAATTCGATCACGATCAATGTCGTTCCTGGATCAACGATCGAACTCTTTTATGAATATGGGACCACCTCTGGTGGTCCCTATTCCAGTACGACTACCCTAACCGCCACAGCAGGTCAGCCTTCGAATGTAATCATCCAGGGACTTGCTCCGAATACAAAATACTACTACCGCATGAAGTACCACCTCCCGGGTGAGACAGGCTGGATTACACGCTCAGAGCACTCCTTCCACACTCAACGGACTGCAGGAGAAACGTTCACGTTTGTCGTCACCTCAGACGCTCATTCATCGATGAATGCGCCATACTTCACCATTGCCAACCTCAACAAAACTCTCAGCCACATGGCGGCAGATCAACCGGATTTCTGGGTCGACTTGGGCGACACTCCCTGCACAGATTTTATGGACACCCTGGATGAATACAAGCAAGGATATCTGACTTTACGCAACCAGATCAAGGCTGTGAGCGGAAATATCCCGATTTTTAAGGCGCTTGGCAATCATGAACAGGAAATGGGTTGGAATTTGGATGACAATGCCGATATGGCTCAAACGCAGCCTGTGCTGGCATCCAACGCACGCCAGATGATCTTCCCCGCTCCCAAACCGGATGAATTTTACAGCGGAAATCTTGATGCTTCTTTGACCCATCTCAATGGCGATCACCTGCGGGCTGATTACTTCGAATGGACCTGGGGTGATGCCCAGTTTATCGTCCTGGATCCCTACTGGTACACCATGACCTGGCCTCAGGAAGATTCCACTTATCCCTTTGGCGGTGAGGAAAATGCTGCCAATGAACCGCGTGGAACCCGCTGGGATTGGTCCTTGGGTATCCAGCAGCATCTGTGGTTGAAAAATGTTCTTGAAACCAGCACATCGTCCTACAAATTCGTCTTCATCCACAATATCACGGGTGGGATCATACCTTATGGACGTGGTGGAACTGAAGTGGCGGGTTATTTCGAATGGGGCGGCATGAATTGGGATGGTACCTGGGGCTGGGATAGCGAAAGACCAGCTGCCGAAGGATGGACATTGCCGACCCATGAGTTATTCGACCAATATAACGTTTCCGTTATTTTTCATGGCCATGACCATTTCTTCGCGAAGCAAGAACTTGATGGGGTCATTTACCAGGAAGTACCCATGCCAGCCGCAAATGATAACTACGTTGGTTTCATGAATGAGCAAACCAGTGCTCAATACGCCTCACAATATCCCGATCCGGAAGACATTCTCTACTACGATGGCGCTGAAAAGCATCCGGATTCTGGCTATATTCGCGTGACAGTCAGCCCGACCCAGGTATTGGTTCAATATGTCGATATGAATGATGGATCGATCACCACCTCCTACATCGTTTACCCAGCAGGAGAGGCTGAGCCTTTTCTTGGTGACGTAAATGGCGACAGTAAGGCGAATTCAACCGATGCACTCATCATCTTGTCTGGTGATGTTGGCATTAACATCAGCAGCTTTTGCCCCATTAATTGTGGGGATGTCAACGGTGATGGACTTGTAAACTCTACCGACGCACTGATTGTGATGTCTTTTGACGTCGGGATAACGGTGCCTTTCGCGGTTGAACAAACAGACTGTCCATCAATAGTAACTCAACCCAGCGGGTGTACATCTCCATAAAGAAATGATGACCTGTCTGAGGAATTAATTGATGATTTTTGATGTATAGGATGAGATTCTAACCCTAGAAAAGGAGAAAGATGACAAAAAGAATGGGATTGAAACAGTTATTTATCACAAAACGATCGCTTATTCGAGCTATTTTAGTTTTATCCCTGCTCACGGTGGCGATTGGAACGCCAGTTGAAGGTGCAGTCCAGGCTCAACAGACCATTACTTTTTCAGGTGCCGAGCTTCTTGGAAGGGCGACCGATACATCAATTTCCATCAAAATCGTACCGGATAGTACCATCCAGTACTACTACCAGTATGGAACTTCACCGGGAAGCTATACCGGTCAAACCACAACAGCAACCGTGACAGCCGCCGAGCCTTCAACCACTGTCATCAGTGGTCTGAACCCCAACACCCACTATTACTACCGTATGCAATACAACTATAACGACTCCGGTTGGGTCGTCAGAGCGGAACACTCCTTCTGGACCCAGCGGGCAAGCGGGTCTTCTTTTAGCTTTGATGTCACCTCCGATTCGCATGTCAATATCATGCTTGGAAGTGCCACGACCTGGACCTCGACAATGAACAACATTGCAGCCGATCACCCCGATTTCCTCATCGATCTTGGGGACACCTTTGCCATGGATAATGTGACTACCCTGGCGGGGGCAGATGATGCCTACTTATATCAGCGTGACTTTTTCGATCTTGCCGGTCATTCGGCTGGGATTTATCTCGCACCAGGCAATCATGAACAAACCGAAGGCTGGCATCTGGATGACACCACGAATGTTACCCTCAGCCCGCCAGCTATGTCCATTAATATGATGAAGAAGTACTACCTCAATCCAGTACCAGGTGCTTTTTATAGTGGTAATACAGAATCGTTTGATTTCATTGATGGGGATGGTTTACTTGAAGATTATTACTCCTGGGAATGGGGCGATGCCCTTTTTATGGTCATCGATCCGTATTGGTACACCACCAGCAAGCCCTATACTGGCAATACCGGTGGTGGTGAGCCAGAAGCCGGATCTGGTGACCGTTGGGCTTGGAGCTTAGGACAAGACCAGTTTATCTGGTTAAAACAGACTCTCGAGAGCAGTGACGCTCTCTATAAGTTTATTTTTGCACACCACATGGTAGGAGGGTCTGAAGATTATGTACGCGGTGGTGCCAACCCGGCACATCTGGTGGAATGGGGCGGTTATAACGAAGCAGGCACGACCTATGAATGGGCTACCAAACGATCAGGATGGGGAGAAGAACCAGTTCATGACATTTTGGTGGCGAACCATGTCAGCGCGTTCATCCATGGGCATGACCATCAATATGCTTACGAAAAACGGGATGGTGTGGTTTATGTTTCCATGGCTGCGGCGGGTTTTTCTGGCAGTGGATTCAATATTTATCAAACTGGCAATGGATACACCATCCAGGCACTGCCCAGTCCGGGACATCTGCGGGTAACGGTAACACCCAGTGTGGCTACCGTTGAATATGTCGCAACTTCTGGCGGGTCTGTCAACCATTCCTTCGAAATTGAACCTGGCGAACAACCGGAGGGAATGCTGGGTGATGTAAACGATGACAGCAGCGTCAATTCCACTGACGCCCTCATTATCCTCTCGGCAGATGTGGGCGTAAATGTTAGTTCCTATTGCCCGATGAACTGCGGGGATGTCAATGCCGATGGAAACGTAAATTCTACCGATGCTTTAATCCTGCTTTCTTTTGATGTCGGAATTACTGTTCCCTTTGCTGTTGGCACAGCCGGCTGTCCACAGACGGTTACTCAACCTCCTGGTTGTCAATGAGCTTTTGAATGGAATTGATAAAAAACACAAAAATTGACTGAAATCGACCAGACAGGAATAAAAAATGAACGGGTTACGATTAAAAATCAAAAATCTGAAAGCAAAATTATTCAAAACGTGCCCAAAAACAGGGAGGGTAATTGGTTTGCAGCCGTTGGATATGCAATCTCGCTGGTTGTTCCCGTTCATTGGATTTGCCGCACTGGTTTGGGTCCTTATCCGGGTAGTTCCCAGACCAAGCCGGGCCAGGTATCCCTGCCAGCGGGTTGCTATCCCTCTGGCTACGTCTTTTGTTTTTTGGCTGCTTGGCCCTCTTGCAACAGGTTTAACCCTCTATAGGCTTGGCCAGTGGGTAGTAAAAAAGCAATTTACTAATCTTGTAGTCACTTTTTTGATATTGTTGCTGCTTGTAGGAGGGTCGTACAATCGCGGAATTAGTAATGCAATAGCAGCCTATACACCGCATCCAGAAAATACCCCGATAGGAATCGCGCAAGGTCTGGCACCCGGAAGGGTGGTTTGGGTTCACAATCCCGATGTCACCGATTGGGCTGGTCCGAGCTCGACGGAATTGTGGTATGAGCACGTTGATCAGACAGCCGCCACAAACATGATGAAATGGGCATTAAAAGGCTATTCAGAAGAGGACAACCTTGCAGAAGCCTGGGATTCTGTCTTCAGGCATTACAACGGTGGCACACCATACCAGCCAGGTGAAAAGATCCTGATCAAGATCAACCTGACGACCGTCAATGCTGGCGGGGGGTTCGCCGATTCTTCCTATAACCCTGTATTCAAGGGTGAGGTCACCAGAGGTTCCACTGCCAACTCACCGCAGCTGCTTTTAGCATTATTGGATCAATTGATCAACACTGCCGGCGTTGCCCAGTCCGATATCACGATTGGTGATTCGACCGGATTGTTTGTTAATTACCTTTACGACCCCCTTCATGCCGAATTTCCAGATGTGAATTATGAGGATAACCGGGGCACCCTGGGACGCTCAAAAGCGACATACACTTCACCTTGCGCACCCTATTACTGGAGTACGACCGACGCTAATGGTAAGACACAGGATTGTGTGATTGAATCCTATGATGAAGCGGATTACCTGATCAATTTTGCGGTCCTAAAAAGCCATGAAAGAGCCGGCATGACGGTGGCGGCAAAGAACCACTACGGGTCGATGTTGCGAACCCCTACTGCTTCCGGTTACTATGACCTTCACAATAGGTTACCTCTGGATGATACAGGCACATCCTATCAGGGCATGGGCTATTACCGCCCACTGGTTGATCTGATGGGTAACGAATACATTGGCGGAAAGACCCTGCTTTACATTGTGGATGGCATCTATGGCGGTGATGGTTGGGCTTCCAATCCTTCCACCTGGACCATGTCTCCCTTCAATGGCGATTGGCCTTCGAGCATTTTTCTCTCAATGGACTCCGTGGCCATTGACTCAGTCGCGTTTGATTTTTTGAGCCAGCAATGGCCTGATGATGTGTTGAAATATGAAGGTGTTCAGGACTTCTTACACGAAGCAGCGCAGGCGGATGACCCGGCTTCAGGCACATGCTATGACCCGGAGGATGATGGCACGTGCATGACCAGCCTGGGCGTACATGAACATTGGAATAACCCCACTGATAAACAGTATTCCCGCAACCTGGGCACCGGCGACGGCATTGAACTTTTGTGTGTCACCGCTGACCCGACAGTTGAAAGCTATGACTTGACGATCAGCGTCAATCCGCCAGGAAGTGGATCGACTGTACCCGCTGTCGGGACACATGCTTATGAGAGCGGAACTGTCGTTGAGGTAACCGCTTCCCCCGACCCGGGTTTTGTCTTTGACCATTGGGAAGGAGAATGCACAGGATCTGATCCGTGTTTTGTCACAATGGACGCTGCAAAAAATATTACCGCCATCTTTGTGTGGGAGGGGATCCTTGGTGATGTTGATGGTAACGGATCAGCCAATTCAACCGATGCCCTGATCGTTCTTTCAGCCGATGTTGGAATCTCGGTTGTACCCTATTGTCCGATGAACTGTGGGGATGTTAATGGGAATGGAAGCGTAAATTCTACCGATGCTTTAATCCTGCTTTCTTTTGACGTTGGAATTCCTGTGCCCTTTGCTATTGGCACAACGGGCTGCCCACAAACAGTTACACAACCTCCCGGTTGTTCACAATGATTATCAATGATGCGATATTTACAGATCAAAAGGAGTAATGATGAAAACAAAAACAAACTATAAAGTGATTAATCTACTTGTCGTCTTGCTCTTAATAGCGGCAAATCTTGGTAGTTCCATAAATCCCGTATCTGCTGAATTGTCAGGCACGGTCGCAGCATCTGCGGTCGCCAGTAATACTGCACCGGATATTGGGGATACGATCACTGTCAACATTCACATTGACATGACTAATGTAGCAGCACCTGATGACTATCTTGGTAGTTACACGGGGACATTGAATTGGGATCCGGCGGTTTTGTCTTATGCCAGCTACATCGTCCCTCCAGATGGTGGGTTTACAGGTGTCGTTAATACTGGCAGTGTTGACAGCGGTTTGATCACATTTAATGGAGCGAATGCTGCTGGAGCCACGGGTGACATCATCGTCCTGGCGGTAGGTTTTAATGTGATTGGAAGCGGAAATGCTAATTTGGATCTGCAATTTTCAGCCATGGCAGCAGCCACGACATTTGCGGATCTTCTGCCGATCCTGGATCCACCAACTGAGTCCGCAGTAAACGTTCCGGCGCAACCCACAGCTGGAGTGGTGGAAGTTGATGGCACGGTATCTAGTACCACATTGGCTAGTGGAAGCAGTATCAGTTTTGCCCATACCACTGGAACGGGTGAAAACCGCCTTATGTTGGTGGGAATCTCATGGAATAGTGGTAGTGCTGCAAGCACAATATCTACAGTAACCTTCACACCGAGTGGGGGCAGTGCTATCTCTCTCAATCAAGTAATATCACAAAAACATGGCACAGCTAGTAATTACCGTTACTCTGCGATATTTTCTCTGGTGAATCCACCAAACGGGCAATCAGGCACGATATTAATCTCCTTTTCTGCAAGCGTTTCTTCCGGCATCGTTGCAGGCGCAGCGAACTTCAAGGGAGTGGACCAAACAACACCTCTCGGAACTGCTGTGGGTGCTTCTTCACCAAGCAACAATACGACAGTGACTATAAACCTAACTGGACTCACTGGTACGGAATTGGTTTTTGATAATGCCTTTATTGGAGGTAACCCGCCGGCGACAGTCACGCCAGGTAACGGTCAAACGCAACTTGGTGATTGGAACAAAACGGTTGGAAATGCCCGAGGCGCAGCAAGTATTGAACAGGCGACTGGTAGTTCAGTGACAATGAGCTGGACAGCAGCAAGTTCCAGCCTGTGGGTGACTGCTGCGGTACCAATCAAACCTATGGCGGGGGAACCCCCTGTCTGTTACTCACTGACCCTCACGCACTCTGGTCTCTCAGGAACAGATCCCACACCAAGCCTGGCAAACTCACCAGGTTGCTCTGCCGGGCAATATATTGAGGGACAGGTAATCGGGCTGACGGCTCATCCGGATTGGGGTTACGAGGTGCAGGCTTGGAGCGGTACCGATGATGACAGCAGCACCGCGCTGACCAACGTGGTCACCATGCCAGCAGAACCGAGAACGGTAAATGTAACCTATCAATCAAAGACATGTTATGACCTCACGCTCACGTCAGGCGATCACGGCGGGGATCCAACGACTGACCCAACCTTTTCACAAGCCTGCACCTTAGGTGGTACTTATGTTGAAGGGGAAGTTATTACCCTGACCGCCCATCCCGAAACAGGCTACAGAGTTGCCAGCTGGAGTGGCACAGATGATGACCTCAGCAAGGCAAATACCAACACATTGACTATGCCAGGTCAATCGAGCACCGTCAATGTCACCTACGAAGAGACACCCCCTGAGGTAAGTCTGGATGGTGCTTTTTCCAGTACTTCTGCAGATGATGTGAGTGTAGTTACTTTTCCTCACACCACAGGCACGGGTGACAATCGACTGATGCTGGTTGGTTTAGCATGGAACTGCAATACGACCGATCGAACAATTAGTTCAATTACATTTACACCTGACGGAGGAAGTGCTGTTGGGCTGAGCGAAGTTATCACGCAGCTTGGTTACAGTACATCGAATCCACGCTATTCCGCGATATACAGCCTGCTCAACCCACCGATGGAGCAAGATGGAACCGTCACGATCACTTTTTCGGGTTCTGTATCCAATGGCATCATGGCTGGAGCGGCTAACTTCAGCGGGGTGGATCAGACAACTCCTTTTGGAACAGCAATCGGCGCCAATGATAACAGCATAACACCAAGTGTAGAACTGACAGGGCTTAGCGGTGATGAACTTGTGTTCGATAATGTCTTTCTGGGTGCAAGCAGTACTTCTTACAATCTGACTGCTGGTGCAGGTCAGACGCAGTTGTGGAATCCCGCTTACATCGCAAATTTGCGGTCTTCAGCCAGCATCGAACAGGCTACATCAAGTTCTGTCACTATGAGTTGGAATGCTGGTACTGCAAACTATTGGGCTATTGCTGCCGTCCCAATCAACCCGGCTACCGGAGAAGAAACGGGCACGATCGTCATTGAAAAACAGACTGAGCCTGATGGCATGACGGATGAGTTCACCTTCACCGGGGATGCCGCGGGAACTATCGCCGACAACGGGCAGATCGTCGTGAGCGGGCTGGCACCGGGAACTTACACCTCGACCGAGACGGCGCTGTCGTACTTTAAGCTGGCGGGGATCACGTGCGATGATGCCAATAGCACGGTGGACCTGCCCACCCGTACAGCGCACTTTAACCTCGAAGCCGGTGAGACGGTCAAGTGCACCTTCTTGAATGTGTCGAGCATGGACTATGGCGATGCGCCGGACAGCTACAAGACCCTATGGTCCAGCGACGGTGCCCGCCATATGCTGCTGGACCCGGCCATCTGGATGGGCGCGTCGAGGGATTCCGAGGTAGACGGCAAACCTTCCGCTTTGGCCAATGGCGATGATCTGGCCGACATGGACGACGAAGATGGCGTTACCCTGCCGGCTACTCTCATCGCTGGAGACACGGCCGCCTCAGTTTCGGTTAATATTTTTGGCAACGCAAAACTGGATGCGTGGATCGATTTTAACGGCGACGGCACGTTTGAGGCTGGAGAGCACCTGTGGGGTGGCACCAGCCAGACGCTGGCGACGGGCACGCATCCGCTTACATTTGCAGTGCCGGCGGGCGCTACAGTGGGGGTGACATATGCGCGCTTCCGCGTCAGCAGCACCGGCAGCCTGCAACCGTTTGGCTTTGCCCCCGATGGCGAGGTGGAGGACTACCGGGTCGAGATTGTTGCACCTCCAAGCCACACCGTCACCTTTGACGCCAATGGTGGCACCGGCACAATGGATCCACAAACTGCTTCTGCTCCAACTACCCTGAATGTGACCACCTTTACTCGAAGTTTTTACTTGTTCGACGGCTGGAATACGGTAGCAACTGGAGGAGGAACGGCTTACGCCGATGGCGCGACTTACGATTTCTCTGCGGACATCACGCTATATGCTCAATGGACTGCCAACACCTACACAGTTACCTTTAATGCAAATGGTGGCGACGCTCCAGTTCCTGCATCCAAGACTGTGACCTATGAATCTGCTTATGGACCACTGGCGACCACCAGCCGCACAGGCTACACCTTCGCGGGTTGGTTTACAGCGGCGAGCGGTGGCACAGTGGTCACAGCAGCTACGATTGTTACTACGCCTGAAAACCACACGCTTTTTGCCCAGTGGTCAAGTCTACCTGCCGTTGAGGTCACTGCCGATCCCGGTCAAACCAAAATTTATGGCACGGCGGACCCGACCAGCTTTACCTATACCTATATGCCAAATGATCCGCTGATTACTTTCACTGGTGCATTAGGCAGGGTTGTGGGTGAAAATGCAGGCGCGTATGCCATCACTCAGGGTGACCTGGCGGCAGCCGGTTACACGATCACATTTATCCCATACGACTTTACCATCACGCCAAAAGCTGCTTCAGTCACACCGAATTCAGCCAGCAAGATTTATGGAGATGCTGACCCAACTCTAACGGGTAGTTTGACGGGTTTTCTGGCTGAAGACAGTGTTACCGCAGTCTTTAACCGCGTAACTGGAGAAACCGTAGCAGGCAGTCCCTATATCATTAGTGCAACGCTCAGCCCTGTTGGGGTTTTGGGCAACTACAACATCACCTATAACACGGCGAACTTCAACATCACCGCCAGACCGATCACGGTCAAAGCTGATGACAAAATAAAGGACGAGGGTGATGCTGATCCGCCGCTGACCTATTCTGTCACCAGCGGTTCGCTTGCTTACACCGATGCCTTCACAGGGGCGTTGGCGCGTGATACTGGGGAAACTGTGGGGACTTACGCTATTACGCAAGGCACCTTAGCCCTCAATACCAATTACAACATGACATTTGTGCCTGGCACATTATCGATCATTTCGGGTACACAGCACCTCATCAGTCTGAAAGCTGGCTGGAACCTGGTGTCCTTCAATCTTATACCTGCCGACCCCGATATCGAGGTAGTTCTGGCAGATGTTTTGGATGATGTGATTTTGGTGTACGCCTGGAATGGATCGACAGATTCCTGGTTGCGCTATGACCCGGATGTACCATACGCCAGCAGCCTGACTGAGCTTCATGAAAGCATGGGCTTCTGGATCAATATGGATGCCGATGCGACCCTGACAATTACCGGCACACAACCGACCACAACTGACATCCCGCTATACTCTGGCTGGAATCTTATCGGATATCCATCTGAAGCAATTGGAGTGCTGCCAGATGCGTTGGACGGCATCACCGGTAAATATAACCTTGTGATGGCTTACCACGCGGCAGATACAGCAGATCCTTGGAAGCTTTATGAACCTGGTGTGCCCGCTTGGGTGACCGACCTGGATCAATTAGACCCTGGCTGGGGATACTGGATCGATATGACCCAGGCAGCCACGTTATCGGTCGGCTTTGAATGATCAATTTTGACCAATCCGGGTGGGCTTTTCATAGCCCACCCGGAGAGAACCTTTTGCTTCTATCAATTCTTTCTACCTATCTATAAGGAGGTCGAAATGACTAAGAAAAGCAGTAAACCAACCATTATTAAGAATTTCCTGCAAATTTTTCTCATTGCAGCCATCGCGTTCTCTTTGGTGGGAGTGCAGCCGATCAGGCAAGTAGCCGCGCAGACTGAGTTTGCCTGGCTGGCTTATAATGACTGTGCCGGGACCACTGGTGGGAATACTACAGCCATCGCAGGTGTTAGTGGATCTGGAACCCTCAAGAATTATGACTCAGGAACTGAACTAACGGGCATAACCGCAACATTCACTTCTACTGGTGATCCATCGGTTATCGCGACTGGTCAGGGTGCATATCCTGCTTCTGGCACAGATGCTTATACAACTTTTTATGGGAAAGCCAATATGGTCGGCATGGTTCAATATGGCGATTCTGGATATTACATCGACTTGACATTTGCCGGCCTTGATCCGCTAAAATCGTATACATTTGCAGCCACAGCCAATCGAAATTCCGGCTCATACACTGATAGAGTGTCCAGGTTTACTCTTTCTGGCGACTTAGGAGCTACAAATGCGAGCTCCAGTGGTGTTACTGAAATAAATGACCATTCTGTTTACTTCTCAACCGGAAATAATGGTTCAAATGGTTATGTCGCCCGTTGGACAGGAATTCATCCCAGTTCAACCGGAAGTTTTATCGTAAGTGTGCAGGAACAAACTGCAGGTAATAAAGGCTACGGTATGAGTGTCTTCATGTTGGCGGAGGAAATCGGTTCTACTCCATCAATTTTCACCACAGGCTCGCTGAGCCCCTTTAACTCAGTAGTTGGCACACCATCTGCGGAACAATTCTATTCCGTGTCAGGTGTCAACCTGACCGACGCCATCCATGTTGTGGCTCCGACTGATTTTGAGGTTTCCCTCACAAGTGGTGGCCCATGGGAGCCCTCAGTGGATACCGCTGCTCCAGATGCTGGTGTTGTGGCAAGCACCCCGATTTATGTAAGATTGAACCCAACCAGCGTGACGACTTACAGCGCGAATATCGCAAACTTCAGCGACGGTGCCATTGGAAAAGATGTGGCGGTAACTGGCTCGTCCGTTCCTACCATCACAACATCGGTAAGTTCACTTCCAGCCTTTGCGACCCCTCCTGGCATCCCTTCTGCAGACCAGACGGACACTGTCTCAGGGGTGAATCTCACCAATAGCATTGACATTAGTTCAATAGATGGGTTCCAGATTTCGAGTAATGGCACTACTTGGCTAGACACATTGACCTTTTCCCAATCAGAGGGTGTGGTTACTTCAACAACAATTCATGTGCGAATGACAGGAGTTGACGAGGGCGACTTTGGTGGGAATATCGGTCATGCAAGCAGCGGGGCAACAACTATGAATGTGGCGGTCACAGGTACCGTGGCGTTGATTCCAGAGCGAGTTACCAAGCAGGTTAACCAGAGTTCTGATGATGCTGAGGAGAGAGTTTCCGGTGGCACAGTTGATAATAACAGCACCGATCTGGAATTAGTGTACGACTCAGGCACTGGTTCTAACCAACAGATTGTTGGCATGCGCTTCCAGGATATTCAGGTACCTCCAGGTGCCTCGATCCAGAATGCGTATATTGAATTCACTGCAAAAGACACAGAATCTACAACAGTGGATTTAACCATTTCCGGGCAAGATGATCCCAACCCAAGTACGTTTCCAGAAGAGACAAGTAATTTATCAAGCCGTGTTCAAACAACAGCTGAGGTCTCCTGGGCGCCAGGAGCCTGGACATCTGGAAGTAAATACACGACGCCGGACCTTAAGACAATCGTTCAGGAAATTGTTGACAAAGGTGATTGGGCAGCAGGTAATGCGATGGTACTCTTTGTTGAGGGCACATCTGCAACGACAAAGAGAAATGCCCAATCATACGATGAGAGTTCACATACCAAAGGTCCCACGTTGGTGATTGATTACTTTGAGTCAGATGCCCCTACCATCATTACCTCTGGCACTCTAACGCCATTCAGCACCACACAAGGATCACCTTCTGAGAGTCAAACTTATACGGTTGAGGGCAGCAACCTTGAAAATAACATTGACATCAGCGCACCTGGTGGCTTCGAGATTTCAACAGACAATGCAACCTATCTGAATATCCTGACCTTAACGGTTCCCACAGGCGGAACGCTTGATCCAACAACAATCTACGTGCGGATGACAGGGACTGATGTTGGTACATTCAGCGGGAATATCGCTCACGTCAGCAGTCCTGCAACGCAAAAGGATGTGGCGGTAAGCGGAGATGTTTTACCTGCCGACCTTTTTACCGTTGTATTGCAAGAGGAACTGAATGGATACGCGGGCACTCTGGATACGTATATATATGACGTTGATCCGACTGTTGCACGAGGCGCGGAAACCACAATTGTTCAGGATAAAAACACCAGTGATGAAAGACGTTCCTTATTACAGTTTGATCTTTCAGCTATTCCGCCAACAGCCACAATCTCTTCAGCTGAGCTTCAGTTCTACGTTGATGCTGAGGGTCAGGGTTTTACTATGCACCTGATGCTCAAACCCTGGGATGAATTAATAACCTATAGCAGCAATGGCGGGCATTTTAATGCAGATGACGATGACGCACAAAGCAGCGCCAATGTTACCTGGCCTGGAAATGATGGGTTTACAGGTTCGATTACCTTGAGTGTCCCGGCAGCAACGATCCAAAACTGGGTAAATGACAGCATGGATAATAATGGTTGGTTAATGATTGCTACCCATGCTGATGATGGACAACAGCTGCGATCCAGCGAGCATGGAACACAAAGTGATCGACCAAAATTGACGATTGAGTATACCCAAACCAATACAAATCCAGATGCTCCGGTTCTAGTTCAACCGCTTGACAATGCAACCGGTGTGGCGATGCCGCCTACACTGGAAGTGACTGTGACGGATGCGGATGAAGACGCGATGGATGTTTCTTTCTATGGGCGTGAAGTGTCAACGGAAGCACCGGCGGAAGACTTTCTGTTCGTTGCAATTCCGGATACTCAAAGCAATGCTCAATACAACAACACAGTCTTGCAGGCTCAATTTGACTGGATTGAAAATCGATATGTCAGCCCTCCTGCAGGTGAACCAGATCTGGTCTTTGTCACACATTTAGGTGATCTTGTCAATTCAGCAACCGACCCAACCCAGTGGTCAAACATTGATTCAGCTTTTGATCAATTGGACCCTGTCGGTGCACCCTACAGCGTCGGTCCGGGCAACCATGACCTTGGCACTTTGTACAGTACCAACTTTGGCAATTCCCGCTTCACTGGAAAAACCTGGTACCAAGGTTATTACACCAGCGGCACAGACAATTACAACAATTACTCCTTCTTCAGTGCCGGCGGGATGGATTTTATCGTGATCAACCTGCAATACCAGGTGACAAGTGGGGCGCTGGATTGGGCGGATGCACTTCTAAAAGCCAACACGACCAAGCGGGGCATTGTCGTACAGCATGATATTTTGAATCTTGATAACAGCTGGAATAACCAGGCTGCCTACACAGCACTTTCGGATAACCCCAACCTGTTCTTGATGTTGTGCGGTCATATGCATAGCGCTAGTGATGGATCCGCCTATCGTCTCGAAACCAGATCCGGTATGCAGTCAGTGCATGTATTGCTGACTGATTACCAGGATCTATCTGGACAAGACTTCCTACGTTTACTGACTTTCAAACCTTCAACTGATGTAATCTATGCCCAGGTTTATTCTCCCGTTACTCCTGGTGGATACAAGACCAGTGAAAGCAATTACGAGCAGTTCACCATGGCTTACGAGATGGAGGGAACCGCAGAGGCTCCATACGTTTTGATCGGTACTGATGAGGATGTTGCCAGCGGCGCGAATGCATCGGTCATTTGGACCGGGCTGTCGGAAGACACAGAGTATGAATGGTATGCGGTCGTTGATGATGGCAGCACCACTACTACCGGTCCGACCTGGAGCTTTACCACCGCTGGTGGTGTTGTGAACCAGCCGCCGGTTGTTACCGGAATCCCCGATCAGACCATCACTGAAGGTTCGTCTTTCGCAACCATTGCTCTCGATAATTATGTAGCTGATCCGGATAACACGGATACACAAATGACCTGGACTTACAGCGGTAACACAGCTTTAACCGTTAGCATTGTCGATCGTGTAGCAACCATCGGCATCCCGAATGTGAATTGGAACGGGAGTGAGACTATCACCTTCCGCGCCACGGATCCGGGCAGTTTATTTGATGAAGAAAGTGCTATTTTCACTGTTACCGCGGTGAACGATGCACCTGTTATCACTGGTCAAGCCCAGATTCTGACCGTACCTGAAGAAACCGATCTGGAGATCCTGCTGGCACATATAAACGTTACAGATGTGGACAATGATTATCCAGATGACTTTACCCTTACAGTACTTTCGGGAACGAATTACCAGATAAATGGCAATACGATCACACCTGATACCGGGTTCTACGGCGAATTAACCGTTCCCGTGAAGATAAATGACGGTCTGGCAGATAGCAATACCTACGACCTTACTGTCACCGTTACCCAAGGGGGAGTCACGCCGGTCCTTCCCTCCAGTTTCTGGGGTTTGCTCCACTTTGTGACAGGAGACGATTGGAAACCTGTTGTAGGTGACAGCCTGTATGCTTACCTTGATTCTGAAACAATACCGATCACGAGTGTACTCATCGGGTCTGATGGTAGCGATCTCACTTACGCGATCAACGTCCCTGCTTATCCAAACGGAACCCACCCAACCACCGTCAGGTTTACGGCTGGCGGACCCACATTGGGGATTGCAAACTGGTCTACTGGAACGAATGTTCAATTCAACCTCCACCCACCTCTACCCAACGCTGGCGGACCGTATGTAACCCAGGCATCAATTGGTTCGATCAGCCTGGCTGGTTCTGTAAGCGATTGGGGGAACGATGTGGCTACTACCCAATGGGACTTGGATGAAGATGGATCCTATGATGACGCATCTGTTCTCAATCCGACCTTCACCTTTGCGTCAGCTGGGACATACCCAGTTCACCTTAAAGCCGTAGATTCCCAGGGCGGTCAAGGGAACTACACCAGTAACGTGTTCGCTATCACCCTTAGTGGGCATACCGGGCAGGTTTATAACGGCAGTGCACACCCGGTGACGGTTGACGGAATTGAATCGCCGTTTTCTTACAATGTCCTCTATAACAGTAGTGCAACACCACCAACAAATGCTGGGACGTATACTGTACTGGTACAGATCCTTTCAGGAACAGAAGTAATCACTACTTACGAAACCAGCATGGTGATTGCCAAGGCGACTGCCACTGTATCGCTAGGCAACCTAAGCCATACCTATGATGGCACTGTCAAAGCGGCGTCTGCCACAACCACGCCAGCGGGTTTGACAGTGGACATCATTTATAATCCAGCTAATCCAATCAACGCTGGTAATTATGCGGTCACAGCCACTATTGTTGACTCTAATTATCAGGGCTCAACTACAGGGACTTTGGTTATTGCCAGAGCAACCCAAGCCATCACTGTGACAACCAACGCACCATCTACTGCTGTCTACAACAGCACCTTCACGGTTGCTGCCACAGCTACATCTGGTTTGACTGTAACCTACACCAGCGGGAGCCCAAGCGTATGCTCAGTTAGTGGGACAACCTTCACGATGCTGAGTGGAACGGGCACTTGTCTGGTGCAATATGACCAGGCAGGCAACGATAATTTCAATCCCGCAACACAGGTAACAGAGAACACGACCGCTTCTAAGGTAAGCGCTTCTGTGATCCTGAGCAACCTGAACCAAACTTATGATGGTAACCCAAAGCCCATTACAGTTACTACGGATCCCGAGGAACTCAGCGTGATCGTCACTTATGACGGATCAAGCACGCCACCATCAGCTGCAGGCAGTTATGCGGTCGTAGCTACGGTGAACGACAACAACTATGAGGGTTTTGCTTCGGGCACACTGGTAATCTCCGGTCTCAGTCACAGCATTGACCTGGTGGCAGGCTGGAACCTGGTGTCCTTCAACCTGACCCTGGCCGACACGGATATTGCTGATGTCCTGGCAGGCATTTTGGATGACGTGATCCTGGTGTATGGCTGGGACGGAGAGACGGACACTTGGATGCGCTTTGATCCGGAGGTGGAATACGGCAACACCTTAACAACGATTGACGAAACGATGGGTTTCTGGATCAATATGGGAGCCCCAAGGACACTTACAGTTTTAGGAACCGCACCAACGACAACCAATATTACCCTTTATGAGGGCTGGAACCTTATCGGATGGCCATCGGATGGCAGCACGGCGTTACCAGCTGCCTTGGCGGCTATCGAAGACAATTATGATCTGGTTCTGGCGTACCACGCTAACGACTCGGCTGACCCATGGAAGCTGTTTGACCCTGAAGCACCTGCTTATGCCAACGACCTTTTGGAAATGGCACCTGGCTGGGGTTACTGGATCAACATGGTGGCTGATGATTCGTTGGCGATCGGGTACTAAGCACAGGATGGATAATCCGGGGGCAGGTTTTATCGCCCCCGGAAACCGGGAAAGGAGATTATGAAAGAATGCGGAAATATAAAACTTTTACAACCGTTATCCTTTTTGTATTGATATCTTTTGTTTTTCATGGTGTTGTGCTGGCTGTACCTCCGCTGCCTTCCAGTTTTTATGGTGAGGTCACTCTGAACAATGCCAACATTGCTGAGGGTACAGTTATCGAGGCATTGGTCAACAGCAGCCTGGTCGGCGAGTCCCAAACATTGATTTATCAAGGTCAATCGGTTTATACGATTGATGTGAATGGGGACGATCTGAGTACTGGACAAGTAGAAGGGGGGAAAGAGGGGGATGTTGTCAAATTCCGGATCGGTGGTCTTTTGGCGAATGAAAGTGCTGTATGGCATTCGGGGGTAAATTTTGAATTGAATCTAACAATTGATACTCTGGAGACACCCCAACCGCCTGAACCAACCAAGACCCCGCTTCCGACCCAAACCCCCATCATCAATCCAACCCAGGCACCTACCAACACACCAGTAAACGAGCCAACAACACGACCAACACAGGCAGTCACTCAAAACCAGGTCACGCAAGCGACAGCCACTATTCAATCCGGACAAACTAATACAGAAACTGCCATACCGGATGCAAACATTACCTTAGAAATACCAACTTCTGTTGCAGTCAATGAAGTGAAAGGTCAGACACCGGGTGTGGAAGCTGAACAAAGCTCAATCCCTTCATCCAACTCTTCAACTACAAAAAAGGACAATCAAATTGAAACAATGCTCGAAAAAGATGACAAAAAAGATAGTTTCTCACTTGAATTGATCTTCGTTTTAGCCTTTGGAATCTTACTGGTTGTCGGTTACCTGGCAATTAGGAAGATGAGGCATCAAAAGTAAAACCACTGTATTCGATTTTTATGAAAGAGAGGAAATAATGAAATTCCAAAAAAGATTGATCACAACCATTTTACTTCTTGTCCTGTTTATGGGCACATACTCTATGGTTGAAGCCGTACCCCCCCTGCCATCCAGTTTTCACGGGACGGTAAAGGTGAATGGTGCCTATGTACCTGCAGGAACAGTGATCAGTGCCTGGATCGATGACGTACAGTATGCGCAAACTACAACCGAATTGTATTTGGGTGAAAGCGTATATGCAATAGATGTGCCTGGTGATGACAGCAGTACTGCTGGCATCATCGAAGGAGGAACTTCGGGTGATACGATTGTTTTCAAAATTGATGGTGTTCCAGCGAGCCAAACCGGCAGCTGGACCTCGGGCACCTATGTGGCACGCAATCTTTCCGTCCAGGTCATTACAGTAACAGCGGATCCAAAAACAAAGACCTATGGTGATGCCGATCCAACTTTAACCTACACTTACCTGCCAAGCACACCACCTGTAAGCTTCTCAGGAGATCTCGGACGCGTTGCTGGAGAAGATGTCGGTGACTATGAGATCACCATTGGTACCCTCAGTGCCACGGGGTATACCATTGTGTTCACCTCAGCCGATCTGACCATCACAGCCAAGCCAATCACAATCACTGCCTATGCCAGGAGCAAGAGTTATGGTCAGGTCGACCCTGTTTTGACCTACCAGGCAGCACCACCCTTGATTGCAGGAGATAACTTCACGGGTGGATTAGGCCGCGTAAGTGGTGAGAACGTCGGAAATTATGCCATTTTGCAGGGGACTTTGGCGATAATTGATGGTAATGGTGGCGCTAACTACTCGATAACTTATGTGTCTGCCAACCTTACCATTAATAAGCGATTGATTACGGTGACTGCGGATAACAAGGAGAAAATTGTAGGCAATCCAGACCCTGTCTTCACATACACAATAACAACTGGCTCACTTGCTTTTGAAGACGAGTTTTCCGGAGCATTGACACGTGATGCTGGTGAGGCGATTGGTGCCTATATTATCAGACAGGGTACATTAGCCATTGACGATGGTAACAGCGGATTGAATTACGATTTTACCTTTATCAATGGAACACTGACCATCAGCCAATTGCCCCTGACAATTACCGCCAACTCCGCCAGCAAGGTTTACGGAGCTGCAGATCCAGTCTTTACCTATACTGCATCTGATCCTTCGGTACCTTTGACTGGTGCCTTGAGCCGTGAATCTGGCGAGGATGTTGGCATATACGCAATTACCATCGGAACACTCTCGGCCGGTGATCAGTATGCCATCACCTTTGTTTCAGCCGACTTCACCATCACCAGGAAAGCTGCTTCAGTCACACCTGACCCTGCCAGCAAGGTTTATGGTTCTGCTGACCCAAGCTTCACCGGTACTCTGACCGGCTTCCTGGCTGGGGATGGCGTGACCGCTGTTTACAGCCGTACTGCCGGGGAGACCGTGGCAGGCAGTCCTTACACGATCAGCGCGGTGCTCAGCCCGGCAGGTGTTTTGGGCAACTATGACATCACTTACAATACCGCTGCCTTTACTATCACCAGGAAGGCGGCTTCGGTCACTCCTGACCCTGCCAGCAAGGTTTATGGTTCTGCTGACCCAAGCTTCACCGGTACCCTGACAGGCTTCCTGGCTGGGGATGGCGTGACCGCTGTTTACAGCCGTACTGCCGGGGAGACCGTGGCAGGTAGTCCTTACACGATCAGCGCTGTACTCAGCCCGGCTGGTGTCTTGGGCAACTATGACATTACTTACAATACCGCTGCCTTTACTATCACCAGGAAAGTGGCTTCGGTCACACCTGATGTTGCCAGTAAGGTTTATGGAGCTGTCGATCCTGCTTTAACAGGCACTCTGACCGG
>Ga0209510_1002023_pt1 | contig 21581 bp, 18 predicted proteins | sample BiotimSIPDNA_FD_185749 | JGI IMG/M metagenome (GOLD analysis project Ga0209510, IMG submission 185749) | Anaerobic biogas reactor microbial communites from Washington, USA - Biogas_R1 time_0 SIP DNA (SPAdes) (version 2) | ecosystem: Engineered > Bioreactor > Anaerobic > Unclassified | place...
AAAAGGCAAGATGGCTGATTCTCCCAGCGGAAGCTCCTTTGGGGCAGGAATAGATTTGGGTTTACTGTGGGAATTATCAGAACGTATAAGATACGGATTACTTCTTAAAGATGTGCCAGTAATCTCCAAATGGAAAAACGTTTCTACCGGAGTCTCCTATTTTCAAGCCAATGCTGCATCTTTGCATATGGGAGGTACGTTCAGGGCTGGGTATAAAACATTTCTGATTGGTGAGGGAGAGATTCCTCTTACCAGAGAACAAAACTGGGAAATGGCCGGAGGAGTTGAACAGGAAGTTTTCCGCTACTTTCTTTTGAGGGCAGGATTACAAAAAGAGATCCAGACCACAATGGAGAGCCCATGGAAGATCACCGGGGGACTGGGTGTTAATGTAAAAAGATTTTCACTGGATGGTTCTTATGAGTATAACACTCTCAGGGTGTTTGATGTGATTAATGTCTCATTAAGAATATTGTTATAAAAATCGCTGGTTATAATCTGAAAGAGCCTCATAAAATGCATCTACATTTTCTACCGGGGTGTTAGGTGGAACATCACAGCCGGAAGAAAGAACAAAATTCTTCCAGGGTGTTGTTGATTCAAGCAGATGACTGGTTGCGTTTTTTACCTCGGCAACTGTACCGTTTTTAAAAATATTTACTGGATCGACGTTACCAAATACCAGAACATCCTCTGGTATCTCAGGTAAAACAACAGGGATTTCTATTTTATTACCAAAGTGAAGTGCATGAGCCCCGGTCGAAAGCATAGTTGGAATATGGCAGAGGTCTGCACCACAATTGTGCAAGATCACCATAAATGAATCATCCTGAACTCCGGATATTATCTGCCGTACGTAAAAAGAGGAAAACTCATTGCACTGGTCAGGCGAAAGCAATCCGGATGCCGGTTCGGCTATCAATAACCCATTAGCTCCGGTTTCTTTTATTGCTTTAGCAAATTGAATCAGGAATGCAGTTGCTTTTTCAAGTAACAAATGCACAACTTCGGGTTCCGTCAGGGCGGCAGTCATGATTTCGATCATACCGTAAAGTCTTCCACTCAAAGAGAATGGTCCGATGATACCGCCCAAGACTGGTTTTTCGATGCAGGAAACTGCTCGCCGCAATGCTTTCAGGCTCTCTTTGGTGCGTTTTTCACCAACAGACGGGATTCGAAGCGACAAAACATCGTCTTTGCTATGTAATATACTGTTGCTTACTGTAGGCACTTCCGTATTGGAAAAGACCACAGGGCATCCAAAAGCTTCCGCTTCAAGAGAAAGATCCATAATGCTGGTGGATGCTGCTGAAGGGTATTTTTTGCTCAATACCTCCACGCAGGCAGAATGTATCTCACCATCGGTAATCGCATCTGTGATAGTTTTATTAATGATTTCTAATCCTAAATAGGTCATGATTGGCATTACTGAGCGGTTCCTGTTTTCTATGATATCATTGACCCATTTTTTCATATTCATTTTTATTTGATCCTGTAAAATGTGTTTTTACTGAAAGGTATTCGTGTTATCAGGGTAGAAGAAGGGAAATCGGATATTCAATTACATCGACATAATTTGTGACATCTTTTCAAGCCAAGAGGTTTTAAGATTACCTGATTACTTGCATTTTTCTCTCTTGGTTTGTTTTTCAGTTATGCAAATCATCGGCTTCAATCAATTCTTTTTTCCATATTTTTTGTAGTTTTTGATGATCTTTCCAAACGAATTTTCTTTTTTTGTGTTACACCAGTTTTCTATATGCTGCTGTATTCTTAATTTAACAGATCATTTGCCCAAAAAAAGCCTGTACCTTTGAAGTACAGGCTTATCTGCTTTGGTCCTGAAAATCTCCTATTGCTTCTTTTTTTTGGCTTTGGAATCGGACTTTTTTTCTTTTGAGACTTCAGAAGTGTCCTTAGAAGCTTCTTTGTCAGTCAGTTTTTCCAGATCCTTGTTCAATTTGTCAAAATCGTAGTCGTTGACCAGGAATACATGTTCTTTCCCATCGGTGCGAACGCGATATCTGCTGTTTTCATCTTTAGACCCGAAAATAATCTTTTTAGTGGCATCATTTGGAAAACCAATCACCACAGTCAGTTCAGGCTTAGTAAAACCCATCGCAGAATCGCTGGCTTCTGATTCCTCGAAATCAACAGCATTAAGACGATTAGTGGTATTAAGGATCTCATCGACCTGATCGGTTTTAGCAACAGCCAGCTTAGGTTCCACGATATTCCATGCGCTGCCGGTGTCGGCTTTGGCGACAGCAACAGAAGCGCCATCTTTTCTGATCAGAGTAATCCTCTTAACCGTGGATTTATCGAATCTGATGATAGTCTTATCTCTCCATCTTTTGTGATCAGAGAAGAATGAATAACGAAGAGAACCGCCTACCATATAAACAGAATTGGAGCCGGTCATACGAACATAGTTACTGCTCCAGTCTGCACCATTTTTACCGATACGGAATGACCCGATGGTTTTTCCGGTTGCATCCCAGAGTTCCACCAGTGTTCCTTTGGCACTATCCACTTCGAAGATAGACTGTTTATCCTGATTGTCAGAGATTAATACACCCTTCTCCATCTTAAGGACTTTTTCCAGAACAGAGCTTATGGATGCACTGTCAGCCTGATAGGTTTTGCTATTGCCAACAGGTTTGGACGAATCGCCTTCTATGGATAATCCGGAAGGAGCCGACGCTGTCTGATATGCGTCAACAACCCAGATATCACCTTTGCGGCGAATCCTGACAGAATCGTTGGAGTCCTTTATTGAGATTGCGGAAATTGAAGACTCTGTCAGTTTAGGAAAGAATTTCTTCTCGCTCTCAGAGGGTGATTTATTACTTAGATTTTCACTTATTATAATAGTTAATACAGCTATAACCAGTATAACAACTGCGTAGAATAGTTTATTACCTTTCATTTGCCTGTATTCTCCGTTTTGTTGTTAGTTGCTACAGTTACCGGAACATGTTCTCTTCTGTTGAGGAAAATTAGAAGGCCGACAATCGCTACAAGCAATGGCATGCCTACCACATTAACCAGACGGATAAGGTTAGGAGCATTAGATTCTTTCTTAAGGAGGTCGGACTCGATTGTGCGATCCTTGAGTGTCCGCGAGCGGATAGAGATCAGATTATCATCAAGAGATAACCAGTCTACCAGGTTTAACAACATTGTTGTATTGCCTGGAGCTGAGGCATTCTGCCCGGAAATGAAATCCGCATCACCGATAACCACCAGATGCCCGTTTGTATTGGAGGGAATTATCTCCCGGTTGGCATCTTCGGCGTCTTGCTTGAGACTGATCTGGCTCAAAGTGTCCCCAGCCTCGGATTTTACAGGAGGCACAGATTTACCTGCGAAATAGCTTTTGAAATTTCCGTTAAGATAAGCGGCAAGGTTATACTGCTTAAGATTCCCATCTGGTGGAGACCACTGCTGCTGTGGGTTGAGATCGAAACGATCGGATACTGCCCAGCTTTTTGCAGATGAACGAGCGAGAACAGTAGCTTTTATACTATCCTGAGTTGAAACAGCACCGGAAGAGTCCGATTCCTGATGATCAACCAGAAGAGTGAGGCTGCTTGCCCAGGGGAAAACTACATCGGAGAGAGTTGAAACTGCAGTGACCTCTTTTTTGAAACCATCAGCTCCCAGCCTTACAAAGTAGGGGTAAGGAACGGCCACATTCATGGTAAAGGGGCCAACCTGTTGAGGTATACTTACCTGTGAACAGGAGGCGTCAAGAACCAGATTCTTCTCTACTCTTACTCCATAGAATTCTAAAAGATCAAGAAGCTTGGATTCGGAGGCAGTTGCAAAAGCGCCGTATTGCAGATTGACAGTAACAGCATCGGCCAGAACTATAAGATTTCCACCTTTCATGAAGAACTGGTCAATCTCAAAAAGTTTACGCTCTGTCATTGCATCTCCACCGGGAATAACCAGAGTCTTTATTGAGGAGTCAATTGGAGTGCCTTTTGTGAGATCGACTGTGCTGACTTCGTAATTGGCACGGAGTTGCTCCAGCACTTTAGAGAGTTTCTCTTCCATCGATTCTGGGTTGTTTGGCATTTGTGCTCGCATCTGCGGTGGTAAAGTAGGGAAGGTATCAGTTTTGAGGACCGCAACTTTGGGAACTGATGACCTGGATACTTTCATGATAGCCATGGTAAGGTCGTATTCCAGATTCTGAAGATTCTGAACAACCGGAATCGCTTCCTTCTTATCGGCATAAAGAATACCTATTCCTAGATATGCCTTGATTGCCTGAACCTTGTCTTTCTCAAAAGTCTGAAGCTGAACTTCTGGGATCCCTAATGAGCGGGCCAGATTCTTTGCTTCTTCACTTTTGGCAGGGTCTTCCCAGGAGATTCTGAGATTTTTCCCTGCATAGGCGCTGTATTCAGAAAGGATATCTTTTACATCAGTAACTGTCTTGCTGACATGTGGGGGTAGGTTCTCAGAGAAGAAAACCTTGATAGTGATAATGTCGTCCAGTTTTTTAAGGATTTTTTTAGTGGCAGGAGAGATACTGTACTCCTTGCCCGCTGTCATGTCGAATCTGGTAAACATGCGAACTCCGAAGTAGTTTACTACTACCAGTATGCCCAGAATCGCAAGTATGAAAATCAGAGTTTCAGAGCGATTTTTAATCTTTTTTGCTTCCATATTTAATTCCATTCCAGAATAGGTTTACTCCCATTTCCTGCTTCCAAGTGTTTGTACATTAAGAAAGAGAAAAAAGCCGACCACCGAGACATAATACAAAATATCTCTGGTATCAATTACTCCTCTTTCGATGCTTTGAAAATGATTTCCCAGTCCGATATAGTTCAGTACCGGTACCAGCATGGAGGGTGCAGCCATTGTGACAAATGGATTGCCCACAATAAAGAGAGCAAATGTAATCACCACACCAAGAATAAAGGCCACAATCTGGTTCTCAGTAAAAGAGGAGATCCAGAGTCCGATAGCCAGATATGCTGCTCCCATCAGCAGTGCTCCGATGTAACCGCCGAATATTGGTCCCGGATCGGGTGATCCCAGTAAAGAAACGGTAATCGGTACAGAGATCGAGAGAAGGATAGTGATTGCAAGGAAACTGAAAGAGGCCAGGAATTTGCCAGCCACTACCTGAAAATCACTTATAGGCCAGGTTAAAAGCAGTTCCAGCGTTTTAAGTTTTTTCTCTTCAGCCCAGCTTCGCATGGTAATGGCAGGAACAAAGAGCAGAAATATCCAGGGTAGTAAACCAAAATAGCTTCTCATATCTGCCTGATTTATCAGAAAGAAACTCTGAAAAAAAAGAAAGTTTGTGACAACCAGGTAAACCACAATAAAGATGTAGGCGATAGGAGAGACGAAGAATGTTTTGAATTCTTTTTTGAAGATGGTAATTATGTTGTCCATGATTATTTCCTTGTCAGTTGTGTGAAGACTTCCTCAAAGCTTGCAGATTCCCGTTTAAGCTCTGCAAGACTCATCCCGTTTTCAACAACAGCTTTAAAAATTGCTTCTCCGATATCCTCCTGAGAGGCCATCACTTCAGCTGTTACCCACTCAGATGCTACAGCCAGGATATTAACACCTGTGGCTCCGGAAATGGATGAGAGTTTGTTTTCTATCTCGTAGCGGTCTCCTTTGATACGCACATGGTATCGATTACCTTTACCGGCATTGTTTACCAGTTCATCAGGGGTGCCGCTGGCAACCATCTGGCCATCGTTTATGATAAGAATGCGATCACATGTAGCTTTAACTTCTGAGAGGATGTGAGAACAGTAGACTACGGTTTTTTCCTGACCCAGATTCTTTATCAGATTACGAATCTCAATAATCTGGTTGGGATCCAGACCTGACATGGGCTCATCTAAAATCAACAAGTCCGGATTGTGCATCAATGCCTGGGCCAGACCAACTCTCTGTCGATATCCTTTGGAGAGGTTGCCTATGAGACGACTGGACATTTTTCCTAGGCTGCAGATGTTGAACAATTCATTGATCCGACTCTGCAGACGGCTTCCTTTAATCCCCCGAATCTCTCCGACAAACTGAAGATATTCCAGTACAGTCATATCGTTGTACAGGGGATTGTGCTCTGGAAGATAACCGATTTTTCTACGTACTTCCAGGCTGGAAACAGATGGATCCAGTCCCGCAACCCGGATAGATCCCGATGATGGAGGAATATAACAGGTTACCATGCGCATCGTGGTTGTTTTACCAGCACCATTAGGACCCAGAAATCCGAAAATTTCACCTTTCCGGATTTGAAAGCTCAGGTTTTTTACGGCACTGAATAACCCGAACTTTTTGTGAAGGTTTGAAACCTCCAACATTGTTGTACCATTAGTAGGACTCATACTGTACCACCATTATAGATTTAGATGATAGGTTGAAATGGTTATTTTAATTAACTGTTTACATTGCATATAAAGGATTAATCAGAGTACAAGGGTTATAATACGGGCAGGCACAAAAAATATTGTATCAAATGAAAAAGGGGAATTTAATCCCCTTATTTTGAATTATTTAATATGGTTCTATTCTGCTTGAGCTTCGCTTTTTTTGGAATCCTGAATCGCCACACGAAGGTCCTGAGCAATCTTTTTGATGTTTTGAAGGCTTTTACGTGCCCGGGTACCGGCAGACTTATTACCACGTTCAAATTTTTCGTATTCCTGCTTGAGAACTTCCACTTCGTCCAAAAGATTCTGAATGCTCATGATTCCTCCTTACAAGATATAAATATGTGACGGTATGGTAACAGTTATTTACCTTAATTTTCAACACTTAATATTATTCCTGACAACTATATTTGGCCAGAGTAATCTGCTTTTTTTTGCAGAATTCGATACTTTTTAAAGAAAAATCATTCGAAGCTCATCAAATAGCTGGCACGGTATGGAGCAAAATAGGTGTATAACTGGGGAAAGATCCGAACCGCCGATTCCAATAACCATTCCCTGATGTTTGAAAATTTTTCAGATTTTTCAATGATACGCGTATTTGGGCCGGATCCGGTAATTTTACGCAAATAAGAGAGCGCATCCAGGTACCCGCCCAGCGAATCAACCAAACCCAATGCCTGAGCCTGTCTGCCGGTAAAGATTCGGCCATCTGCGAGATTTTTTATTGAATCCCGATCAATCCCTCTGGCTTTGGCAACATCATCAATAAACTGATCGTGGGTGTCATCAAGAAGGGATTGGAGGATCTTTTTTTCACCGTCGGTCATGACCCGATAATTACTTGCGATATCCTTGAATTCACCAGCCTTCAGGGTATTCATCTGTATACCGATTTTGTTAGCCAGATCTTTGTATATAGGAACGGTTAAAATCACCCCGATACTTCCGGTCAAGGTGCCTGGATCAGCAAAGATGCATCTTGCAGGGCTTGCAACATAATAGCCTCCGGAAGCAGCAAGATCCCCCATACTCACGACCAGTGGCTTGCTTTCTTCCTTTATGCGTAAAATCTCTTTATAAATTTCCTGCGAGGGAGCTGTTGCCCCACCAGGTGAGTTTATTTTTACCAGTATTCCCGCAACACTCTTATCGGTTCTGAAAGCGCTTAACTGTTTAACAATACTCTCAGAATTAAGAATAATCCCTTCGATTCGCACTAACCCCAGTCTTTTAAATGAAGCAGATGGGGTGATCCTGGCAGGAGCTCCGGCTAAAAACACCAGACCTAAAATCACAGGTAAAAGAATTATTATTACTATTAAAATGCGTTGAAGCTTTTTCACATCTCACCTGCTCGAACGACTTTTATAATATCCCCAGGCATCAGTACCGAATCGGAATTCAAATTGTTGTGTTTATATAAATTCTGCACCGAAATCCCAAACGAGTTTGCTATTCTCCAGAGATTATCACCCTGTTTGACTTCATAAAATACTACAGAAGATTCCATAACGGATGATTTTATTGAGGAATTAGATGGAATTAGCAGGGTGTCTCCAGCCTTGATAACAGATGATTCGGAAAGATTGTTCAGAATTCGAAGCTCCTGAACCGAAATCGAGAAAAGTCGGGCAATCCCATAGAGCGTTTCTCCTGCAGAAACCTGATATCTCATTCCTCTGTTTTCTGCCAATGGCTTTTGAGGAGATGGTTTACTCTGAGAGACTGTATCCGTTCTCTTTTTTACAATAAGGATACCGTCTGTGTAAATTACCGGCTTTTTAGTGTCCAGATCATTCAGCAGAATCAGTTCATCGATACTCATTGCGAATTTCCGGGCAATTGAGGAGGGAGTATCTCCAGGTTGAACCCTGTACTCCATGTGCCCTTCAGCGAGTGTGGACTTTTGGCTCTTTTTTCCCGGTGAGTTGGCCGGACTCTGGTAAAAAGTCAATATCTGACCGACCCGTATTCCGGCATCATCACTTAATTTATTCCATCTGCAGATCTGATCAGGAGAGACTCCAAAAAGCTCTGAAATTTTCCACACTGAATCTCCAGCTTTGACCTGGTAGGTGATCTTCTGCCCGTTTTTTATCAGAGGATCTTCTGAAGGTATCTGCTTTTTAACTACCTGTTCACTAATTCCCTCACCAGGATTGGACCTGTTTACAGGTATGGGGATAAAAAGGTATTTGCCTGCAATAATCTGGTTGTTCTTCAATCGGTTTATGGATCTGATCGGTTCTTCCGGCACTTTGAAGCGTCTGGCTATGCTGCCAATATTATCCCCTCTTTGTATCTTATACCTGTACCACTTAACTTTTTTGGAATCTGGAATGGATGCATGAAAATCTTTGAAAGTCTGAGAATAGCCCCTGGGAAGATAGAGAAGTACATCGCTCATGTCCGGTGGTGTACACCAGTGAAGAATATGAGGGTTAAATTTGCGCAAAGTGTCGTAATCAATGCCGGTTCCTTCTGCAATATCTCTTAAGTCCAGACATTCGCTGATTCTTACAGTATCAAATATAAAAGTAGCAGTATCTGAAGGATGGTCCAGATTGAAACAGGAGGGGTTCTTCGCTATAGTAAGTGCTGCAAGAAAAAGCGGAACATAGTTCATCGTCTCACGAGGAAGATTCAGATCCCAGTAATTTCTGCTGTTACTGCGGTTAATCGCCCTGCTAAGTCCGCCTTCACCACAGTTATAAGCAGCAAGGGCCAGATGCCAGTCATTAAACTCTTCGTAAAGTTTTTTAAGATAGCGGGCTGCAGCAACAGTCGATTTCAACGGATCACGTCTCTCATCCAACCAGTAATTATTTCTCAATCCATAAATTTTACCGGTGGATGGAATAAACTGCCAGATACCCGATGCATGAGCGTGTGAATAGGCTTTAGGCCTGAAACCGCTTTCGATCAGAGGAAGGTATGCCAGGTCTTCAGGAAGGCCGTGCTCTGTAATGATTTTTTTCATGAAGCCCAGATATTGACTGGCCCGGGGAATCCAGTGATCAATAGTGGTCTTGCGGTTATTATGGTAATAAAAGGTAGCACGTAAAACACGTTCATTCCATACCACAGGCATATTATAAGAGGTCGATTTCCCGCAAAGCAGACTCTGCATGAAAGAACTGTCAGAAGTAAAACTGACCGAATCCAGAGCTTTATACATCTTCTGCTCATTGACCAGTGTTATGATCTCTTCGGGGACCTGAAATTCCTCAGGCATGATTTCGGTGTAAATTTCTACGATATCGTTTAATGAGGTCTCAAAGGAGATCGAATCGGAACTTAGCAGCCCAACACTCTCGATGACGATTTTTAGGACGGAATCTGCTCCAATATAATTTTTCTCATCGCAGAGCTTTCTTGCAGCATTGATCAGCTCTGCTGCATTGCCGATACTGTCAAACTCATCTGAAATGAATTGCGATTCTTCTGTACTGACAGTGATGCTAAGAGAATCGGATTTATCAGCCGAAAATCTATTGGAATATCTGGTAGAGGCACAACCCGTGATTATAAGAAGTATACCGCAGCCTATGAAAATGCGAAAAAAAAAGCAGAGATTTTCTCTCACCAATAACCCTGTAAGCATGAAAAAATGTTATTGCGAAAACTGTGACAATTAAATTCCTCTTACAGCGGTAAATTATATCATGGTATACTGATAAGTGCAAATTTATTAGTGTTACTTACCCCAATGCTGCATGCCCGGATGTCCTTGTGGTGAAAAGAGATCCTGAAATGATCTGCGGTTCTTCTATAAGAGTATAGGATCTCTCTATGAGAATTGTTTATTAGATCTGATAGAGGATCAATCCACAATATGAAGTATCCCGCAGATAAGCGCAAATTGATCGGGAGTTACTTATCCCAATACTGTCTGTCTGGATGTTATCGGCTGAAGCTGTACTTTTATTCCTTGGGTGAAAAGAGACCCTCTGCGGTTTCTGCATTCGTTTACTGCACTCCGGATCTCTTCCTCCAATCTCTTACTATTGGAACCGCAATAATTGACAAAAAATCTGGTTTTCTGTGAACATTGCTGATAATGAGAACACCGCGTACAGGACACTTTTAGAAATTGCATCTTGATCTCCTGATTAGTGGTTAATTACCAGTGTGAGTCAGATATGTATTAAAGTATAATCACCAATGGGTTGTATGTCAATGTAAAATTTGCCCAAGTTATTGTAGTGTATCGCTTAGCTGTTGAATTGATGCGAGTTAAGAGATTCAGGTAATGTAGCAAAAAAAAGTACCCGTAAATCACGGATCAGCCATTTTTTTTGCTAAGTTCTTTAATAGAGAAAATATACGCAACCTGGAGGCAGAAAAGAGACCAAATACTCGGTTTTTATGGCATGATGCAAGTTTAAGCAGGGTAGTCTATCCCTGCTTAAATCAGGCCATTCGTGCCTGTTTTGGCTGTAAGCCGGTTCCCCATAAAGTAATTGCATGAGTGGGGCAGATATGAAGACAGTTCCCGCAGCCAATGCATTTTTCCTTATCTACAACATGACGCTTCCCTTTTTCTCCGGTTATTGCTCCAGGGACCGGACAAACGGTAATACACAATCCACATCCGTCACAGTTGGTATCGATATTGGCTTTTGAACGCTTTTTCACCAAATCGGTGTAGCATTTTGAGGGACATTTATAGGCTGCAGTGATAAAGTTTTCCTCTTTGGAATAATCAAGCACAGGAAGATTATTGTCCATGGTAATCGCACCAGAGGGTGTAGCTTTTACACATAAAGTACAGGCTGTACAACCAACAGAACAGTACTTTTTAACTTTAGCACCTCTGTCACGATTGGAACAGGCCAGGAAAATCTTATGTACCTTAGGAATTAAAGAGATAATTTTTCTTGGACAACTTTTTACGCATTTGCCACAACCGGTGCACTTTTCAGGATCAACTTCAGCAATCCCGTTATCATTGATGAAAATGGCATCAAAGGGACAAGACCTTACGCAGGTTCCTAATCCCAGGCATCCGTTCTGACAAATTTTAGAACCATTACCGATTATTGTTGCCGCATTACAATCCTGGATTCCATTATAGATCGCCCTTTCCGCAGCTTCCTTACGACCACCCTTGCAATGCACCACTGCCATTTGTGGCTCTTCGGCAGAAGCAGTTACACCAAGCAGATCTGCTATAGCATGCGCACATTTTGCTCCTCCCGGAATACATCCATTAGGTGCGGCTTTCCCTTCTGCAACTGCTTTTGCAAACCCACTGCATCCAGCGTATCCGCAGGCCCCACAATTTGCATTGGGAAGAACATCCAGAATCATTGGTATTCTGGGATCGACATGTACAAAAAGCTTTTTGGAGGCAATCCCTAAACCGAGACCGAGGAATGCACCAATAGAACCTACTATGATTAAAGGAATCAAAATTTCCACATCATCCTCCAACAGGCGAGAAGAAGTTTAGACCGGCAAAACCCAGAAATGACAAGGCCATTAGTCCCGCTGTAATAAAAGCTATAGGAAGTCCTTCCAGTCCTTTTGGGATATTGGAAAATTCCAGCTTCTCCCTTAAACCGGCCATTAAAAGCAATGCCAGCATGAATCCAACTCCTGACATCACACCATTTAACAGACTCTCAAAGAAAGTATAAGGTTCACCGGTAAAAGTGTTTACTCCGGTATTAATCAGTGCTACTCCAAGCACAGCGCAGTTAGTGGTAATAAGGGGCAGATAGATCCCCAGCGCTTCATATAATGATGGAGAATATTTCTGCAGAGCCATTTCGACCAATTGCACCAGTGCTGCGATTACCAGTATGAAGATGATTGTTTGCAGGTATGCCACATCATACGGAATAAGAATAAACCGGTTTATCACCCAGGTAAAGCTGGAAGCTATTGCCATCACAAAAACGACTGCCATTCCCATTCCGGTGGCACTGGAGAGTTTCTTGGATACACCAAAAAAAGGACATAAACCCAGAAACTTGGAGAGAATGAAGTTGTTGATGAATACTGCACCGATGGAAATTGAAATAATATTGGCAATATTATTCATGCTTTTGTATCCTTTCTGCGATTACCCAGATACCGGACAAGCGCCATGACTGCAGCAATGGTGAAAAATCCTCCGGGTGCCAGAATAAAAACCGTCATTGGATCATATCCAGGGAAAAAATTCAGGCCCAGCAGTTTGTTACTTCCTAAAATCTCCCGGATAATGCTGAGAATACAAAGTGAGGCTGTGAATCCTAAACCCATCACTATGCCATCAATTAAGGATTTTAACGGATTGTTTTTTGATGCATAAGCCTCAGCCCGACCCAATATGATACAGTTAACCACTATCAGGGGCACAAATATTCCCAATTGCTTATCAAGAGCGGGGAGATAAGATTTCATAAGTAACTGCACCATAGTCACAAAAGTAGCAATTACTACAATAAAACAGGGAATTCGAACCTTCCCGGGAATTCCTTTGCGAACGATCGATATTATGACATTTGAGCAAGCCAGCACAAATGTCACCGCCATTCCCATTCCAAAACCATTTTGAACAGAAGTACTGGTTGCCAGTGAAGGACACAGTCCCAGCACCAGAATCAGGAGCGGATTTTCAGTGATTATTCCTCGCTTTAGTTCTTCTTTGAGCATATTAACTTCCCTGTAAAGCATTCAGATAAGCACGGGCCTGTTTCTCAAGTCCGTTGGTTATAGCTCTGGTTGAAATTGTGGAGCCGGTTATTGCAGTTACACTGTTCTGTGATAGAAGTTCACTGCGTTTATTATTGTCCAGTTTATGCCACTCGCCAGTTGTTTTATCAATTGCAATCGCTTTATTGATATCAATTCCTTCGAATTGTTTGGTGAACCACCGAAGACCTTCCTCTTTTTTACCAAATAAACCATTCCAGATATACTTCTTGGAGATGCTCTCTGAGACTCGTGCTCCTAAACCTGGAGTCTCCGATTGTTCAAGAATGCTCATCCCCATTATTTTACCATCTTCTGTAACACTAACCAGATAATGGATATCACCAGCGTATCCTCTGCTGGAGATTTTAAAAGCATAAGCCGTCTGATTTTCATTTTTGGCAATCCAGTATTGTGATGGACAACCTGCAGTGCTGCAGTGCATTTCAGTTATTTCACTGTTTTGGGGCATTATCTGCTCAAGAGCGCTCTTTTCGGCAATCTGATTCTGCTCCAGAATCCGGTCTTTGGTTTTAGAGTTTGTGAACGCGATTGCCAGTGCTGCAGTTAATGAAACAATAGTGAGGACAACCGTTAATTTAATGATATCAGCCACGTTTTCTCACCTTTCCATAAATTGACGGTCTGGTGTATCTTTCAATCAAAGGAACAAAAAGGTTCATGATAAGTATGGAGTAGGAAACCCCTTCGGGATATCCGCCAAATTTTCTTATGATAAAGGTCAGAATCCCGCATCCCAGGGCGAAATAAACTTTCCCGCCAGGAGTTATCGGAGAAGTAACCATGTCGGTCGCCATAAAGAAAGCACCCAGAAAAAGCCCACCCGAAAGAATCTGAAATAGCGGGATTGCGATAGCTGTCTGGGAAAGGAGATTTCCGGTTCCGTTGAAAAGCCAGAAAAGAAGAAATACTGTCCCTATATAAATGAAAGGGATTCTGAATCCGATTATCTTTTTATGCCACAGGATTATGGCTCCGATCAGAAGGGCAATTGCAGATGTTTCTCCTATACATCCACCTACATTTCCAACAAACAGGTTCATCAGCGCATCCTGGAAATTGAGATTAGCAATACTGCCATCTCTAACGGCTGTTTTAAAGAAGGCCAGAGGTGTGGCACTTGTCATTCCATCAAATCCGGAAAGTGTACCTTTGATTATTCCCTGAGGAGCGCTCCAACTGGTCATGGCAGCCGGGTAGCAAGCCATCAGAAATGCCCGTCCCGCCAGGGCTGGATTTATAAAGTTGGAGCCCAGTCCTCCGAAAGCCATCTTGGCAACACCAATCGAAAATATGGAACCCAAAGCCATCATCCACCAGGGAAGAATGGGGGAGACATTAAAGGCAAGCAGGATTCCGGTGATTACAGCGCTGAAATCTCCCACTGATTTCGGCTTCCCTGTTAATCGCGTAATAATGAATTCGGTTAATACCGCGAAGCTCACAGAAACACAGGTCAGAAATATCGCCCGCCAGCCAAAAAACAGTAAAGAGGCAATTAATGCAGGGCATAGCGCGATTACCACCCAACGCATAATATCAGGAACGGTTTCTGGGTGCCTGATATGAGGTGATGATGATAAATTGAGCTGAAACTTAGCTTTCTCAACACCGCTTGCCAGTTTCTTTTCACCGTTTTCAGTTTTTGTGATGGTCTGATTTATCATTTTTATATCGATCCCTTGTGAAAATCATTTATTTGTGGCTGCCGCACGTTTGGCTTGAGCATGAAATTTACCCAATTTCACATAGTGCACCAGATTAATCTTTGAGGGACAAACATATGTGCAGGAACCGCACTCCATACAATCCATGATATTCCATTCCATTGCCTCATCTATACTTTCTTTTTCGATAAATTTGGCAAGCCTTGATGGAACCAGATGAATCGGGCAGGCAGCAACACACCGTCCACAGTTAATGCAGGGATATTCTCTGATTGCAGGTTGTACTTTATCATAAACCAAAAGGCCTGAAGTCGATTTGATGACCGGAGCATCCAGATCCGATTGTGCTATTCCCATCATTGGGCCACCCATGATTACTTTTTGGGTAGCTTTGAAATCCACCTCACATGCTTCCAGAAGCAATCGAATGGGGGTCCCGATTCTAACCAGCAGATTTTTAGGATTTTTTACAGTTGGCCCAGTCACTGTCACCACACGCTCATATAATGGAATTCCGCCAAGGATAGCATCTCTCACAGCCACTGCAGTACCTACGTTCTGAACTACACAACCAGCATCCATCGGAAGACCACCTGATGGCACCTGGCGACCGGTCACTGCATTGATAAGCTGTTTTTCACCCCCCTGAGGGTATTTCGCACCAAGTCTGGCCAAAGTCACATCTTTGTAAAGACTATCAGAGAGCAGCTTATTAACCAGTTTGATGGCATCAGGTTTGTTCTCTTCAATGCCGATAAAGCATTTCTTTGCACCCAGTATTTTTTTGAGAATAAGCACTCCGGTAAGAAGATCTTCTGTACGCTCAAGCATCAAACGATGATCTGCAGTAAGATAGGGTTCACATTCCGCTCCATTAATAATCAGAACATCGATAGGCTTGTTGCTGGGAGGCGATAATTTTACGTGAGTGGGAAAACTTGCTCCTCCCATTCCCACAATTCCGGCAGCCTGAACCATCTGAATCAGCTCACCTTGAGCAGCTTCTCTCCATGGTTTGTTCAGCGGGCTAAGCAACTGTTTTTCTTCAGCGCTGTCGTTTTCTATTTCTACCCCGATAACCTGCTTACCCATTGGATGGGGAAAGGGACCTACCGAAAGAACCGTTCCGGACACCGATGAGTGCACAGGAGCGGATACAAATCCACCTGCTTCACCTATCAATTGTCCAATACTCACCCGGTCTCCGCGTTTAACCACCGGTTTTGCAGGTGCACCAATGTGCTGTTGTAATGGAATAATTACCTTGCCGGGGGCAGGGAATACTTCAATAGACAGCCTCGCTGTCTGAGCTTTGCTGTGCGGTGGATGAATACCACCTTTGAATGTAAATCGCCTGGACAATTATGTCTCCCATTTTAGCGGTCGTGATATAGCTTTGAAGGCACACTTTTTCTGTCCGAAAATCGGTCGTATTTCGAAGAGATAAAAACTACAACCAGCCCCATTCCCAGTCAAGACTCATGTAGGTGCTCTGATCTGACAAAAAACTCATATCCGCTTTGCCGCATGCTATTTTTTACAGGTACCCTTTTTTGTTTGAAATATATCAATAGTGCTTCGGCTTTTTAAAGGTGTTTTTTTATGGGCATCCCTTCAGTTCCTCTTCCTGTAAAACTGGTTATAGCAGTTACTTATAATCCACTTTCAATAGATCTCGACAATGTTATAAAGATCCTTGATCACAAGTTCGGTAAGCAGGAATACAGCTACGGACCAATTCCTTTCTCATGGTCTGAATACTACAGCGATGAGATGGGGCCTTCTTTAATGAAATATTACTACAACTACAGCTCTCTGATCGACAGAGAGCGACTCATTGATATAAAGCTTTTCACCAACAGTATCGAACAGCAATTCTCTGTTGAGGGAAAACGGATCGTAAACATCGATCCGGGGTATTTGGCCAGAGATAAATTTGTTCTTGTTACCACCAAAGATTTTTATCACAGACTGTATCTGGGCAAAGGCATCTATGGAGAAGAAACTCTTCATTATAGAAAAGGGAAATATCGTTTCTTTTCCTGGACTTATCCGGATTATCGACAAAAGCCGCTTTATGAATTTCTTGAAAAGGCCAGAGCAACGCTGGCAAGGGATCTTGCAAGAGAATTTAATAGTTGAAATTCACAGGAATGGAGTTCTCTATCTTGTTTCGAATTTCGGATTTCGGATCTCGAATTCTTCATTCATACTCCTGTTCCGGTTTGGAATTTATATCATTGTAATTTGGAAAATTGTTTGGGATTTTGGATTTTGTAAGTTGTGATTTATTTGGGACACAGTGATCTTTCGTAAAATTAACCAGACACTACTGGCCTTAACCTGAGTTATAAGGCCTCCTCTGACATTTCGTGCTCTCCAATCTGAATCCCGAATGCCAAAGGAGGTGGTTCTTATGCTCCGATTACAGCGACAGATTCACCGATATTAATATGATTGTCAGACCTGCTGTAACTCATTTTCCTGGGGTGTCTCGACCGGTTCATCGGTAGAATCGTTGCGGGCGATTCTTGCACGCTGAACGTTTTCAGTTTTCTCGATTATTCCATTTATCAGGGCGATTGCTTCATCATACTGACCGGGTTTATCCTCGGCTTCCATGTTAAGCCGGGAGAAAAGCTTTTCGTTGATCTGATCTATCAGGTTATCCGCAGCCTCTCTAACACTTGGAATAATCTTTTTTTCCTTATAGTTTACAATGACTTTCTCCTGAATATCCAGAAATTCGCTTTCTGCTATTTTCAGATTGTTGTAGATATCTTCTATAGAATTGTTTCTGAACAATTCCAACCGTTCATCGAACTTTTTGAACAGGTTTGCCAGTTGGTTTGACTCGTCATTGTTACTGGATTTTGGTTTTCGGCCAATATTTACAATGATTTCGTATAATTCTTTAGCAGACTGCTGAACCTGTGGATTGTAATAGCATAACAGGTCGGACTCCAGCCTCAGGGCAAGGGCACGGTAGAGCGCATCCCGATTTGCATCAGCGGCATTGGCCTGAATTGTAAATTCATTCCTTCGAACCCTGGTTATGGCATTGTTTAAAGCAGCAAGAGCCTCTTCGCTTTTCTCAAGGTTTTTGCCAAGTGCTTCGGAAGGAGTTGATTTTGTCTTCACTGTGGATAGCACTCTGGAAACCATCGAAGCCAGAGTTTTCCAGTAATAGTTGAAAACCTTTTTGGTAATTTTTTTGATCATAGAATTCCTCCATGTAAGAAAGTCAGACGTGAGTAATAAAATGCGACTGAAGCGGAGCATAAAGATGTCGCATGATTAATGGTATTGACTCAATCAATATATGTAAGGTTTGTTGTAAGCACAATATAAAAATCGACAAAAATCAGTTTTGGCAATTCTCAATCCAAATAGCTTTACCCCAATACCATGATGTAATGCGCAGTGTGCAAGAAACAGATGAAAGTTTCTAATTTAGGCTGGTCTTAAATCCAGTCCGAGGTAATCGGTGTGCAGATATAGAAACTTGAGTTTCAGACCGAGGTAATCGATGAGCAGGTATAGGAACTTGAGTTTCCGTCTGAGGTAATCGGTGTGCAGATATAGGAACTTGAGTTTCCGTCTGAGGTAATCGGTGTGCAGATATAGAAACTTGAGTTTCCGTCTGAGGTAATCGGTGTGCAGATATAGGAACTTGAGTTTCCGCCCGAGGTAACCGGTGTGCAGATATAGGAACTTGAGTTTCCGCCCGAGGTAATCGATGAGCAGATATAGAAACTTGAGTTTCCGTCTGAGGTAACCGGTGTGCAGATATAGAAACTTGGTTTTTCTCACCGGGCGTTGCCCGGTGCTAAGCTAGAGCGCCCTTTCAGGGCTCATTGAACAGGCAATCTCTTTATAAACAGTAATTGATATTTTTTGCTCTTTCTCTTACAGCCTCAATTGCGTCTGCGCTCCAGTCAGGAAGACAGGTGATGAAATAGGAATCGTTATGCCACAATGGATCTCTTTCAAGAAGAGGGAATTGTTTCAGATAATACTGGTAAAGCGATGTTCCAGGAACAGGCGAGATAAAAACCGGCTTTACTTTTATTCCCATCGATCCCACATAATCCATCTCGTTTAGCATCTGTTGAGGAGTCTGGTTCCTCAACCCTCCCATCATATACACTCCGGTATCCTTATCTGAGCAATACTTTTTTATTAACCCGATCTTGTCTTCCAGCTCATTGCAGCTTACCTTTGCAGAGGTGTCCTGAAGGTATTTTTTGTCTCCGCTCTCATAACCAAACCTGAAAGTGGTAAAGCCGGCCTCTGTCATAAGGTTCAGGAGCGGCTCGGTGATAAATCGCAGATGCATGCCGTTTGGTGTATGGAAACGGATCTTATATTTACGTTCGATTATTTTCCTGAGAAAAGGAATAAATACTTTCTGTGGATTATAAAGCAGTGCATCATCGTAAAGGGCAAAATCGCAAACCCCGAATTTTTCGATCAGGAATTCAATCTCCTGGAGAATCAGTTCTACAGGGCGATAATGGAAAGAGGGCTGCAATATCTTTGAGGCGCAATAGCTGCATCTCATTGGACATCCCAGAGAAAGCAGAGCCGGACCATGATTTATCGGTTTGCGTAACTCTTTGAAAGCGGTCAAAAAGGAGGGTTCCGGCCTCTCTTTTATTTCAAGCAGAGTCAGAGTCATGGGATCAGAAAGTTCACCGATGAAACAATTTTTGTCAAAATGCCGCTTGAAAAACTGTGGTATCAGCCGTGAAGCAATTCCTCCTACCACTACAGGAATTGTCGGCCATTTTTCTCTGATGATTTTAATTGTCTCGAGTACTCCCGGAGCCCAGTAAGTCATCATGCTGCCAATGCAGATAAGATCTGGTCCTGGAGTTCTTTCCAGAAAATCCCGAAACTCCCCGATTGGTTTCCCGTAAAGCTTGTACTTGCGTTTAATATTACTGTATAAAGCTGGTTTAGAGATCTCAGTGAAATTAAAGCTGGCAGTTCCATGTTTTCTGGGTGATGAGCTATAGCTCTGTAAACAGTTGAAATAGCTGATCGAGTGTCCGTTTTTTCTCAGTATATCCATCAGGAAATACAAGCCCAACGGATGCATCCATTCATCATAGAGTTTGAAATCGGTTACATAAGGATTTATTACAAGTATTTTCATATAAGTTCGAAATACTAAATACTAAATTAGAAAATTCGAGTCTCCCTAGGGATGCCCCCTAATCCCCCGAAGGGGGACTTTAGGATCCCGTAACGTTACTGGGTGGAAATCCGATGGGGTTTAGATCTTTCCGGTCCAAAAGTCTCCAGATGTACATCGGGTGACTTTCGGGGGGCCAGGGATTTAGTGGATTCTGATCTTTTTTTTACTTTGATATTCGTTACGGCATTATTTCCGAGTTCAAAGTTCAGAGGTTCTGATTTCTTTTACTTCGATATTCGAAATTCGTCCTTCGTTATTCGATATTCTATCTGGATCAAATATGGCATTTAGAGGATGGGAAAAGGTAAAAATAAAAAAGGATGATGGGGAAGTGGTTGATGGGATCGCCCCGTTAATCATTTCTGCCAGCAGAGCTACCGATATTCCGGCGTTTTACTCACGATGGTTTATGGAGCGGCTCAATAAAGGTTATGTTAAATGGATCAATCCTTTTAGCGGTAAGCCTCAGTATGTATCATTTCAGAAATGCCGTTTTATTGCATTCTGGACCAAAAATCCTTCTCCGATTATTCCTCTTTTAAGCGAAATCGAGGGAAAAAAGATCAGATACTTTTTCCAGATGACCCTGAATGACTATGAAAAAGAAAGACTGGAGCTTCATGTACCTTCATTGGATGAGAGGATCTGCAATTTCAGGAGTTTATCCAGACGGATTGGCCCAGAGAAGGTTTTCTGGCGATTCGATCCGATTATTCTGACAGGCACCATCACACCCGAAGAAATTCTGGGAAGAATAGAACGGATCGGAAATCGATTGGCTGGTTTTACAAAACGGCTTACAGTCAGCTTTCTCTCCCGTTATGCAAAAGTGGACAGAAATCTTAAAAAGGCTGGTCTGGTGATAAGAGATCCTGATTCGAAGAGTGTTAAAAAAATCGGTGAAGGATTGAGAAAACTGTCGCAAGGCTGGGGCATGAAGGTGGTATCCTGTGCTGAGCAGATTGACTTGTCAGATTATGGTATTCACAACGGAAGCTGTATCGATCCGATAGTTGTAGCGCAGAATTTCGGTGATGACCCTGAGCTGAGAGAATTTTTAGGATTGAATATAGAAAAAGATGTTTTTGGCAATGAAACCTTTAGCTTCAGAGCGGGTTTGAAAGACAGTGGTCAGCGCAGTTTGTGCCGCTGCCTGGTGAGCAAGGACATTGGCAGGTATGATACCTGTGCTCATGGATGTGTCTATTGCTATGCGAATTCTTCGGTGCAGAATACGGCAAAAGATTTAGGATTTTTGACCTGAGACCCAAACCGTGTTCAGGTTGAAGAAGAGAGCACAGCCAACCGGGCCTGTCTTGTCAGGTAAAGAATTGACATTTTGCACTGGTTTTAGTCGGTAGTATACATCCAATAATCCATTATCCGGATTCACCTTGAAGAGGGGAACCGATTTTTTATACCGGACTGCAGATCGGTGCTTTAGTTGCATGCAGAGGTTGCAATATGATAAGTTGTTAATTTTCCTCTGTCCCCGGAAGGGATCGGTTCAACCGAAATAACTCGGAGGAAAATCTGGTACTTAATTTTTAATTTAAGTGGGTCACAGATCTTTCGCACCGGACT
>Ga0209510_1002025_pt1 | contig 21568 bp, 18 predicted proteins | sample BiotimSIPDNA_FD_185749 | JGI IMG/M metagenome (GOLD analysis project Ga0209510, IMG submission 185749) | Anaerobic biogas reactor microbial communites from Washington, USA - Biogas_R1 time_0 SIP DNA (SPAdes) (version 2) | ecosystem: Engineered > Bioreactor > Anaerobic > Unclassified | place...
CCTCGATATGAGCGGTGCCAATCAGTTGATCGGCCGCGGTGACATGCTCTTCTCACAAGGAAGCAACCTGATTCGCATTCAGTGTGCTTTCGTAGACACCCCCGAAGTGGAGGAAATCACCCAGTACATTGGCAAGCAGAACGGCTACGATAGGGCCTTTGCGCTGCCTGATGTGGCGACGGAGGCTGATGCAGCACCCGGAGCTGTGGACCTGAACGACCGAGATCCGCTCTTCGATGAGGCCGCACGTCTGATTGTGGTGCACCAACAGGGCTCCACCTCGCTGATCCAGCGCAAGTTCTCGATTGGGTACAACCGTGCGGGACGACTGATGGATCAACTGGAGGCTGCCGGTATCGTGGGGGCCACCCAGGGTAGTAAACCGAGGGATGTCTTCATCGCCGATGAATATTCACTGGAGAAACTCCTCTCCTCCCTGCATTGAGAGAAAACAACATCTTCGAATCCGAATAACACTAAAGGGGGTAACACTCAGTGTAATCAACCGTTGCTTTAAACCGGAGCACCTCTTTGTTGTCTAAACGATAAACCCATTAAAAAGGATCAGGATGAAGAAAAGAAATATACTCACCATCGCAGTTTTGCTCATCACCCTCATGGTGCATTCACAGCAGCCTTCTGCCGAAGCAAAAGTATTGCTCGACAAGACCTACGCATCTTTTGAAACATCAAAAGGAATCCGCCTCACCTTTCGTGCTGCCACCCTCGGCAGCGACGGCAGCGAACAGGCTGCGATGGAGGGCACCGCTTTCATCAAAGGTGACAAATTCAGACTTGAAACCAACCAGATGGATGTCTGGTTCGATGGCTCCACGCAATGGGTATTGATGAAAGAGGTGAATGAAGTGAACATCAGCTCCCCTACACAGGATGAGATCACAGCTGTCAGCCCCCTGGCCCTGCTGGGCATCTACCGCAACGGCTACATCCTTACAGCTCCGGTCAGCAAAACCATCCATAGCAGGCAGGTTCAATTGATCAGGATGGTACCGGCCGTCGGAAACATGGAATATAAAGAGGTGGAAGCTGCGATCGACCAAAAGAGCCACACATTGGTACAGGTGACGCTGACCATGCAAAACGGCAGCAAGCAACGAATCGACATCTCAGACTACAATGCCAACCACAACTTCGCAGACGGGGATTTTCGCTTCGACAAAAACGGTCATCCCAACGTCGAGATAATCGACCTTAGATAAAGCCTCCGGGGATGCAACTCCCTCCATATTTTCCATTTACCCCGGATAGATATTGCAAATATCGGTTCCCTGTGTGAGAGAATATTTGTACCTTTGAAACAATTATTCAACCAAACCCCTTCTCCCGATGACTCCCTGACGGAGAAGGTTTTTAAATTGTAACGAAACATATGAACGAGAAAGTAAGATGTCTGATCATTGGATCAGGACCGGCCGGCTACACCGCTGCCATCTATGCATCAAGAGCTAATCTGGAACCGGTGCTCTACGAGGGAATGGAACCTGGAGGACAGCTGACCACCACAACTGAGGTGGAGAACTTTCCAGGATATCCGGAAGGCATCACCGGTCCCGAGATGATGGAAGACCTGAAAAAACAGGCGACCCGCTTTGGCGCCGACGTACGTTCGGGAAGAGCAACAGCTGTCGATTTCTCAGTACGCCCCCTGCAGGTGACAATCGATAATGAAAAGGTGATCGAAGCCGATACGGTGATCATCTCCACCGGTGCCACCGCAAAATACCTGGGCCTGGATGACGAGAAGAAATATGCCGGACAGGGTGTCTCAGCATGTGCCACATGTGACGGTTTCTTCTACCGCAAGAAAAAAGTAGCTGTAGTGGGTGGTGGCGATACTGCCTGCGAGGAAGCCACATACCTGGCCGGATTGGCCGAGAAGGTCTATATGATTGTACGCAAGCCCTATCTTCGTGCTTCACAGATCATGCAGGATAGGGTATTGAACAATCCAAAGATAGAGGTTCTTTTCGAGCACAATGCAGTAGGTCTCTTCGGCGAAAAAGGTGTGGAAGGTGTGCATCTGGTTAAACGAATGGGCGAAGCAGATGAAGAGCGGTACGACATTGCAGTTGATGGATTCTTCCTGGCAATCGGACACAAGCCCAACACCGATATCTTCAAGGATTATGTAGAACTCGACGAAGTGGGATACATCAACACCGAAGCTCCCACCACCAAGACCAACGTGGAGGGTGTTTTTGCCTGTGGTGACGTAGCTGACCCAATTTACCGCCAGGCAGTGACTGCTGCCGGCACAGGCTGTCGTGCAGCCATGGATGCTGAACGTTATCTCACTGAAAAAAGTCTCTGAGCAAACGGAACATAATCATTCAAAATGATTTAACTCCCTGTACCACTACAGGGAGTTTTTTGTTGTCTGAACAGGCTGAGAGCGAAAAAAAATGATTACATTTGCTACTGATTCACCAATATGCATTATTCATGAAGAAAACGCTTCTTTTACTATGGTTTCTCTCTAGCGTTCTTTTATCCCAGGCTCAGCTTTCAGAGGCCACTTACCGTGAGGGCAATGACTCACTCTGCCTGAAAGATCAACATGCCATGTTTCACCTCAGTGGCTTTGCAGGACTATCTGTTGCACAGGTGGGAGAAGGGAAATATGAGCAGCTGGGAGATATATTGGTGGTTCACACCGGTGAGTATTCAGGTGAAAAATCCTCTTCCCGTACACTACCCTCATCACGAAAAGACAGCTGCATGGTGGAAGTTGTGGGTAGTAACAATTATCCCTTATACCCAATTCTGGTTGAGTCATACAGCAAATCGGGTAAACTGCTGGAAGGGAAGGTGACCTCTCAGGAAGGAAAACTGTTTCTCTCGGAAACGGAAAAAATCGGTTCAATCGTTGTTTCGGCTTTGGGATACCATACCCATCGCATGCAATATGAGCCTGAACTTGACTATCGGGTTCAGCTCGCAGAAAATGAGATCATTGAAAACAGGGAAGTGGTGTTTCGATGCAACATTATCGATGAGGAAACCATCTCACTGTTAATGTTGAGTGATGACTTCAAAGCAGGCAAAAATCGTGACCGCGAATTGCAGAAGTTACTCAAGAAAGCCCGACGCAACAACAAGATAGACAAACGGATGAAAAAGGTATACGTCCCTTACGAACGGAAGTTCTAGAAAGGGAGTACGTCAGGAGAGCAACTGCCGCACCTTTTCAGAGACTACCCGTCCCTCAGCGCTGCCCGCCAACCGTTTGGTAGCGACTGCCATCACCTTCCCCATCTCTTTTACAGAGGCAGCACCTGTCTCTGTGATAATCTCCTGGATGATTGCTGTCAGTTCCTCGTCGGTAAGTTGTGCCGGAAGGAACTGCTGGATTACCTTTATCTGTTCCAACTCAGGTTCGGCAAGGTCGCTCCGGTTTTGTGAAGCATAAATCTCGGCACTCTCTTTACGCTGTTTCACCATTTTTTGCATGATGGCCACTGTTGCTTCATCAGTGATCTCTTCGGGAGCACCCTTGGCGGTTCTTGCTTCCAACAACTCCTTTTTGATCCCGCGCAATGCTTCTAACCGCACTTTGTCTTTGGCCAACATTGCCTTTTTAATCTCTTCGCTTATTACATCCAAAAATGCCATATTCGTTTCTCCTCTTTCAATTACAACTCAATTCTATTTGTCAAATATTTCAGAACGTCAATCAAACAACGATCCTGATGCCTGAGGTGTATCGGTTTTAAAGATCCTCGGATTAAAATCCGGTTCGCGTTTGAAGACAGGAGTCTTCTCCAGTGCCTCCAGCACCTTGTCGTCGTCCAGTTCATCAATGCTGAGCACAAAAGGTTCCAGCCTGTAGTTGACGGTGGTGAGTGATTTGAGACCTTTCTTGCCGTAGTATTTCTCTATCAGTTCCTTGTCCTTACGCTCCTGCTCGATCCTGGCATCATGCTCAATCTGGCGCTGTATCTCCTCAGCCTTGGTACGTTCCTGATGTTGCTCTTCGATGCCGGGCACATCTGTGATGGAAAAGCCGGTGGCCAACAGTGTCACTTTCACCTCCTGATCAAGTTCCTCCTCTACTGCCGCACCCCATATTACCTCTATCTCCCTGCTGAACTTGGACATGAAGTCATGCAGTGCATTCATCTCTTCCATCATAAGAGGGTTCTCCTCGCCAAAGGAGAGGTTCAGCAGTATCTTCTTGGCACTGAACACATCGTTGTTGTTCAGCAACGGGGAGTGGAGTGCATTGCGGATGGCATCGTTGATACGATCCTCACCAGTGCCGAGACCGCTGCTCATGATCGCCACGCCACCATCTTTCAGTGTGGTTTCCACATCAGCAAAGTCGAGGTTCACATGACCATGCATGGTGATGATTTCGGCTATGCTGCGGGCAGCTGTAGCCAGTGTGTCGTCTGCCTTGGCAAAAGCGTTGAGCATGGTCAGGTCGCTGTAGATATCACGCAGCCGTTCGTTGTTGATCACCAGCAAGGCATCAACGTTAGAGGCAATCTCCTCCACCCCTTTGAGTGCCTGCACAATTTTACGTGGCCCCTCAAACATGAAAGGGATGGTAACGATCCCCACCGTAAGAATCCCCATCTCTTTTGCCACACGGGCTACGACAGGGGCTGCACCGGTACCGGTACCACCTCCCATACCGGCAGTGATGAAGACCATTTTGGTACCATCATTGAGCAGATCCTCGATCAGCTGCACGCTCTCTTCGGCAGCCTTACGGGCCACTTCGGGCTTGTTTCCGGCACCTAGACCTCCGGTGGTATGCTGTCCCAGCTGCACCTTCACCGGTACGGGTGATTCCTTCAGCGCCTGGTTGTCTGTATTGCATAATGCAAACGATACATCGTGAATCCCACCCTCAAACATGTGGTTCACGGCGTTGCCACCGCCACCGCCCACACCAATCACCTTGATGATGGTATCGGTACGACTATCTATCAGAAATTCAAGTATCTCTTCATTCATTGCACACTGTTGTTACTTGGTTATTCGTCATCTTCTGAGAAGATGTTGCCGAACATATCTTCCATTTTCGTGAAGAAACCACCCTCAGTCTTCTCCGCTTTTTCTTTTTTCACCTTCTCCTTTTTAACCTTTTTCTCTTTCTCCGATTTGGAGCGCCACGGCCAAACGGAGGAGGAGGATTCTTCCTCATCGGATGCAGCTTCTGTCATATCCACCTCATCTCTCTCACAGTCGTCAGCTGCCGTAAGGAGCATTCCCAGCGCGAGCGTGAAGGAGGGATCACCAGTCAATTCAGGTGCGTTGTTAACCATGGCTTTACGTGCAGTTGCTTTGCGCACTGCCATCTTCAGTTTTTGCCCGAGGTAGAGATCCAGGTTTTTAAGCAGTGAGGCGCCACCGGTGATGATCGCACCCGCCCCCAGCTGTCCCTCATAACCGGAGAGGGAGATCTGTTCGCGGATGTTGGCGATGAGTTCATCGAGGCGCATAACGATCACCTTGTTCAGTTCAGCCAGGTCTACATCGGGTTTGGAAGAGAAGGGTGAGGAGAAGATTGGTCCCTCGTGTGTCTCTATGGCTTTCCCAAACTTTATTTTGAGTTGTTCAGCATCGTTCTCGGTGAAGTTGAGCGCGCAAATATCTTTGGTGATGCTCCGTCCGCCAAAGGGAATCACCACCATCCGACGAAGGATGCCCTCCTTGTAAACCGAAAGAGTAGTGGTACCGGCACCAAAATCGAGGAACGCACATCCTAACTCTTTCTCTTCGTCGGTGAGGGCGATGGCAGCAGTGGCAGTAGGACCCACCACATATCCTGCAATTTCCAGTTCAGTTTTCGTAGAAATGCTCTTCTCTATGTTGTTCATCAGGTTGGGGCGTCCAACAATCAGCTCAAAACCTGCTTCAATCTGGCTGCCGGTCACACCTACAGGACTTCTCTCCGGCTTATCGTCGATGTAATACTCCACATCAGCCACCTGGTAGTTTCGCTTCATGTCGGGCTGGTATTTCTCAGCAACACTGCGCAACTGGGCAACCACCTCATCGGTGACCATTCCGCCCGGCAGACGTCTCATCTCGTTGAACTCCATGGTGTGGAGCGACTGACCGGCCAGCGACACGTACACCCTGCCGATTTTACGATCGCTGCTGTTTTCCAGTATCCGCACCAGCTTGTGCACGTTAGCCCCTGCCTGTTCGATGTTATAGATCACTCCCCTGCGTATGGAGTTGCCGGAGTCAATGCTTCCGCTGGCAATCACTGAGATGACGCCACTGTCGTTCCTGCGCCCCATCACACCCTTTATTCTGGTGGTGCCCAAATCGATCACTGCAGTAAATCCTGATGAAGTCATATGATTGATGAACTTTTATTTATATCTTTTTTAACAAACACTCTCACAAACGCTTTTGTTTGCATCTTCACATCATTTAATGGAGGTTTCGGCGGTTAGTTACCGTTTGAAGAGCAACCAATTGTCAGCAGTGCCTGTTACTTCCTGGTGCAAACCACCTGGTTTTCATACTTCAGGTTGATCTCACTGTATCGATTCCATCCCACAACGTTCAAACCCTCATCTACAAAACGGACAAATTTGGAGAGCTTGGCCGTGTAATCCTCAAGGCTGCCCATCACCACATGAAAATCACCCGCACGGGGAATCAGCACCACATCACCATTGCTTCTCACATCGATCTGTTCGATCCATGCATCCCAATCGCCATTGCGACGCAGGAACATGGCAAAATCGTACAACTGATCGCTGGCAAACGCCTCAGTGACTGCTCCTGTTGCCAACGGCACATATACTGTAAAGGCTGATGAAACAGGCATGATGCGTCGCTCCTGGTCCACGTAAAAACTTCCCTCTTTGTCGGAGATGACCCTCAACACCGGTTGTCGTTGACGAATGAAAGCAACAATCCCGCTGCCGGGAGTGGTATAGACCTCCGCCGACTCCACCAGTTGGTTTGTAAGAATGGTGTCACGGATTGCAAGGGTATTGATCTCACTGAAGGGTTTCCCTACAGGAAAAAGCTTGTGACGCTTCACCAATCTTTCTACATCGCTCGCAAGCACAAACTGGGTCCTACTACTGTCTTCAATCACCACCTCAAAGGTTTCACACAGCTTGTTACGTGCAACCTTCCTGAAATAGGCGGCAGAGAAGACCAGGTAACCAATTGTCACCAGTGCGACCAGTATGACCAGGGTTTTCTTCAAGTGTTGATTGGTTTGATTTGACATTGCAAAGATACATCAAGATGCGCAAAGGCCCTGCAAATTAATGTTCGTTAATCATTCATCAGATAGCGTTCACGCAACATCTTTTCTATTGCCGGCAGCAGCCGGTCGATGTCACCGGCACCAAAAGTCACAAGCACTTCCATCTCGAGGTTGCACAGACAATCCAGCACCCCTTCTTTGCTGCACAACTGCTTCTGTGCAAGGGTGATCTTTTCGAGGAGCATCCCGGAGGTAACCCCCTCAATCGGCTCCTCCCGTGCAGGATAGATGTCGAGCAGGATAACCTCGTCGGCGAGAGAGAGGCTCTCGGCAAACTGATCGGCAAAGTCACGTGTGCGACTGTATAGATGGGGTTGAAAGAGAGCTGTCAACTTCCGTTCCGGGTAGAGCGCCTTGATCGATTCGATGGCTGCTGTCAGCTCCCTGGGGTGGTGGGCGTAATCGTCGATGAATACGATCCGGTCGCTCTTGATATGGAAGTCGAACCGTCTTCGTGCACCTGCGAAGCTTGACATAGCTTTCCTCATCTCATCAGCAGTCGCCCCGCATAATTCAGCAGCCGCCATGGCAACCACACTGTTCTCTATGTTGATCTTCACCGGCACCCCAAGGTTGATATCGTTTATCCTACGTTTGGGAGAGACATAATCAAACCGGATCTCACCATCACCGATGCGAATATTTTCAGCATGGTAATCGCCTTCCAATTCTGAATAACTCTGCACATTGACCCCTTGAACGGTTTGGGAGGTGAGTGCTGTCCCCTTTTTAAGTAAGAGCGTCCCCCCGGGCCGGATCAATGAAGTGAAATGTTCAAAGCTCTCGCGATATGCCTCTGCCGTTCCGTAGATATCCAGGTGATCAGGGTCTGCAGAGGTGATGATGGCAATTTGAGGTCTTAGCCAGTGAAAAGAGCGGTCATATTCATCAGCCTCGACAACGGTAATTTTGCTCCGTTCAGAAAGTAACAGATTGGTGTTGTAGTTTTTCAGGATGCCTCCCAGAAAAGCATTGCAATCGACATGTGACTGACGCAGCAGGTGAGCAGTCATGCTCGAGACAGTTGTCTTTCCATGTGTTCCCGCTACACAGATCGCATCGCTGGCACGGGTAATCTCACCCAACAGTTCGGCTCTTTTCATCATCCTGAAGCCATTAGCCCTGAAGTAGGTTAGCTCACCGTGACTCACAGGTACGGCAGGAGTGTAAACCACCAGTGTCCGCTCTTTGTCGGTGAAGGTGACAGGAATCTCATCGATCTGATCATTGTAATGCAGATAGGCTCCCTCAATGCGAAGCTGTTCCGTGAGGGTTGATTCGGTACGATCATAACCTCCCACCAATTTTCCCTGTGAGAGGAAATAGCGGGCCAGGTTGCTCATACCAATTCCACCAATACCGATAAAGTAGATATGATCGTAGTTGAATGAACTCTTGTTAGGGTTCTCCATATTTTCTTTCATCATCCGTGACGCTTTACAATTTTCTCAATCTCATCGACGATCCTATCGGCGGAGTTGTATTGAGCAAGCTTTGCAATGTTGCGACTCAACTCCTGCAGACGTTGTTCGTTACGTACCAGTGCAAGTGCTTCATCATACAACCTCTCGGTGGCATCCCTGTCGGGAACCATCAGTGCAGCATCATTTCTCACCAGTGACTCCGCATTATGTGTCTGATGATCCTCCGCCACATTGGGGGAAGGCACTAAAATCACCGCCTTTTGCAGGAGAGAGAACTCTGAGATGGAACCTGCACCGGCACGTGAGATCACCAGATCAGAAACGGCATAGGCATAATCCATACGGGAGAGAAAATCGAACAGATGTATATTGCTCGGTATTTTACCCTCCTGTTGCAATTGCTGCATCTCTTTGTAGTAATAGGTTCCACATTGCCAGATTACCTGAAGGTCGTCACTCTCTGCCAATTTGTCAAATGCGGCCACGATACTTTCGTTGAGGGTTCGGGCACCAAGGCTTCCACCTACCATCAGGATGGTTTTTCTTGCCGGATCCAGTCTAAAAAAATTGTACCCCTCACTTCGCTTCTGATCCGTGATCATCAGATCTTGCCGACAGGGATTGCCGGTGAGTACTATCTTCTCCTTCGGAAAGAAACGCTCCATGCCATCATAGGCAACACAAATCACATCCGCCCTCTTTGCCAGCATCTTGTTGGTGACACCGGCGTATGAGTTCTGCTCCTGTAGAAGTGTCGGCACTCCTGCCGCTGCAGCCGCTTTCAACAAGGGACCGCTGGCATATCCTCCCACTCCTACCGCTATATGTGGCCTGAATTCCTTCACAATCGTCTTCGCCAGACGCATGCTTTTAAGGAGTTTCCAGGCAACTGCAATATTTTTCAACATGTTTTTCCTGTCGAAGCCTGCTACCGGTAGCCCTTTTATTTTATAACCTGCTGCGGGAACCCGCTCCATCTCCATCCTTCCGAGGGCTCCCACAAAGAGGATCTCGGCATCCGGCCAACGATTTTTGATTGCGTTGGCAATGGATATGGCTGGGAAAATATGTCCACCTGTGCCACCACCGCTGACGATGACTTTGGGTGCATTCATACTTGCTTGATCTATATGCTGCATCTCATTCATGATTTCAATTTATGTTGTCACTCCGAGAAAGAATTTACAGGGCTTGATACACTTCAAAAGGAACCTCTTCAGGCTGCGGTGACGGGTTAAGAATCTCCTGCGGCAACTCATCGTCACCTGCTGTCTCCGTCTCCTCTAGATCCTGATCATGGACACTCTCTGGTGTCTCTTCTTTTTTCTTTTTACCAATTCCGAAACGGTCGGCACTCAACATCAACCCGAAGTAGGCACATGTAATCAGCGTAGAGGTGCCACCGCGACTGACCAGCGGAAGCGGCTGGCCTGTTACAGGTATCAGGTTGACCGCTACTGCCATGTTGATGAATGCCTGTATGGAGAGCATCATGGCGGAGCCCAGTACCAGGTACTTTGGAAAGAGCTTCTCCGTTTTACGGGCAATCATACCGGCACGGATCAGGATGATCACGTAGAGCATCAATACAAAGAGCCCTCCAATCAATCCCATCTCCTCAATGATGATTGCATAAATAAAATCTGAATAGGCTTGTGGGAGAAAGTCTCGTTCGGTGCTGTTACCGGGAAAAACGCCCAGCAGTCCCCCGTTCGAGATGGCGATCTTGGCATGTGCCACCTGGTAATTATCGTCGGTGATGGTGAAATACTCATCTTCCGAGAGTTCTTTGGCCGAACCAAAATGCTCGATGCGGTTCTGCCAGGTGCCGAGACGACTCAGCGGACCGGAATTGGTCCAACCATCAGGAATCACGTTGAGCAGCAGCACAAAGAGAAGAATGAGCGCCACTCCGGCGCCTGCAATTTTGAGAAGGCGTATCAATTTCACGTTGCCAATAAACATCAACAGATAACAGACGCCAAAGAGCAGCACTGCAGTTGAGAGGTTGTCCATAGCGATGATGCCCGTCACCACAAGCATCAGACCGATCATCCATTTGAAGAGCAAGGCATCATTGCTCCCATTCTGTTTGCTGAGAAGGAAGGCGATGGTACCCATCAACGAAATTTTCGCGAGCTCGGAGGGCTGAATGGTAAAGCCCATGAATGAAATCCAACGTTCGGCACCATTGACACTGGTACCAATAAAAGGGGTGAGGATCAGGAGTATGATGGCTCCCAACAAGACAAAAATGAGCAGTGAAAAAAAACGGTAGGGAATGTTATGCACCAACAGGATCACCCCCACTCCGGCAATCAGGAACATAGCATGCCGCAAAAGAGGTCCCCAGATGTTCTGCTGGCGATAGACGATGGTGCTTGTGGCACTGAAGATTTCCACCAGCGAAATCACACACAGGGCGATGAAAACCGACCAGATTACCTTATCTCCCTTGAATATCTTTCTTCCGAAATCTCCCCAGGAGAAACCCTGTTCACTGAGCTCCACATCAGGGTTAAGAAATGGATTGTTACTGTTCTCCATATTTTATAGCGTTCATCTTACAACATTCATAGTCTTCTGACACATTCCTTGAACTGGTCGCCACGATCCTCATAATTTCTGAAGAGATCAAAGCTGGCACAGCAGGGTGAGAGTAAAACGGCATCACCTTTTTGAGCCAGTTGGTAAGCAGTTTTCACAGCATCTTCCATGGATGAGGTATCACAAATTGTTTCTACTTTCCCATCGAAGAAGGCATGTAGCTTACTGTTGTCGGCACCTAAGAAGATCAGGGCACTCACTTTGCTACGCACCAGCTCTTCGATCTCCCGGTAGTCGTTTCCCTTATCGGTACCACCCAGAATCAATACTGTTTTTGTTCGCATGCTTTGAAGCGCATACCAACAGGAGTTCACATTGGTGGCTTTTGAGTCGTTGATATATTGCACACCGCGTACGGTTGCCACCTTTTCGAGGCGATGTGGCACCCCCTGGAAATCGGCAAGTGAGCTACGTAGCTGCTCATCGGAGATATCCATCAGCTTGGCAACGATACCCGAGGCAAGTGAGTTGTAGACATTGTGCATCCCCTCAAGGGCGAGTAATTCAAGCTCCATGTCAAATTGATGCTCTTTGGTGTTGATATACATTTTGTTGTTAGCCGTATAACCGACTGTTGCTGTTGTTTGCTTTTCCCCGAAAGGATAGCAGGTGGCTGCCGGTTGTAGTTTTTCTATCTCGCGAGTGATTACGGGATCGTCGATCCAGTAGATGAATGCATCCTCCATTTTTTGGTTGCGAATGATTCGCATCTTGGCATCTACATAGTACTGCAGGTTGTGGTCGTAACGGTCCAGGTGATCAGGGGTGATGTTGAGCAGCACTGCGATATCGGCTTTGAAGTCATACACACCCTCCAGCTGGAAGCTACTCAACTCCAGCACATAGCAATCATAATTCTCTTCTGCCACCTGGCGGGCAAAGCTCTTGCCGATGTTGCCTGCCAATCCCACATGAAGTCCTGCCTTTTTGAGGATATGCCAGATCAGGCTGGTAGTGGTAGTCTTACCGTTGCTGCCGGTGATGCAAATCATCTTGGCAGCGGTATATCTGCCTGCGAACTCAATCTCGGAGATCACCCTAATCTCCTTTTCAATCACTTTCTGCATCAATGGCGTAGTATCGGGGATTCCGGGGCTCTTGACAATCTCATCGGCTTGTAGCACCCGCTCCTCACTATGTCCGCCCTCCTCGAATGGAATATGGTGGTTGAGAAGCGTCTCACGATGATCGGCCCTGAGCATGCCATTGTCAGAGAGAAATACCTCCAATCCTTTCTGTTTCGCCAGGATGGCCGTTCCTACGCCGCTTTCGCCGCCTCCCAGAATCACCAGTCTATTCTTGCTCATCTAACACTCCTCTTTTACATGTTACAGATACCGAACATTATCTCATCTTCAGCGTGGCCAATGCCAGCACCGCCAGGATCATTCCCACCAGCCAGAAACGACTTACAATCTTGGGTTCAGCCAATGGCGCAAAGGGCCTTTGAAAGAAGGCATCAATACTCCCATCACCCGGTTTCTGGTAATGATGGTGCAACGGCGTCATCTTGAAAATGCGTCGTCCAGCACCATATTTCTTCTTGGTATACTTGAAGTAGGTGACCTGTGCAATCACCGAGAGCGCCTCCACGAAGAAGACACCACACAAAATCGGCAGCAGAAGCTCCTTGTGAATCAGCACGGCAAAGACACCAATGATGCCACCCAGGGTGAGGCTGCCGGTGTCACCCATGAATACCTGTGCCGGATAGGCGTTGTACCAGAGAAAACCGATGCATGCCCCCACGAAGGCTGAGGCAAATACCATAAGCTCGTCACTGCCAGGGATGTGCATGATGTTTAGGTAAGAAGCAAAATCGACACGACCCGATACATAGGCCAGGATACCCAGTGCCACGCCGATGATGGCTGAGGATCCGGAGGTTAGTCCATCGAGACCGTCAGTCAGGTTGGCACTGTTGGAGACGGCGGTGACAATCAGGATCACCATCAGGATGAAGACCACCCAGACTGCCTCATCGGCATAATCGCCCATCCAGCTTACCATCCAGCGATAATCGAAGTTGTTGTTCTTCATAAAGGGAATGGTGGTACTGGTGGTTTTCACATCTTCGGTCTGGTAGGTCACCTCTTCAATGACGTTGTTCACCCGTACTTCCATGTTTTCCCGTACCACTGCATCGGGACTGAAATAAAGCGTGAGACCCACAATCAGGCCAAGGCCTATCTGTGCCACAATCTTGAACTTACCCTTAAGTCCCTCCTTATCTTTCTTGAACACCTTGATATAATCGTCGGCAAAACCCAGCAAGCCCAGCCAGACGGTACTGACAATCATCAGGATGATGTAAATGTTCTCTAGCTTACCAAAGAGCAACGTGGATACCAGAATGGAGAGGATAATGATTACCCCGCCCATGGTGGGAGTTCCCCGTTTACTGTATTGACCTTCCAGGTCGAGGTTGCGGATTGTCTCGCCCACCTGTTTCTGCTGGAGTTTGTCGATGATTCGCTTACCCACAAAGATGCCTATGAGCAGCGAGAAGATGACAGCCATGGCCGAGCGGAACATCACATACTGGAACATACCCGCTCCGGGGAAGTTAAGTGTGTCGAGATAGTCAAAAAGATAGTAGAGCATAAGAATCTGATTATGTTGTTACGGATTGCGGTGTGAAGAGAATATCTTCTCTACCTCCTCCCTGTCGTCGAAGTGATGTTTCACTCCCTTAATCTCCTGGTAGTCCTCGTGACCCTTACCGGCGATTAGTACCACATCACCCTCCTGCGCCAGGGCACAGGCTGTCTTGATCGCTTCACGCCGTTCCACGATGGTGAGTGCGGCCTGCCGCTGATCATCTGTGAGCCCCTCAATCATGTCGCGCAGGATCTCTTCGGGCTCCTCGAACCGCGGGTTGTCAGAGGTGAGCAGCACCTTGTCACTCCGTTCAGCAGCCTCACGTGCCATGATGGGCCGTTTGGTACGATCGCGGTTGCCACCACACCCAACCACCGTAATGATCTGTCCGCGATTCCCAAGCACTTCATGAATGGCATTCAACACATTGTTCAGCGCATCAGGGGTATGGGCATAGTCGACAATGGCAGTGAATCCCTTTGGGGAGCGGAGTGTTTGAAAGCGGCCTGCAACAGGTTGCAGGAGGGTGAGCTCACGCAAGACCTCCTCTTCACTCAACCCCAATAGCAGAGCGGCACCATAAACCGCCAGCAGGTTGTATACGTTGAACACCCCCACAAACTGCACCACAAGTTCCCTGCCGTTAATCTCGATATCTGTACCGTTAAAATGCTTCTCGAAAATGCGGGCCTTAAAATCGGCCATTCCTTTCACAGAGTAGCTCTTCTTTTCGGCACGACTGTTTTGCAACATGATCAGGCCATTTTTGTCGTCCAGGTTGGTGAGTGCAAAAGCATCCTCCGGCAGGTTGTCGAAGAAAAGCTTCTTCACGTTGCGGTACTCCAACATATTCTTATGATAATCAAGATGATCCTGCGTAAGGTTGGTGAAGATGCCTCCGGCAAAGTGAAGGGCATCGATTCGTTTCTGGTGGATGGCATGCGAACTCACCTCCATGAAGGCATACTCACAACCAGCATCCACCATGCGTCGCAAAAAGGCATTCAGAGTAAGCGGATCGGGGGTGGTGTGGGTGGTGGGATACTTATCACCATCCACATAGTTGGCTACCGTTGAGATGAGTCCAGCGGCATACCCCCTGTTGCGGAAGAGCTGCCAGAGAAGGGTGGCGATGGTGGTCTTGCCATTGGTACCGGTCACTCCCACCAGCTTGAGCTGCCGTGAGGGATGACCATGCCAGGCAGCGGCAATGTGTGCCAATGCTACAGCACTGTTCTCCACCTGCACATAGGTCACGCGTGAAAAATACTCCTCGATCATCGGTTTGTCGTACACAACGACCAGGGCACCCTTTTCAATGGCTTTACCAATATAGGAATGACCATCGGTACAGATTCCCTCAACTGCAACGAAGAGTGCCCCCGGCTCCACCTGGCGCGAATCGGATGTGACGGTGGTGATCCCAGCCGCTTGGTTTCCGCGAAGGGAAACGATCTTGCATGTTTCAATCAGTGAGGAGAGTCTCATATCTTCTGTTTATTTTAATGTGATTGCGATAGTCACCCCTTTCACCAACCTGCTTCCGGGGGTGATGGATTGTGACACCACCCTGCCTGCGCCACTTAGATGCACCCTTAAACCTGCCTCTTCGAGCAGATAGAGGGCATCACGGGCTCCCATTCCACGTACATCGGGTACCAGTGATCCGTTCAGTGACAAGGGTTGTGGCATATAAGCAATACTGTCCTTCTTCACCTTCACCCACTCAGCCGGCTCTTCCGTTTCACCGGCAGGTAACCCAAGGAGGGTAAGCAACTTGCGATTATGATCCCAGTTACCGTTCTTCAGCAACGGATCCTTCTGGAGCAATGAGTCCACGGGGCAATCATCGACGGTGAGCTGTACCTTGCGGATGTAGGTCTGCTCGGCAATGTTCTTGAAGACCATGCCCGCCATCCCGCCACCGGAGGGAACACCCTTGGGTTTGCGAATCCCCACAAAGATGGTGTACATTGGTTCCTCGGCAGGGAAGTATCCGCTGAAGGAGACATAATAACCACCGTACCCACCGCCGGATGCAATCTGCGCGGTGCCTGTCTTGCCGGCAACCTGGAAGTAGTCGGAAGCAACCACCTTGGCTGTTCCCTCTTCAACCACACCCACCAGCATCTCATGAATCAGCTGTAGCGTGTTCGGTTTACATATCTTCGCATTAACCACCTCTGCCTCCATCTTCTGAATCACTTTACCATCTTTCACGAACTCCTTCGCAATAAATGGTTTGATCATCTTGCCACCATTGGCTATGCCATTGTAAAACATCAACATGTAGATGGGAGGTACCTGTGACTCGTAGCCGAACGACATCCAGGGGAGGGTGGTCTTCGACCAGTAGTTGTTCTTGTCGTCGGGGAAACGGATGGAGGAGGTACCTTCAATCCCCTCGAGAGGCACATCCCATTTCAACTGTTTCCGAAGTCCGATACGATCAATTCCCTCCACAAACTTCTTAGGATTATCCTCATAACCTTTCAATGCAATCTTGCTCATCACCACGTTCGAAGAGACGGCCAAACCCTCGGCAACAGTGAGATAACCACGATCCTGACCCCGTCGCCAATAATGGTCTCTTACCCATCGCCGGTTGTATTGGAACAACCCGTTGCCTACATGAAATGAGTCGGTGGGGGTAATCACCCCATCGTCTAGTGCTACCATGGCAGTCACCGTTTTGAAGGTGGAACCCGGTTCATTCATATAGGAAAAGGCATTGGGGTTTCCTTCCGCATAGTCTCCGTTGCTCATGCGGTCGAGATTGGCTATCCCCTTGATTTCTCCCGTTTTCACCTCCATGATGATGGCAGTACCCGATTCGGCTTCCGTCTCTATCAACTTATCCCTGAGGGCCCGCTCGGTGATATCCTGTATTTCAGCATCGAGCGTGGTGACGATGTCCCAGCCTGCTTCTGCAGGTTTCTCCACCACATCCATCCATTTGCCCTGTATCTTCTGGCGAAACTTCACTCCCTGAACACCTCGTAAGAGAGAATCATACTTCAGCTCGAGACCGCTGGCACCCCCTTTTTCTACATCCCTGTACACGTTGCCAACAGTACGTGTAGCCAGGTTGCCAAAAGGTTTCTTACGTGCATTCCGCTCTTCTGCAATCAGTCCACTGCGATTGGAGCGTTGATTCCAGAAAGGATAGGTGCGCACCTCCTTGAGATCGACATAAGAGATGTCATTACTCAGTATCTTCACATAACGCGATCGAATGGACACCCGTTTTTCAATGCCTCTCTTCTTGTTCTCTTCTATCTGCCGCTGTTCCTCTTCACGCATCTTCCAGCCATTGAGAATCACACTCTTGTATTGTGAAGCGGTGCGACTGGGGAATTTTTTCGCCAGTGCCAGGGAGAGCTCACCCACATATTTGTAAAGCGTGTCTTTCTCCATCCCGTCAGCCCAGAAATCCATGTATATGCTGTAGAGTGGTTCGGTTGTAGCCAGCAACCTGCCGTCATGGGTATAGATGCTGCCCCTCTCGGGAAGGATTACCCTGTCGCGAATAACCGTCTCCTTCTCTCCCACCTCACGCCATCGCTTTCCTTCTGCGCTGAACGCCAGACGACCTGCAGTGAAAAGAATCATCACGGCGAAAAACAGTAAGAAGGTGACAATCAGACCATAGCGCGCCAATGCCACTTTCATCACTTTCTTGTTCTGTTCATTCTTCTCGTTCATAATCATCATCAACTATTTACCCAAATGATAGACCGGCTCGTTGGTCACTTTCAACTCCAGTCCTGCCTCTTCCACGCGTCGCTCGATTTCTCCCTGGCGACTCGCTTCGGTAAGCGCTGAAGAGATGGTGAGCGATTCGTAGCGGGCATCTTTCAGCACACGTTCGAGACGTTCTATCTCGGACATCTTCTGCAATACCGTATAGCGATGGCTGATAAAGAGGAACATGATGAGCACGATAACCAGTATGAACCGCATGTTTCGGAGGAAGAAATTCTCAGTGAGAACACTTCCTCCAAAAACATGGACAAACGATTTGCGTATGTTATCGAACTTCAGTTTCATTGTATATGGAATAAACTCTCAGCAATAAGCTTAGAGCTTCATTGCAATCCTAAGTTTTGCACTTCTGGAGCGGGGATTCATTCTCTGCTCCTCCTCCGAGGGGACGATCACCTTGCGATTCACCAGCTCAAAGGGTGTCTCCACATTGCCGAAAAAATCTTTCACAAGCGTCCCTTCAAAATTACCGCTGCGGAAGAAATTCTTCACCATCCTATCTTCAAGCGAATGATAGGAGATCACACTCATGCGACCACCGGGCTTCAACATCTCCAATGACCGCTGCAACATCTCTCCCAGGGCTTCCATCTCGCCGTTCACCTCTATGCGCAGCGCCTGAAATGCCTGGGCCAGCATCTTCTTCTCTTTGTCTCTGCCGGTGAAGGGTTGCAGGATGTCGAGCAACTGACCTGTGGTGGCAATCGGTGCGGTTGCCCTGGATGCCACGATTGCAGCAGCGATAGCCCTTGCATTCCTCAACTCTCCGTAGCGGAAGAAGAGATCGGCAAGTTTCTCTGCAGGGTAGTCGTTCAGGATATCAGCTGCACGTTTTCCCGCATCGCGGTTCATACGCATATCGAGATCGCCTTCAAAGCGGAAAGAGAAACCCCGCTCCGAATCATCAAAATGGTGCGAGGAGACCCCGAGATCGGCCAGCACACCATCCACCTCATCAATACCGTAGTAACGAAGGAAATTTTTCAGAAAACGAAAATTACTCCTTACCAGCTGAAAGCGCGGGTCGTCAAGGGTGTTTCGTGCCGCATCCTCATCCTGGTCGAAGGCAATCAAACGACCTGCAGGTCCCAAACGTTTCAATATCTCACGCGAATGCCCCCCACCGCCAAAAGTGACGTCAACATAAACGCCCGAGGGAGCGATCCGCAACCCCTCCACGCTTTCTGCAAGCAGCGCAGGAATATGATATGCTTCACTCTCCGACATGTTCGACATCTCCTCTATGATGTTAGTCATTCAATAAATCTATAGTGTTCGCAGGATGAGAAACCATCCCACCAAGCCCGCGAATCCCTTGTCAGGGATTCTGTTCCATCAGCTGCTGCAACCTCGATGCGAACTCTTCCGGCTCCACCAGGGGCTTCTCAAGCTTCTCTTTCGCCCAAAGTTCGATGGTCTCATCCACTCCGAGAAAACGAACGTCGGTATCGATGGAGACCATACGCAGGTATCGCTTCGGGATCAGCACCCGACCATTGGCATCCAGCTCCAGCTTTTCTGCATCCAGCACAAACTGCCGGAATAGTTGCTGCTGTTCGCGGTTCCATTTGTTGAGCCTGCTACGCAGCAGCTCCACCTCTTTCTCCCACACACTACCGGGATAGAGCACCAGACAATCCTGAAAAATATCTTTCCGGAGCACCAGAAATTCCTCTCCCTCGCTCTGCAAACGCTTGCGAAAGATTGCCGGCACAAAGATTCTTCCCTTTGCATCGGCCCTGGCTTCAATATTTCCCAAAAACTGGATCAATACTGTGTAAATTTCAACTGCATAGCAGTTTATTTGCGGTAAAAGTACAAAATTATCCACTTCTCCCCACATTTCCCCCCAATATTTTACAAAAAAGTTATCAACAACCTCAAAGCGCTACCTATCCATCTGCTTATCTTTACATTAACATTTTCCAAGTGCCAAATTCCTAGGAAACACAATTGGACAAGAGTGGCCACAGAAATCATTTTTTCTGATACGGCGCTTCGATTCCTTCGTTGCAACAGGTGAAACACGATATGCAACGCTACCGTCGTTCCCTTCAGAATTGCAAGATCTTCGCCTATTTTCGGAAACTCATCTTATATTCTAAGTTAATACCACCCTTATACTCACTCCCATAATTATTGAGGTGGTTATAAGGGTGCAATAAAGGTGCAATAAGGATAGAGGCACCTAGAACCCTATTTCAGGATGTCTCGTCCTGAAATAGGGTAACACACAATTCAAATTCAAGGCAAGGCTTTGCACATAAGCCGTAACAACTTCAGGAGGAGCGGAATGTTCCAATCGATTGCCTCATCTCAGAAAAGTGGAAAAAAAAGATTTTTAGGGAGAGAGTTTACTGCTTAACCATATTTTTGTACATTTGCGACAAATTAGTAAGTAGCGAAATGCAATGAACCAAAACAGTGCATTCAGGATTGATCTTGATAAGATTTTACGTGGCAAGGCCCCGAAACATTACAGGAAAATCCCCCGTTTTTTGATCAGCTATCTCAAACGCATTGTCCACCAGGAGGATATCAACGGAATCCTGGAACGAAACAGTGGTCTGGAGGGTGTTCCCTTTATGCATGCACTGGTAGAGAAGGAGTTCCACCTGACGTTGAAACTGAAAGGCGAAGAGAACATCCCTTCAGAAGGAAGATTTGTGTTTGCCTCCAACCACCCGTTGGGCGGCCTTGATGGTATTTGCCTCTCATCCGTGGTAGGAGATAAGTTCAACGGAAAAATCAAATATCTGGTCAATGATATCCTCTATTACATCGATCCGCTGAAACCTATTTTTGTACCCATCAACAAGTATGGTGCCCAAGCCAAGACGTCGGCAAATGCGATCAATGAAGCCTATGCATCCGACAACCAGGTAATCACATTCCCGGCGGGGCTCTGCTCCCGTAAAACAGGTGGTGTGATCATGGACCTGGAATGGACAAAAAGCTTTATCATCAAGGCAGTAGAGTTTCAACGGGATGTAATTCCGGTTCACTTTGAAGGAAAGAATTCCCGCTTCTTTTACAATCTGGCGAACCTGCGCAAGGCATCAGGCATCAAGTTTAATTTCGAGCTGGTCTATCTCCCCGATGAGATGTACAAGAACAGTAACCAAACGTTCACAATCACCTTTGGCAAACCCATACCCTGGCAAACTTTCGACAAAAGTAAAACAGCAGCCGAATGGGCACAGTTCGTTAAAGAGGAGGTCTATTCACTGAAGTGACCTCCGTTCATAAACATATAATTCAATATGGAAACGATTATTGATCCGGTAAGCAAGGAACTGATTAAAAGCGAGCTTACCGTTCAGAAAAGGGTGAGAACGACCCACAAGGCGAACAACGAAATTTATGTCTTCACCGCCCACGACTCGCCCAACCTGATGCGTGAGGTGGGACGCCTGCGGGAGATCGCCTTTCGTCATTATGGTGGCGGCACAGGACTGGAAGCAGACATCGACAAGTATGACACGATGGAGGTCCCCTATCGCCAATTAATTGTCTGGGATCCGGAAAACGAGGAGATACTGGGTGGCTATCGCTTCATCTACGGTTCGGATGTGGAGTATGATAAAGAGGGCAAACCGATGCTGGCAACAGCTCACCTCTACAACTTCTCTCAGCAGTTCATCGATGAGTTCCTGCCCACCACGGTGGAGCTGGGTCGCTCTTTCGTATCGCTCGAATACCAGTCCACCCTTCTTGGCAGAAAAGGTATTTTCGCCCTCGACAACCTCTGGGATGGTTTGGGAGCACTGACGGTAATTGACCCGGAAATTGAATATTTCTTCGGCAAGGTAACCATGTACGGCACCTACAACAAGGATGCCCGCAACATGATCCTCTATTTCCTCAACAAGCATTTCCCCGACAAGCTGAAGCTGGTAAC
>Ga0209510_1002037_pt1 | contig 21475 bp, 13 predicted proteins | sample BiotimSIPDNA_FD_185749 | JGI IMG/M metagenome (GOLD analysis project Ga0209510, IMG submission 185749) | Anaerobic biogas reactor microbial communites from Washington, USA - Biogas_R1 time_0 SIP DNA (SPAdes) (version 2) | ecosystem: Engineered > Bioreactor > Anaerobic > Unclassified | place...
CTGTCTAGTTACTGAGAAGATTTTTGCTAATTCCATAGGACTAATTCCACATAATAAAGACATCTTTATATGTCTGACACTTTTATTATCCAGAACAGCTCTTGGATGTTGTTCTCCAATTTCCTTTGTATTAGAGAGTCTATTTTCTTGTGCATGTTTATTGTTTTCATATGGAGTACACCATTCTAAGTTTGTAATGACATTATTCATTTTATTACCATCTTTATGATTTACATGATTCTTTCCTACAATCTTTTTAAGATAATTTTCTGCTAGTAATCTGTGAACATAAAATCTGGCTGGTTTTTTATTATCTCCGTACAAATTGACAGTTAAATATGAAAGATTTCTGCCTGATAACGTTTGTTTCATATATCTTCCAGTTTTTACATTTACAATATCTCCCTTATTGGAGATTTTATACTTACTGTAATCTTTAATTTTATTCCATTTTGTTTCCATATTTTTACTTCTTAGGAAATAATTTCTCCAATAACTCCACAATCTTCATAAACCTACTACCCTTTAGCTCATTGTATGCCATTGTTATTTTCATTAAAGACTCTGTTTTTAATCTAAGATCGTTTTCTAAATTGTCTAGTCTATTCTCATATTCACTTAATGCTACTTTAAGCTCCTCATTCATAGCCTTCTCTTCATCCAATAACTTTCTAGCATACTCTTCCTGATCACTCTTGATCTTTAAATCAGACTGTAAAGTCTCTATTTGTGCTTGTAATTTGTTTATCTCATCCATAAAAGGATTCTCCAAACTAAATTTATTGAACTCCTTAGTCCATGCATTAGTATAATATACACCATTACTGTCTCCTAGTGCCATATACAATCCATTCTTATCATGATACTTCATAACCAGACTCTTTGTACCCTTCTTTAAGGTGGCTGTTGTTGAGTTAGAGTACCCAGCAGTAGATGTCATAGTAACATCCTGTGTAGGATAGACTACAGACCCTTCTATGAAAGGTTTAGGTACTACTACTGGTGGTGGATTAAGCTTTGCATTTACCATGTTGATAAATCTTCCCCATCCTAAATCTAATGTTCTATGAGGACAATACTTTCCTGAGAAGTCCTGATGCTTTTTAACTCTGTCTATTCCCCATCCATACCTCTTTAATATCTGTACTACTAACTCTACAGCATTCTGCTCTGCCTTATCAAACTTTGCATATACTTCTGCTGCTGGTAATTTCTTAGGTAAAGAATAACATATCTCTATACCTATATGCTTCATGTTTCCCTGACCTAAATTATCACCAGCATGCCATCCTGTTCTGTTCTCTGGAAGTGCCTGTATTGCTTGAGTATCATCTACTGCATAATGATATGAAATCTTCTGATCTATTCTAGTCATGTATGCTATCTCATTTACTGCTGATGCTTCGTTTGCTGTGTTATGAATACAAATTCCAATAGGATTCATTGTTGTATGACTCTTCCAATTATACCTAGATGTAGGTATTAACTTTTGTGTTATTGTTAGTGCCATAGCAGTTACTGTTAAGATTAACTACTTAATTATTCCTAAGTTATACAAGTATACAATAAAAGCAATTACAGAACCTATTGTGCCTATTAATGATATTATTCCAGCCCAGCTTCCAACATTAAAGAATGTCTTAACTTTCTTAGTCATAAAATTCTCTTGGATTATTTCGTCTAGTGCGTCCCATTTACCATTAGTCTCCCAATTCTCATAATGATTTATTGTCTTCCAACCTTTTTTAGTTATCAGACTCTCTTCATTCTTTCTGGCATGTTCGTAACTGTACCTTATCATTTTTACAAAACCATCATCATCATACTCTGCATCTCCTAGTAATACTCTCTCTATTCTGGATAAACTTTTTCCTGATGCTTCTGTAGTTTCTTTAAGCTTAGCAACTTCACAACCTAGTGAACTAACTTCGTCTGAAAGTCTCTGGAAGGCAGATTGTATTTTCTGGTCTATCTTCCTGTCTAGTTCTTTATCTGTCATTTTCTTCTTCTGTTTAGTTGATGTAGTCATCCCCATCAGTATACCCTTGTATATTTTAATGTATTAAATCGTTTTAGGCAATTATTGTTTCTTTTTCTTCTTTTCTAAGTCGTCATAATTATACTTTTCAAGTGCATCCTCTAGTGCTTTCTTCTTTATATTTGTAAGCTCATTGGCTTGTTCATCTGCTGCCATCTTCTGATATTTTTTACTCTCTATTGCTTTAAGACTCTTTTCAATCCACTTTGTCTGATACAACTTAATCATAGAATTATAATCTTCACTACTTAACCATTCTTTCATTTCTTTTACTCTTGGAGATGACCATTCATAGTTGCTAATAGATGGGGCATTACCTTCGTTATCTAATCTTACTATTTCATCTAATAGTTTTCCTTTCTTAGCAGTCTTGAGTCTACTACCAAATAATAATACTGACCATGCACCCTGTGTCCTTACAGGCTCTCCAAAGACATCTTTCTTTTCTGGCAATGTTTGTCTTACAAATGGGATAGATGCTTTTACCTTTCCTAGTGCATCCCCATATGTATCTCTTTCATATTGATCAGTCATCTTGGCAAAATCACTTACTATTGCTGGTACTGTTCTAGCTCTTAGAAATTCAACTGCACTTGGTATAAAATCTCTTTTGAATCTGTCTGGATCAAACTTAATCTCTTCCCCCTCTGAAAGATATTTAGTTAAAGATGATATTTCTTCTAGTGCTGGGAAGTTGGAAAGTGCAACCTTAGCACCTGTAAAATACATACCTACCATTCCTGCCAGATCTTTACCCTGATATTTTCTAGCATACATCATTCCTATAATTGGAGCTGCTAAAGGACCGAAATAATCCACACTTACCCATTTATCTCCTATCTTTATTGAATTAGGTAATGCCCCCTTCTCATTCATGAGTTGTCTCTCCTTTGCGTTTATAGGATATGACCCTATAAAATCATCTGGATCAAATAAACCTACTAACAAATATGACAATGTGAATCCTAAACCAGATGCAACAATTTTTCTTATAGAAATTTCTGCTGCTGCCATGTCTCCAGATTTAATATCCGTAAGTGCTTGTTTTAGTCCTACAAGTCCAGTTACCAAACCAAGACCTCCCATTTCTGCTGTAGCACCAGCTACATTTGCAGGTGTCATTGCAAATGGAACTACCAATGTACCTATATTCAAGTCTCCTGATGCCGTATCTATAAGGTTTCTTACACCTATAGCCACTTTCTCCCAATTACTTTTATTCTGAAAAGTCGCTTTATTAGCATCCATTATTGCAACTGTTCTTAGTTTCTGCCCTTCTAGTGTCTCTGGCTGAATTTTAGTGGCATCCTTTGTAATTGCTAATGCCCTTGCATCTAATGCTGCTCCTGTTAAACCTTCTGACTTAGCTATCTCTGTAGCCCAAAGTCCAGCAGAATCACTAAAGGCAATAGCAGATGCCATCACATCTGGCAATGATAACATCTTGTTAAATATAATATCTTCATAAAATCTTCCCACTTTTCTTATAGTCCCTTCTCCCTGCGAATGTACACTTTTCTTTTCACCCAATGTCTTCATTTCTGATTTAAGATCAAAGATTCTAGTAACATCATAACCGTAGTTTTTCATAATATCTCTAGCCCTCTTTCTATACCCACCTATATAATCATTAAGACCATCCGATTTAGTTATGTTTCTTCCCATTAAGAGTCTTGCTACCCTTTTCTCAATCTGTTGTAAAGTTCCGTATAATGTATTTCCAGTAATGTTTACAATAGCTGTTTTAGGAGCTGCAAGTAATGTACCTCTACTTATAATAGAAGTAAATACATTTGTCTTGCTTGATGGTACTAATGATTTAACATAGTTTTCTATATCCCTTCTGGCTTCCCAGTATTCATTTATAGGAAGTCCATACTCATCCTTTTCATTCTCATACTTCTCTAGCACTCTAACCTTCTCTGTGATAGTTTTCATTTCCTGCTCTGTAATACTTACTCCTAAACTCTCTTCTACCATATCACTTAAAAATATCTCTGTTTGTTCATCCATTTCTAGCTCACCATTCTTACCTACTGTTGTTTTAATATATCCTACCTCATTTAACTCTTTTATTTTGTCTATTACATCCTTTTTGCTACTCTTCGTCTTTTCATCCTGACCTACAAATACTTTCTCAGCCCATTTAACAAGTGCATTCTGTTGCTCTGAAATCATAGCCTGTTCAAATCCAGCATTCATTCTTAGTGCTGTTGCATCATCTACATACTTCATAAACAATTCATGTCTTTGTTTAGAAGTCATGTCCCACAATGTTTGCATGTTCCAATCACCATTCCTTACTGATGCTTTTAATTGTTCTGCTATATTTTTAGGAATACAAAATGCTTTTGCCATACTTTTAACATATTAGTTTATTTATGAAGTCCTCTGCTTTCTCTAATTTGATCTGTTTAAGACTCTTTGCTACCTCTGCCATTCTCTCCTGTTTCATCTTAGCAAAATTCTCTAAACTTCCTGATTTAAACATTCTAGATGATACTACCATTCTCCTAGCATTTAAAACTTGCTCCATGAAAAACATTGGAGAGTTAGCATTAAGCCTTCCTTTAAATGATACTATTTCCTGTCCTAGTCTAGTACCTCTAAGTGATAAAGCTCTATCTGCTTCTCTAGCTTGTTTCCATTTACCATCCTCAAACATCTTTTCTGTATAGGCAAGGGAAACAGCAATGTTGGTAGTTCCCTCTGGAGCTAGTTCCATTCCTAGTGCTACTCTCCTAGCTTCTGCTGGATACTCATCTACAAACGCCATAGCCTTTGCTGTTATATCTGCAATACTCATGCTCTTATACTTTAGTTCATTCATGCTTGGATCTAGTTCCTGAATCTCTTCATACCTGTCTCTTATCTTATTGAAGGCTGTACTGTCTTTTATCTTTCCAACTGTTTCTATTACTGGCATGAAAGCTGTTACAGATCTTGTAGCTGGAGTAGATTGTCCTGACATTAAAGTCTCTTCTATTTGCTGTTGTAGTTTTCTAGAAGGTAATATACTTGTTCCCTTTGTGTCATATACAACCCCTTTTTCTGGAGTCTTAGTAATCTCTAAGGACTTTGAAGGCTCTGAAGGTTTTGTAGGCTCTTGCTCTGCTTCTTCATCAAATAGTAAGTCTGCTCTATATTTAGGTATATATTGCTTCTGGATATTATCAATCTGCTTTTCTGATAACTTTCCTGAATAAAGTTCTCTATACAATTTCTTTATTTCTGATTCTGCTCCTACTAAACTCTTTAATAACTCCCACAAGGCATCAAAGTATTCTTTTATAGCCCCTGTAAATGTTTCCCTACCTGCTACATAATCTGCAAATCCATCAGCAAGTGCTTCATCAATCATTAGGCTTAAAGAATCATAATCAGCTCCTCTGTATCTAACAATAAGATCATTTATCACTAAACCCTCTCCTGACAATGGTAATATAGTCTTTCTCTTGTCTGGAGTTAAACCCCTTCTACTTTCTACATCTCTAGCCTCTACCTCTCCTGCCATTTTTTGATACTGTTCAAAATCTGTTTTACTATAGTCTCTGTCCCAAAGTTCTCTCTCATTAAGACTTGCTATATCACTATTTATTTCATTTAATAGTTGAGATAAAGTGTTCCACTTAGAAGTCATTTCCCTGTACTTAGGACTGTTTTCTATATCATGTTCAAACTTTTCAAAGTCTTTTTGTATCTGTGCAACTTCTAACGCCTCTGGTAAAGTTAAAGCTCTTTCTGCTCTAATATCATATAATTTCTCAAGTCTTTTAGCCTTATCACTTTCAAATACTTCTTTCCATATTATATCTTTCATTTCACTCCATTCCTTGCTGTCGTTTATTTCTTTTAACGCCTTGTTTAGAGGAATTTTTCTTTTTACTAAAGCGTCTATTGTATCTTTCCTTTTCTTTGTAAACTCTGCTGGATTACCACCCCTCGCAAAACCTTCTTTGTATTGTATCCAATGTTGTATTTCATGTAATATCATTTCTGTTGCTTCTGCCCTAGTTTTTGCTGTTACATGAATTTCTGAATTTGTGTATGACTTAGTAATTTCTGAATAGTTAGATTTAACAAGATACCCACCACTCTTTAGAGTGGCTGGATCTATTTCCAATACAAGCTTAACATCTTTTATTTCTGGATAGTTTTCATACAATTTTTTATGAGTAAATAGTTTTGAAAGATTGTCGGAATGTTTACCTTCTCCTACTTTTACATACAACCTAGCATCTCTATCGTCTATCTCAAACCTAACCTGCTTATCATAAAGGAAACTAAAGAATCCCTTTTGTTTCCAATAATTCTTCTTAAACTCAAATGTTCTAGCCTTATTTCCTGCATAAAGATATTTGAACACACTATCATCTGCATAATTACCATATCTATTTCTTATTTCCTCTTCTCCTAATTTCTTTAACATCTCTTTCCTAGCTTTCTCTCTAGTCTTTTCGTCCAAATAAAGATCATCAAACTTGTGCCATGATTCATGAGAGAAGGTGTAATCTATATCTTCTCTACCATTTAACAAATCTACCCATCCTTTGTAATATCTTCCCAAAATTCTTTGCCCCTTTTCTGATAACATAGACTCAAAAATTCTTACATTTTCATCCTTAAAAAACTGTTTATTATATCTAAGTATTTTATCTAGCATTTCTTCTGGAATATCACTCCCAGTTATAGATTTATATTCATCCTCAAGTTCTATTAGTGGTGATACATTCGTTATATCTAATTTATACCTAACATCATCAATATCAAAACCTTCTTCCTTTAATTGATTGTTAATCAGTTCCGATCTTTTATTCTTCAAATCCTGAATAACTTCCTGTGCAGTTGTCCATCTTTGCATAAAGTCTTCTAAGTATGTAGCTGCTTCTTCTCCATACATCTCTATCATATTGTCCATATAACCCTCTAGTGAAGAATGTGTTACTCCAGCCTCCTTTAGAAGTATCTTATACTCATTATTTAATGCTACATAATCTTCTGATTCCTGAAAGTCTTTTAAATCTTTTGCTATTTTCTTTACTTCTGGATTAGTTTTACCTATATCCATTCTTCTCTTAGCTAATTGATTCTGGTCTACTTTCTTTTCTTTTTCAATTTTTCTAACTGTTTCTTCTGCTTCCTTAACAGCCTCTTTTGTCTTTTGAGTAGACTCTTTCTTGACTGCATCCTTTGTTTGTTTTTGAGCTGCATACTCTTTAGCTTTATCCAAAGTTAAATAAGTACCATCTGCAAACTTTACTAAAACTCCTTGAGAGTCTCTTGCCGATTTGCCAAACTCTGATACTTCTCTTAACTCGCCATTTACCTTTATCTTACTACCAATTCTAATACCATCTTTCTCTGTTATTGGTTCTTCTGTAACTTCTTCTTTAACTTCTACCTTCTTAGTCTCTTTCTTAACTGCTTCCTTTTTAATCTCTTTCTTTATATATCTTGGTGATACTCCTCTCTTACTTATTGCTTCCTGTATCTTGCTTTGAAATGTTTCTACCCCCCATTTATTAAGCCTTGTTGTAGCCTGTTGTATAGCCCCGTCTCTTGTTGCTGCTTCTGCTATTGCCATCCCTGACTTAGCTTCCACTACCTGATATAGCCTTGATTCTGGATCTCTGTATATGAAAGTGTCTGCTTCATTGATTATCTTTATACTCTTGGCATCCTTAATCTCTTTAAACCTGCCCTTTTCCTGTACATAATATTGTTTATTAGGAGTCTGTAATATCTCTTGCTTTGTAGATTTAGTTTCTTCCTGAAGTGTTGTATCTGGACTTATTTCTTTTGTATTCCCTTGAAATTGTGTTTGTATTTGTTGTCCAATGTTTACTGATCCATCTGCAACCTTTTTTGCTAAGACATTTGCATAACTATCTGATATTGTAGCTATTGCTTGAGCAGTCTTTTCATCAGTTGCTTGTTTTTCTAACTTCTTTAATTCCGTTAAAGATGATAATGAGTAGTCTGTTTGCTTTGATATGTCTGATAGTGCCTGAGCTTTACTTAGAAGTGTAGCATCATCTACTGGTTCTGTTTGTATTGTCTGAGTATTTCCTGATATCTGTTGTTGTCTTATTGCTGTTTTAGTGTCTAAGTCATCTTGGATTGACTCTCCTTGTTCTGTTGTAATTAAAGTATCTAAGTCTTGTCCTACCTGTGTATCTACTTGAGCTTCTCCTTCAGCTGGAGCTTGTTGATTTGTATCAAATGTAATTCCCCTTGCTATATTACTTGTAACATCAACTACTGTTGTTGCTACACTACCAGCTCTACCAAGCTGTAATACTCCTACCTGTGCTACTATATCCCAGAATTTGTCTGGATCATCTATAACAAAGTCCCTATTATCTATAATAGATTCTGCATAGTCTTGTGCATACTCTTCAAAGACCTCTCCGAACATACCCTGAAAACCAACTGCATCATATACCTTAGAAAACTCATCTAAAGTCTGAATACCTTTCTGAGACATGTACTTTCCTATAACAAGCATTTTTAGTTTATCTGCTGCAATATCTATTGGGGCTTCTATAATTTCACCACCACCTCTTTCTAATACATTATTAAAATACTGCCTAGCAAAAGCCTTTGTTAGATCATTTGCCCAGTCTGAATTATATTCCTCATCATCTCTAACAATCTTCATAAATTCCTGTTCTGTCTCTGGATCGCTAAAAGATATTCTAGAGTCTGTCTTCATTACTTCTGCTGCAATCTTAAAAGAATCTTTTGCTATTGTTTCTGGTACTTCTGCTATTAATGCTACGGCAACATTCTTTGCTATCATCTTAGACCCTTCCTTGAATCCACCTTTAGCAAACAATGTTCTAACCCAATTTTTTCCACCCTCCTGTGCTGCTGTCTCTACTATTTCTTTTGCAGCTTGATAAGAAATCTTTTGAGTTGCTGCTGTACCTGCTGTTCTAACAGCCGTTCCTGTTCCTGCAAATATTCCATATGTAGCTGCCATTTCTCCGATCATAGCTAGTGCCTCTGGAGTACCTTCTGCAACCCTTGTCCATGTTCCCCTGTCTATTTGTCCATTCGTTTCCAAAGCATCTGTTAGAAGTAGTCTAGAAGTTTCTGCTGTAGTTAGTTTTTCACCATTCTCAAGCTTCTTTTTAAGCTGTTCTATTTGACCTACATCTAAAAAGCCCTCTTGTTTAGAGTTAAAGAACATATTTGCGAATGGAGCTGTTCCTGACAATATTTTTTCTCCTATTATTTTTCCACCCTTCTTAGAAAAGAAATCTTTTGCACCTTCAAGCTTTTCAACTTCCTTAACACCTGTATATTCATCATAAATACCCTTTGCCTTGTCTAAGTATTGATTAATATTCTCTATTTCTATTCTTATTTGATTATCGTCTACTGCTGGTATTCCAGTTCTTCTAGTAGTGTTGATAATATCCTCTTTGGTTAAAGAAACATCACCTACAACCTTCTGATAAATGTCTAACATCTGACCAGATATTTGAGCATTGTAAGACTTAGCGTACTCTTCCTCTGACATACCACTTTCTTTAGCAGCTTTCTTTAGATATTCATACCCCTCACTCCAATCTGTCTGTAAGTTATAAGTGTTGCTTTGAGCTACCAATTCTTTGGTTGGTAGAAATGGGACTTTTCTTACTGATTCTGTTCCGTCTGCAGCATTCTTTTGAGTTACACCCCACTGAGTAAATTTGTTAAGATTATTATCTTGTTCTGTAAGATTGGCTTTTACAGAGTTTAAATATTTCAAACGAACATCTACATCCTCTCTTAAAGATATATATTGTTCATCTGAAAGCTTTACTTCCTTAGGTTTCTCTGCAAGAATTTTGTCTCTATACTCTTGAGAATACTTTTTATTGTATGTTTGAGCTGTAAATTCTGCCTTTTGAGCAACTAATTCCTTTTCTTTTTTAGAAGGCATATTTCCAAGTGGTTTCCATCCAAATATACTTGGTTTGCTTTGCCATTTACTGTCCTTCTCTTCTTGAATCTTCGTATCAAATTCTTTAACCTTAGCTTCATATTCTTTTCTAGGTCTTTCTAATTCTTCCTGAAACTTTTCCTTTTGTCTTATCTCTGCAAAATTTTGTTCCCATTCGTTTACTAAATCTAAATTCATAGCACCAGAATTATTGCTTGAAGTTCCTTTCGTTGTAGCTGTTGAATTGTTTACTGTTCCAGAAGTACCATAATTTCCTCTTCTTCTTTTTTCTTCTTCTTCTGCCCAGCTATTAACAATATCTAAATTCATATTGATAAAGACTTAACTTATTATTGTGTTTTTTGTCCTGCTAACCAAGTAGATTGATCTAACCCATATGCATTCTTTTCTCTGTAAGCATAATTAGTATTAATATACCTACCAAAATTAGCATCAAATTCTGCTGAACTTCCTCCTGCTTGTATCCATTTAGTCTTGTTTTGCTGATATGTCTGAGGACTTACTTTATTATCAGACCCCTTAGCAGATTCTAGTATGTTGGTAAATGTAGCAATAGCTTGTTGTACTGATGTGTCTTTAGGTTTTGGTGCTGATTTAGGTGCTACATAGAACTTTCCTAGTTTAATACTGTCTACTGTTAATGCTCCTGTTTGTGGATCTATCTTAACAACATCTGAATACATATAACCATCTGCTCCTTGTCTTTGTGAAATACTCTGTATTCTCTTGGAAGGATCAATCTGTACTTTAGATAAGAATCCTAATGGAAGTCCAGCTTGTACTTCAAGTCTACCAATTTCAATCTTTTGCTCATCTGATAAATTACCCAAGAACATAGTACCTTCTGCTATCATATCTGCATACATTGAAAGCTGTGCTGATGCTACTCCTTGCTCCCATTTGATAATCTCCATCTGCTGACTCCACTCTACCTGTTTTGCATCATTGATCATCTGGATTGCTTTCATCTTAGTATCAAATACTGTTGTATAGTGATTTAGGGCATTCTGATAATCCTGCCCTGTTAGTGTTATATATGTCTGAATATAACTCAATGCCCCCTGTTGCTCTTCTACTGTTATCTGAATAGCACTATTTATATATTGGAGATTCTGTTGCTCTTGCCTTTGTACTTCATTTGTTTGCCCACCTATTACATCCATTGAGACTGGTTGCCCCTCTATATACGCCATTCTAGATCTTAATCTGTCCTCTATTGTAGCTCTCTCGTTTTTAAGTGTTGTTAATCTTTCTGTAAGATTGTTTAAACCTGTTGATTCTGCAAGTTGTGTATACAGATCTGTTAGTTTGGGAGGTTCTGGAACAACTAACTCCTGCATCATTTCATTTACCTGAGCCTCTACTTCATCTGCTGACATTTGACTCTCTGCTAAAGTATCTAATTTTTCTTTGTATGTCTTCTGATACTCCTGAAGAGTTGTATCAACTTGACTTGGAGTCGTTGGAGTATTAATCGTAGTTGTACTATCAGTTGCTGCTGGTTGTTGTGCTGGAGTATTATTTAAAAGTACAGAAAAATCTAACTTCTGATTCTGGTAAACTGTATACTTTGAATCCAGCTTATTAGCTGCTGCTACTTTATCCCAAGCTGATTTACTGGTATACACACTTCTATCAAACCCAGCATCTTTTAATGTTTGAGATAAACTTCCACCTTTACTAACTGTTCCATATGCTTGTGCCATACTATACTATATAACAATTTAACTAATTCAACAATAAATTGTACTCTTGATCTGCACGATTACTAAATATTGTGAAATCTACAGAAACATCTACTTCCATTAGCTCCTCATTAGTTCCCCAGCTTGGAAAGTATCCTTCCCAGTCGTAGGTATATCTTCTAAGTTCTAATACAAGCTGCGTATCAGTAGCATAAAAATACACAATGTAGTCATTGAATATTTCTACACCACCATATATGTACTTAACATCTTCCATATCATTGAGTTTTATATCATAACCTGTTGTAGCTGTTAGCTCAAAAGATGCATCCTCCCAATATGTCATCCAGTTAGCACCATCTATAGGTTTTGTTGTTGATCCAGAGGTATGATTAGCTATGCATTTGTAAAAACCGTAATGTTCATACCCACCAGAATTATGCTTAACACTTACATAATTACCTACCACATAAGGAGTTGCTGTTACCCATAAGTCTGGAGCTTCAAATACTCTCTCCCAGTATGTAGCCCATGATGCTCCTGTATTGGGTCTGTTTGTGCTACTAGACTCATGACTCTTTATACACCTGAAAGTATCTCCTGTATCTGGATCTTCTACTACTTCTTTTAGGTAATAATCATTATCTGTTACCCAGCTACCTCTGGAATAATACTGATTTAACCAATCTGTATATACAGGTATTGATATAGCATAGTCTACAAAAGGAGCAAACATAGGTACATATCCTAGATTGTGATCATAAGTTACTTTAGTTATCTCCTCTAGTGGGTCTCCATTATGGTATGTAGTTGCGTCTTTGTGAATAGATAAAGTTCCTGTTTTATATATCTTCATAGCATCAAAGTATGTATGCAACTTCTTTTTCCTGTCTACTTCAAACTGATCATGACCAACTTTAATAACAGGATAACCCTGTTTTACTAAAGGAATCATTTCATTTTCTGGAGTGTCTGGTACTGCTGCTAGTTTTGTATATACCCATACTGCTGCTGCTCTAGATGATTTAGCTACTGTTACATAATCTTCATCTGCACTTGCATATGATGTCCTCCTATTGGTAAATGTATTAGGCATTGTTGTAGATCTGGAATACTCAAGTATTGCTAATCCATAACCACCATTACCACCTACCCTATCTGTTGTATAAAAATTGTTAATATTAGATCCACTACTACCACCACCACCATAAATATCACCATCATAACCATCATGAGAAAAGAAGTCATAATTGATTGCACCATTACCAGTACCTTCTGGATATACTGGATCTACACCATTGTAAAGTCCTCCACTACCATTTACATTCCCTGATGCACTCCCACCATTAGCAATAGTACCACCAGCTCCTCCACCAGCTCCACCATGAAGACTTGTTCCACCATTACTACCATTGCCACCCTTTCTTACAATGTCTCCTACACCTCCTGTAGTAGAACCTACACCTCCTGCTGCACCACCTTGATATGACTGACCACCAGCTCCTCCCTTAGCTATTACAAAACTCTCAAAAGATGAATCTCCACCAGCTGTACCATTGCCTGTACTACCTACTCCACCAGCACCTACAGTTATTGTATAGCTTGTATCTTCTGTAACAGATACTGTCTTCTCTGCATATTGACCACCAGCACCACCTCCACCTCTACAGATTGTATTATCAGTTGTAAGTCCACCACCAGCACCACCTCCACCCCACAACTTAACCTTTACAGAAGTAACTCCCTTAGGACATACCCATTCTCTTACACCTGTGTATGTGTATGCAATAGAAAAGGTTTCTACTAAAGGATTATTTAGCTCTTCCATAACTATATATTCTGGAGTGTATCTCATACCATGTGCTATAGCACCACCTGATGTAGATCTTGTAGCTTTAACTAGCATATGTAACTGATAATCAGTATCAAATGCCATATCAATAGGTTGTCCAGTCCTTGCATCTAATCCCTGTCTAATTGTTTTTATTTTAGGAGTCCCAAGCATCTCTTGATGGATCTATATTAATTGTGTACTTAAAAGTAATTACTTCATCTTCTGTAAGATCTGTAAATATATTTGGATTATAAAACATAATAACAGTCTCATACTCCCCTTGAGTAGTTGCTGCAAAGATATCAATATCTGTTCCTGAAAGTATTGCTGGTACTATTTTCCAATCTGTATCATTTGCTCCTTTAGCCTGTATCTCTACAAATGGAACATATCCTAGATTATGCTCTATAACATACCCTATCCTCTTTGTACTTCCTGAAGGAATAGTTACCTCTAATTCTTCTGATGATAATGATTTCTTGAGATGATTTCTTCTGCTATTTAAAGTATAAGCCCATTCTGGAGGATTCTTATCAATACTATATCCCTTTCTTACAGCTTTGATTATGGGTATTAACTTTGGCATTATTCATTTTCAAATCCAATTAAGATACTTAGATTACCTTCTACATCATAGAACTTAATTGATGCTTGAGTATTAAGAGCTGTTGCCCTTATTTCTATAACACCTTTTGTAGTAATAAATATTGGAGCTTTTGTAGGATCTTGATGACCCCACCAACTACCTCTAGAATCACTAAAGAAAGCCTTGTCTCCTTTACCAATAGCAAATGAAGATGGATTAAGATTCTCTATATTATCCAGAGACTCATTCCTGTTACTGCTATTATCTTGATCTATATCAGTTATATTTCTAAAAGGTTGCTCACTCATGCCACCATCCTTTGATTAAATCTTATATCTTCTAATTCAATACAGTTATTATTACTACAAGTAAATACTCCCTTGTATTGAATTACATTAGCTGGATTAGTATCCTCTGCTATCATTGTTTGATTAATAGTATCATCTAGTGTTTCTATCTCTACATAAGACCCATGATTTCTCTTGGAATAGAATTTTAAATCTGTACTTGTAGGTTTAGTTCTATATCCTGACTTACATGCTGCAAATGCTTTCTGCTGATCTCTTTGAAATGCTAGTATTCTAGTTTCAAAGAAAGCCCCAGTTAGCTTGTTACTATAATCTAATTTGTCTATACCATATGTAGTTACATCTGGAGTACCCTCTACTACATGCTTCCATGCTACATACAAATCATTACCAGATACTGCCATTGCACTTATATATACATTTTCTAAAGCTAATTCTTGCGTAGCTTCTTCACCCTCTCCTACTGTTATCCTTTGTGATATTGGATAGTCCATGTTTAGTATAAATGGGTAGTTAGCTCCTGTTCTACCAAAAGAATAAACCCCCATATAGTGAGGATTACCACTTAAATTACTGTAACCTATTAGTGGAAGTCCCTTGAAGTTTACTGTTGCATTAGGATATACAATATCTGTATTAGTTCCCCAGTCTCCTTTAATTCTCTTAATGAGGTTAGCTCTAACACCATCATAACTATATATTCTTCCACCAACACCTGCACTTATGAATACATAATTATCTGCATTAACAAAGGCATTTACTCCTACCTCTGGCATCTCATCATAATAGTTAAATGATACACTCCATGTATCCCATCTAAATATTCCAGCTACTGTTATGTTCTCTCCAAGATATGTACCTATTAAAAGTGAATCACCATACTTACCCAAAGCCTTTATTCTGTGAGGTTTAGGTAGATCTAGTGCTGCTGAAGTAAAGTTGTGTCCATATGACTCTTTGTTCACCTGATGTACAAAGTTTCTATCTCCTATGTAAAGTTTTAAGTTCTGTATCTCCATTGGATGATAAGCATTGTCTCCAGCTGCAAATATCCTACAAGCTGTAGACCATAACTCATCTTGATATATACTTCCTACTGTAGCATCATCTACTGATGTAGTTAAATGAAAGTGATACTCCTGACTAGTATTTACTGTTATGTATGAAGTTGTTCCATCTGTTAAAAGAAAAAGATTGTCTGCTCCAGATACCAAGTTAGCATTAGCTATTGTTATAGCATCTCCTACATCCGTATCATCTTCATCATGCACTTGTAATGTAATATTACCTGTACCAGCATCTTCTATATATACTGCTATTGCTACTATCTGAGCATTTCTTGGAGTAAAGAATGTTTTATCTGTATCTGTTTCTGATTCTGCTGTAAGTACAGCACTTGTAATACCTTCTCCCAAACCTCCTAATGGAGCTTGATCTATATGCAATGCTTCCCAATCTTCCTCTGCATATGTAGACCAATCTGAAGTTTTATCTACATTAATTCTATGTAAATAGTTTTGTGTAGCCCAATATAAATATCCATCATATTCCTTAGCTCCTAAACATCCAGCACCTCCTGAAGTAGGAGTTGTTGTATGTGCTAATGAATAAACTCCAGCAGAAGTCCTTTTCCATATCTTTCCAGAACTAGATGAAAACATATATGTATTACCATCACTACATGGAACTATATTCTCTACAAACTCTGTTACTGTAGTACCACTATCCTTTGTAAGCTTCTGATTAGGTTTAAGTATTCCAGCTTCTCCATGTACATCAAGTCCTACCATAGATGCAAAGGAATTAGCACCACCGACATAATCACTATCAGCAATTCCTCCCTGATTAAATATATTGATTATGATTGGTTCTATTTTTCTTGCCATAGTTTTATTCCTTTAACATATTATATATTATTCGTCTCTATTAGGCACTTGTTCCCATATATCAGTATCCTTGTTTTTTACTGTTGTTATGGTTGTTTGAGGTCTGTTAGGTTGAGCTTCCATAGTAGTAGTCTTGTTTACAGTCCTAGTTAAATCGGTTGCAGGTCTATTAATTATCTTACTGAATAGGTCTGTAGTTCTGTTCTTGACCATTGTCCAAATAAGTAATACTCCATTAAGTTTTCTTATTATCTTGTCTCTAACTCCTACTGTATCACTAAACTGTTTACCAGTTAGTTTTGTTATTACATCAGTTACTCCTACTGTATCTAAGAAGTAAATAGTCATTTGTTTTAGAGTAATGAAAGTATCTGATACTCCTACTGTATCCACAAATTTGATTACTATTGTCCATGCTTTAGTAAACACATCAGAAACACCTACAGTATCAACAAAACTCTTAGTAGTCTTTCTAGAAATAGAATCACTTATACCCACACTATCCACAAGAGATCTGCTTGTTTTCTTCTTAATCAAATCTGTTATGGATACTGTATCTATAAAATGCATAAACTTAGTTAGTTTCCTACTGTAATTATCTGTTACTCCTACTACATCTACAAATACTCTACTAAAAAACTTGTTTATATCGTATCCAAAGTTGTCTATTACACCTACTGTATCTACAAAGTGCATTAGGAGTACTCTTGCTAAACTCATATTATCAGATACTCCTACAGTATCAGTAAACTTGAGCTTATTTAAGAACTTCCTAATAGAATCTGTAATACCTACAGTATCAGTAAACACTTTAACTATTGAATGAGAAGAATTATCAGATACCCCTACATAATCTACAAATGTTTCTATGAATTGCTGAGAGAGCTTAGGAGATCCAGACAAATAATTAAGTCCTAAATACCACCCTCCGATTGTTCCATTTCCTCCCTTAGCCACATCTTTTAACTTTTAAACATTAAATATGTTGTTATATCATACCTTATTATACATTATCTTTTAAATGCAGGTAGAGGGTACTTAGTGCCTACAGTTGGATCAGAAATAAGCACATGGTTCTCTGCTCTAATATAGTTTGTGTATAGTGTTTTTCCAGAAACAGTTAATGCTCTCCACGCAGTTTGTGAGGTAGAATCGGGTGTGTATCCATACAAGTAACCTAATCGCCCTGATGGAACAGACCAGTCTACATTATGGCTACCAAACCACCCTGTGCTATCGGGAAGTATTAGGGAAGTCAAACTACTACAATTACCAGCATAGGTACCCATAAAAGAATTTCCTACACTAGCGAGTCCTGAAGTGTCTGGAACTGACAAACTAGTTAAATTAGTACACCCATAAGCATAGTAATGCATAAAACCATTTCCTACGCTAGTAAATCCTGAAGTGTCTGGTACTGATAAACTTGTTAAACTACTACAATTTAGAGCATAGTAAGCCATAAAATTAGCTCCTACGCTAGTGAGTCCTGAAGTGTCTGGAACTGACAAACTAGTTAAATTAGTACAGCCTTCAGTATAGGAATACATAAAAAAATCTCCTACACTAGTGAGTCCTGAAGTGTCTGGTGCCGACAAACTTGTTAAACTACTACAATTAACAGCATAGAAAGCCATAAAAAAATCTCCTACTGTACTTATAGGGGTAGCAGTAGTGTCCCAATCAACAGCAACACTCGCTTTTATGTTAGGAAGTATAGCAGTACTACTAGAAGACATCCCAGACAAAGGGGTTCTAAATTGGTAGGTGTTCCCAGCAGTTAGAGTGCAGTTGGTAGCCAACCAAGTCCCAGAAGTACCTTCTCTCCAAGTTGTTGACTTAACCATTGCCTTTACGACTTGAGAAGCATCACTTGCTACTGTAATTGTTGCTATTACTGCATCGTATGCTTGTGCCATTAGTGTCTAAGATATACCCAAATTAAAAAACACATGATATTCCACCTGAATAAAAACAATAAGAGAAGGGTTGTTAGAACTCCGACTATAAATGATATTGTGTGTCCTCTTGTTATTCTCATTGTACTAAAGGATTAGGTTAAGCTGTTCTCCTATATCTAAACACCCATATAAGTAGTAGTGTAGTAAGTATTCCTAGTAAGTATGTAGCTGTGTATTTAAGCCAAGGTTTCATTATAGGTATGCACAGGCTGCCCTCTATAAATGATATTGTGTGTCCTCTTGTTATTCTCATTGTTAATCCACTCTCAAGTTAAAATCACTCATTGTACTAAAGGGTTAAGTTAAAGGTAGGCACAGGTTGCTGTTATTAAAAGTAGTATTATTAAAATGTATTTAGTAGTGTTTTCATTATAATTCATACATACCAATCCCTCTAGCAATCCTACCTGCCCCACTTGTTAGATTACCTGTTGGGTTATACATATACATAATAGTAGAAGTTGGCATTATCTGGAGATGTCCGACTACAAAATCAACATAACAACCTTGCTCTGTACTAGCACCAGAGGTAGTAATAGGAAGAGTAATTCCCAAATATGCTTTTGCTGTACCACCTACTGTTCCTGATACATAAATATTTACGGTTATTATACCACCAGCTATTGTGAATTTTGCTGTTCCCGTTACATTTGTATAAGTCAGTCCGTCTGCTCCGTAGGTTGGAGTATAATTAAACCAATGTGGAAACCCTTGAGGATTTTCTATCTTACTAAAGTATGGACTTGTAATCGTTGCATCAGCCAAACTATAATCACTTCCACCTGTTACTGTTATAGTTGTATTAGGACTTGAATAACTTACATTTGTTACATAGAAATATTTAACACTTGTTTGAGTAAGTTTAATCTTGTCTCCTTTCTGATACTTTCCTCTTTTATCCCCACTAATTGTAAAGGTTGTTGCACTAGCATAAGTCCATGTTTCTCCTGCACTTATCCAACCATCTATAACCCCTGCAAACAAAGGACTTGTTAAAGTCTTATTAGTTAGTGTTTGAGTATCGGTTGTTCCTACAACATCTCCTGTAACTCCGTGAACCCCACTACTTGGGTTGTCTACTTCTGCCCCATGAGCCAAATTACTGACCGTATTACTATCTCCGTCTATTGTCTTATTAGTTAGTGTTTGTGTGTCTGTAGTGCCTACTATTGCTCCTGTGGGCTTAGTAACCTGCTCTATATTAGAACCATCTGCTCCTACCAACCCAGTTAAGTTTGTTGTTGTTGCTGTTGTTATGTTCGGCTCTGGCATTCCTTCTACAAACAAATCCCATTTATCCGTCCAAGAAGCACCTACACCTGGCTCGGTTGAAGCCCCTGAAGTATGAGCAACTGTACATACATATCCACTACCGTTGTGTTCAATGGTGTCGTTTTCTGAATAGGCTGTGGAACTCGCCCAAGCACCTTTCCAAGTAAATCCTTGTGCGTCTACATACGCCTTAATACTCTGTTGTGTAGCAAGTTTAGTAGCACTATCACTTGCCATGTTATCCTCATCCAATACTGCTGTACCACTTACCCCTGTGTCTATTACAGGACTTGTAAGAGTCTTATTAGTCATTGTTTGAGCCACACTTGCTGCTTGTTTAGCATTTATAAACCTTGTTGTATCTGTACCACCTGTAAATTCTGCATCTGTTGCCCTCTCTACAATACCTGTAGCAGTCTCACTTGCTGCTCTAACTGTAAGATTTGTTCCTGATAATGTAAGCCCTGTTGAAGCTGTTAGTGCTGCAAAAGCTCCTGCACTATCATCCCAGAATACAATCCTGTCTGCATTAGGATCTGCAAAGGCTGTTATCTTACCTGCTACAGCTGTAATTAAATCGTTCCAATCCTTAGCTGTTATACCCTGAATAATAATATCTCCAGCTGTTATTGTTCTAGCACTTGTACTTTCTTGAGTTCTTGTAATAGTTAATGTATCAGTAGTTACATCAGTTACCATAACTATCTCTGCATTAGCTACTAAAGGTTGATCATTTACTGGAAATACTATTGCTGGTTCATTTATAGCAAATAAAGATCCTGTACCAGAAGCTACTACTAAAGAAGTACCAGTCTTTGCTGGACTTGGAGCTGTTGCTACTGTTGTTATTGTGAAGTTCTTCTTTGCCATAATCTCCCACTATCAAATTAATTAGCTGGAGATTTATACAGCAGTCATTACAATATCATGTGTTATCTGTAAACTGTCTCCACTAGATACATTAATTACACTAAAAGATCTACTGCATGGCATAGTACCACTTGATGCTGCATTAAATAATCCTTCCTCAGTAATTGCAAATGATCCTGTAAATGTAAATGTCTTTACACTTCTAATAGTATCATCTGTTGCTGTTGTAGTAGCACTTGCTGGAGTTACTGCTGCTCTTGAGCCACCACCACTTGAAATCTCACTCTGAAGTGCTGTTGCTGTTGGAGTTCCTGTACCTATTCCCATATGAGTAATAGGATCTGCTGCTACCCCTCCAAGTCTCTTGGCTATTAATGCTAAACCTGCATTAGTAATAGTATTGTAAACTACCTCCTGCTCTGTCCAGTTACCTGTTATTCCAGCTATCCTTAGATCTAAGTTTAGATTCTTGTGTAGGAACTCCCAGATTCCATTACCCTGAAAGAGTTTCTTGATATTGCCATCCTTATCTCTAAGTTGCATTCTAACTATACCTTTAACTCCAACTTTTTGTTTTATAGAATTTTTGTTTTCCATAACATTAATTATAAATTTATTTATCTATAAGTCAAATCCATGATTAGAATAATCTGCAAAGGAAGGAGTCTTATATTCAACAACTTGCTTTGTATCAACTGGATTTAATTTACTTATAATATCATCTAAATGATTCCAAATATTAGTCTCATACTCTGTAAGTGCTATCTCATTCTCTTCTTTAATCTCTTTTCTTATATACCTGACTAACCAATATTGAATGCTCTTAGGAATACCCCTCTTAAAGTTCTGCTCATCTGCTTCACCTGTTGGAGCTGTCTCCATATGAACTGAGTTTTCTGTTACATTAGCAAGTCTCTTAAACTCTCCTAAGTACCATAACTTCAAGCCTTGATTACCTTCTGCTACATTAGTAATAGCATCTGAATAGATCCATAAAGACTCTCTGAAAATATCATACTGAGGTTTACCCTTGAATTGACTAACTATAGTAGATTCATCTGTTGTTCTAGTATAGTTACTC
>Ga0209510_1002038_pt1 | contig 21470 bp, 13 predicted proteins | sample BiotimSIPDNA_FD_185749 | JGI IMG/M metagenome (GOLD analysis project Ga0209510, IMG submission 185749) | Anaerobic biogas reactor microbial communites from Washington, USA - Biogas_R1 time_0 SIP DNA (SPAdes) (version 2) | ecosystem: Engineered > Bioreactor > Anaerobic > Unclassified | place...
AACAGCGGGAATCCCAAATACGAGGCCACCAAGGACAAACGCCAGCGGCTCTATGTGGAGTATCTCCAAGTTCTCGCTGACCATCGCCCCGCGGCGTTCATCATGGAAAACGTCAAGGGGTTATTGTCGGCCACGCTCGAGAACAAGAGAATCTTCGAGCGGATACTCGACGACCTGCGCTCGCCGTGCGAGGCCGTGTTGCGGCCAATTGGCTTTCCTGAAGAAAGAATGATTTATGTCTGCTAGACGAAGAACGTGGAACCAAGCCGAGCTGTTGATCGTCTTTGGCCTGTATTGCCGGATCCCATTCGGGCGTCTGCATCAGGCTAATCCAGAAATCATTGAACTTGCTGAAGTGCTGGGACGAACGCCGGGCGCGGTTGCGATGAAAGCCTGCAACTTTGCCAGTCTTGATCCACAACAACGGGCGCGGAGGATTAAGGCTCTGGGTAATGTCAGCCGTGCGGATAGGGAACTCTGGGAAGCCTTCCTGGATGACTCGGAAGGTGTCGCTAATGAGGCCGAAGCGGCCTATGCCTCGATGACCGGTAAAGAGGCGGTCGACTATGTACCGGGAATTGACTCCGCAGTAACGGCGCGTGGCAAGAAGACCAAAGCGAAAGAGCCCGCTTTAGGCGATGAACCGACAATGCCCGTCGGCGACACGGAGAAGGATGCCTTAATCAAGTCGCGCCGCGTTCAATCCTTCTTTCGTGCCGCTGTCTTGACCTCCTATAATAACCGCTGCGCACTCACGGGCTTGGCGATTCCCGAATTGCTCAACGCCAGCCATATCATACCATGGAGCGCCGACGAGAAGCGCCGCGCCGATCCGCGCAATGGGATTTGCCTCAATGCCCTCCATGATCGCGCTTTTGACCGGGGCCTGATTTCATTTGACGAAAACCTGCGTGTGATTGTTTCCTCGGTGATAAACAACACCGAAGACTGCAGCCTGCAGCGGGGGCAATTTGTGAGGATCTCGGGCTGTCCCTTGCGGCTGCCCGAACGGTTCCAGCCTGAGAAAGCGGCGCTGGATTATCATAGGACTCACATCTATCGTCCTTGATAAAGTTCCTGTCCTTCGGGGTCTAGTTTAGTTGGGTAAACAGTCTTGATTGCAATCCACCCTTGAATCTGTCGAATTCCTGGGGTAGCAAAGCAAATACATCTTCCGCTGACACTGAATAAAGATCCCAAGTGCAATCAAATTGCGAAAGAACTTCACCCATTCGTCTTGCTCCGCCAGGCTTGTCTCTTGCCGTTCCTCTCTTCAACCGTCCTTTTTCTGAATCGTAATACATGAATGTTGCAGCCGCAATGATTGCGGGATTGGTTATCAGTTGCGGACTATCAGCGATCTCCAAGTAAACGTCGCTCATTTGATGAAGCGGGCCGCAAAGCAATGCCAACGTTCGCTCGGGATGATCGGCGTGTTGGCGGAATACTAAGAAAGGCCCTGCGAGCAAATGGCGATAGTATCGTCTTCCGGATGTATTCAGTATCCATCTCGCGCCTTCGCCGGGCTTGCGTTCGCCTCTGGCGTTGGGCGGGCAGAGTTGCTCGAAATAGAAGAGCGAGAGCCAGGCCCACAGTCCCGGGTCGCGTTCGATGTTGGTGAGACCGGAGTCTTTGAAGACGTTGTAGAGGTATTCGGCGGCGGCATAGCGGCTGCCGAAGGCGCGCTGCTCGACCTCAATTGTGGGCTGAATTTCCCAAGTGCCGTCGGGATCCGTCAGGAGTGCAGAAGGGTAGGGCATGGGCGCGTCGCCACTCAACGAATCCAGGAAAGCCGTGAATCGCTCGATCCCCTGATCATTCAGTCGTCTGACATTCATTGTTCCTGTGCTCCTGTCCAGTAGCGTTCGTAAGTTGAGCGTATGTTGTGGCGGCGGCAGAAGACGGAGACTGCCGTGTCGATCCAGTCGGTGATACGGTCTTCGTCATCTTCGGTGGGCAAATCGCCGACGCCGGGCAGTCCGGCTGCGAACCGCAGCCAGCGAGACCGCCAGTCGTCGTTGTCTTCGGTATCGTGGTGTTTTTCCTGTAAGAGCACGCGCCAGAGCACGGCGCGGAAAACCGACGGATAAACCAGAGAAAGGAACACCGGATCGCGAGCGAGCGCCCGCCAGTCGCCCAGCGCGGAGTTCACCTTGAGCAATGTCTGCTGGTCGTCGAATTCGAGCCGCCAGATCTCATCGCCGAGATTATCGTCAGGGACGACAGGCAACAGAGGAATTCGATTTTCGTCCTCGTCAGTGAACTTACGCGGCCTGATCTGATCGGCTTCGGCCAGGAGCAGGCCGTGCGGATCAGCGGCGGTGACGATCTTGACGCGGAACAGCACGCCCTCGGCGGAGTCGAAGTCGCTCAGATGGCGGTCGTCGGGAATGCGCAGGGCACCGACCTGTCCGAAGTCGAAGCGCATGTATTGAGTCTGGCGGTAGGCCTCCACGAAGACGCGGGCGTCGCCGGGGAGGCTGTAATCGGCCAGCCGCAGACTGACGTCGAAACACGAGCCGCTCTTCTCCTCGCGGACGGTGATTCGCGCATCCTCCCGGCGGATGCGCTGGCGGTTGGTGTAGTTAAGCGTCCGGACCGGCATAGTCGTCCTCCTGTCGTCTGACTTCCACGCGCACGTCGCGTTTCGGGTCAAAGCCCACCACTTCGACGCGGAAATCTCTGCTGTCGATCTTAACGCGCAGCCTGTTTTCCTTCATTTCGAGTGCTGTCGCCCCTACAAATTGCGTCTTCATGCGCTGAGAGAAGTCGAAATCGGCGGGGTGGTATTTTTTGAACGGATTGCCGCGCCGGACGTGATAGGCGGCGCGAATCAGCAGGCCCCCGGGTGGCGGCGCTCCGTTTATGTCGCCATTGCGGACAACGAATCCGCCCTCGATGCGGTCAATAATAAACGGTCGTAGACGAGGTTCGGGCGGCACTGGCTCCTCGGGTTCCCTGCCCTTGCCTTCAAGTTTCTTCCTATCCCGTGTTCTGCTCTCTTGTTCCTCCGGAGGTGCGGCAATGGCGAATAGATCGACAAGCAGCGTGCGATCTTCCTTCTTGTCCTGCTCGCAAAGTATATTGATGATTTCATGCACGGCGCGTTTCACAAACTCCAGGTCGCTCTTTCCTGACGTGTACTTGCCGCGGAAGTTTGCACCATCGTGTTGCCATTGCGTGTGAGCCGGGTTCTCCGAATCGCCCAGAAAGGCCGCGATGGGACCGTCTTGGGCACTAACGATGGCGCGGACGCCACGAGTGCGGGGAGCGCGCACGTCTGGGATGATGATGCCCTCCCGGATGAAAACGGGACGACCGCCTTGCTCGGAGCCGTCACGGAACATGAATACGTCAAAAAAAGTCTCGCGCGGTTCCTTGTTCTGTTCTCTTACCACTACGGGGACACGGAGCGCAATCTTGTCTCCTTTATCGAAGCGTTGCCGGAGATCATCCACTGAATCAACAGGAATAAGTGCTTTCGACCACTGCCACGCACGCGAGGGATCTGGACATTCAAGCCGGATGAAATCATCCTCGTCGAGAGCACCGGCCCACTTAGCCAAGTCGACAAGCGGGGATATTTCACGCTCCAGGTCGTTGCCGATCTTTTTGATTTCGCTCTCCAGAGAATTTGTGTCCAGGATCGTTTTGATTTCCGGCGCTTCTATCCAAACTTCCAGTTGCCCCCGCAGGATCGGCCAGAAGTATCCGCGAAGCACGGCCCGGACGAGGTTCTCGTCCGTCAGGTCAAGATCGCACCAAGGAACCACAATGGTCAGGCCGGGAGCGTCCCCGCGTTGAATGTCGAAGGCTATGATGAACTGGTCGATAAAGGATAAGTCTTCGATAGGAAGAACCAGCCCTTCGTTGCCATTATCGGCAGGGCAACCAAGCCAACCATCGGGCGCATAGCGCGTTCCGTTGAGGTCGTGCGATTTCAGCACCGCCATTCCCATTAGCAGTTTCTTCCGGTCGTCACTCCGCACGGTCAGGCCGAAAACCGTATTGACGCGGCTGGAACGCGGGAAGACCTGTTTGCCAACACCCCATCGCCCGATGTCCTTCTCTCCTTTATCGGAACGTCCTTCGGCTCGAAAGAAATGGTAGAAATGGTTCTTTGACCCGGATTGAGGCTTCCATTCGGCGGGATCGCCAGTCAGGCCAGTCGTGCCGAAATCCTCAAATACGAGAACCGGACAGTCGTCCTTATCGGCGGGAATATCCCGAAGGCCGTTTCCCGGTGCTCTGAGATGCTCGTCAAGACCAACGAGAAAAGGAGCCACGGCACTTCTGGCAACGGCGGAGTCCACGCCGCTGACACGGATTCGCACCATGACTTTTTCGTCATTGCACCGAGCGTCCAGGGAATTCTGAATTCCCTCCCGCACCAGTGCTTCTCCCGGATTACTGATCGCGTCTGTTGCGAAGAACTCGCCCTGAATGGGTTCGCGTGCTTTGTCCGATGGGCGCATCGTGTTGAATTGCCATGTAAAGGTCATGACCACACATTCTCCTTCTTCTTGTGGGGTTCTTCCTCTTGGACGAAAGCTCCGCCTTCAGACGTGACCATATATGACACCCTGACCCCCTTGCGTTCTCGCGCAATCAGACCGAGGTCGGCCATGCGGGAGAGTGCGCCGGAGCGCTGGGAAGTTAGAAATGACGGGCTGAGCGATCGGTTCGTTATAGCAGGGACGTGGACCTGCAAGACTTCGTCGAGTTTGTCGGGCGTGATCGCGCCATCGGCAATCGCCTCAATGAGCGTTCGGAAGGCGAAGGCTTCGACCGGGACATGGGCGCGGATGTGCTCAAGGAAGAAGGCCGTTTCTTCCGGCGAGAACTTTTGCGCGGGATCAGTCTGGCAGCTGTCGAGCGCAGGATTCGTCAGGCGGGCGAGTTGGAGGGCGGATTCTGTCGGCCTTAAACGCGATCCCGCTCCCGGCGCCAACACGGCCAAGCGGTAATCCCACAATAGCCCGGAGAGAGCGCCTTGGCTGTTGACGCTGCCGACGAACTGATTGGCGTAGCGGGCGCGGCCTTTTTCGCCATCCGGGCCGCTGCGGGGAAAGGCGGTTGCCAGCGAATCGTCGCGGGCGATCTGATGGCGGCGGTCGTGATCGGCCAAGTAATCGCCTAATAACGCAGCGGCTTCCGCGATTTGGGGCGCGGCATCCTCCAGCGGAACGCCATCGGGGTAGTTGGCGGCAATGCGCAGCAACGCCCGGCAATTAGCCTTGACCGGCAGTAGTTTATTGTACTGCCCGAAAAGCCATCGGTCGAGCGTGAAGGCTTCGTCCGGCTCCTCGGCGGCGGGTATTTTGGTCGATTTCGCGGAGAGACTGTCCAGACCATCGGCGAGAAACAAGTCGGGGATGTGAACAGGAACGCATGCGACGGGGGCGGATGCTGCCTTGCGCGCTTTGGGCTCAAGCATCGATGCGGGCGCGGCCTTACTGGGCTTTGTCGGCTTGGCCCTCCCGAGTGTTGTCGATGCTGCAGGGACAACAGGCGGCACTGGGCTTTCGTTGATGACCAGCGCTCCTCTTTTGGCAACCTCTTGCTCCATCGTCCACAGATTATCGACGGCCACAGCAAAAAGTTCACTGTAGTCTCTGTACTGATCTTTCTCCAACAGACTGTCCATCTTTGCTTTGGTTTCTGATTTACAGTTTATACAGACAATCATTTTCATTCTCCTCGTCTCAGGCGCTTGAGTCTATAGTAATACAGGAAAACGAACCATGTCAACAGAGAGTTTTGAGTTTCTTCATGCTGACAAAGAAGCGCCCGAGGCGATGAGCCAGTCGGACAATTCAGGGACAGTGTCTCATGAGGATGTTCGACTCCACACAGATTATGAAATCTCGCCAATTCTGCGTAATCTCTCGGTATATTTTCGGGGCAGGGCACCATCATGGGCCGTGCGGCTCACTCATCGACGATGAAAGTGGGGACGGGCGGGGATATGTTCAAAGCGCCGTCCGCGGCGCGACTACGTGTCCCCGTTCGGAAAACGAATCTTCGAGGCAGACTACGTCTTTTTAGGTTCTTGACGGCGCCGGTCCGGATTTCGAAGACACCATACCAAAAATTGTCTGCATCGGCCCGGCAGCGGAATCGATTCTGTCAAGAGATAATTTTAGTATTGTGTCCCCGAAATTTGACATCTGATTAAATTTTCAGTATTCTGTCCTCCGGTGTGGAAACGGCCGCGGAGGATGCTGGGATGAAAATGACGGAATTGCTCCGGTATGACATTCCGCCGGAGGTAATTCGCCTGTGGCAGGCCCGGGAAAGCGACGCCCTCCTGCCCATCCAGGAACTGGCCATCAAACGCCACAGCCTGTTTGGCAATGGCAATCTGCTCATTCAGGCTCCCACGAGTTCCGGTAAGACGTTCGTGGGCGAAATGGCGGCGATTCAAACGGCCCTGCGCCGCAAGAAAGTCGTCTATCTGGTGCCGCTGAAGGCGTTGGCGGAAGAGAAACACCTCGATTTTGACGAGAAATACACTCCTTACGGTCTCAAGGTCATCATTTCGACGCGCGACCACCGCCAGTTTGACGCGCAACTGGAATCGGGGGACTTCTCCATCGCGATCGTGGTCTACGAGAAGCTCAGCCAGGTGCTGGTGCGGCGGCCGGAACGTTTCGCGGAAGTCGAGCTGGTGATCGCGGACGAGCTGGAGCTGTTGTCCGATCCCGAACGCGGGGCGAACGCGGAACTGCTTCTGACCCAGGTTTTGCAGAGCGGGTGCCGGGTCATCGGCATGTCGGCGGTGCTCGGGGAAGCCGACAAACTCGCCGGCTGGATGCGCGCGGACCTTGTGCAGCACGACCGCCGCCCGGTCGAATTACGGTACGGCGTGCTTCACGAGGGCCTGTTCCGTTACCGCACGTATAACGAACTGTCGGAAGGCGAAGAACGGCTGGCCGACACGGATCTCGAATGCTCGGCCTGGGAAACCCTGATGGAAAACGTCGCGGTTTTCGCGGCCCGTGAGGAACCCTGCCTGATCTTCGTCAAGGCGAAACACGAATCGCGCCGGGGCGCGGAACTGCTCGCCCGCCGCCTCTCGCTGCCGGCCGCCGAACGCACCATCGAGCGCCTCACACGCCTCGAGAGCACCCATTCGCGCGATACCCTCCTCGAAACCCTGGCGAACGGCGCCGCCTTCCACAACGCCGACCTTTCGCCCGAGGAACGCCGCATCGTCGAGGAGGGATTCCGCCAGGGCGAGATCAAGGCGCTGGTTTCGACCAGCACGCTGGCAACGGGCATGAATCTTCCCGCGCACAACGTCTTCATGACCTCGGAAAAATGGCAATACGACAACCGTTTCGGCATGCCCTGGAAGACCCCCATTCTCCGGGGCGAATACGAAAACATGGGCGGCCGCGCGGGACGCTACGGTTCGGGCAAGCCTTTCGGGCGCTCCATCCTCATCGCCCTGACGCCGTTTGACCACGAGACCTTCTGGCGGCGCTACGTCGAGGGCGAGCGGGAATGCATCCAGCCGCAACTGGCGGAGGGCGCCCTTGAAGATCACGCGTTGCGCCTGGTCGCCGCCCGAGCCTGCCACAGCGAAGACACCCTGCGGACCTTTTTCGAAAACACCCTGACGGGACAATGGCGGTGGAACGCGACCCTGACCCTCGAAGAAGTGGATTTCCGGGTCCGCGCCGCCGTGAACCGGGCCATCGACGCCGGCATGCTGGCCCGCGTGGGCGACCACGGCCTCGAGGCCACGCCGCTGGGACTCGCGGTAACGGCAAAGGGGGCGACCATCGCCACCGGCCTGCAACTGGCCGCCTGGATTCGTGAATCGGAGACCCGCCACTGGAGTCCCACCGATCTGCTGCTGGCGATGGCGCTCACCCCCGACGCCCGCGGCCCCTACCTCTCACTCAGCACCCGGGAATACGACCACGCGGATTATCCCGGCCGTCTTAAACGCCTCACCCTGGACGAAGACCTCTCGGCGAACGTGCCGCTCAACCGCCTGCGCAATTGCGATCTCATGCCTTTCTTTGAAGAAGTTCGGGCCATCAAGGCAACGCTTGTCATGCTGGAATGGATGGAACAGGCCAGCCTGTACGACATCGAAGAGACGTTCCGCGTGTTCGCGGGACAGATTTTCGCCACGGCCGACCAGCTCGGCTGGCTCATCGACGCCACCGCCACGGTCGCCACGGCCTTCGGCGCGCAGGAATCGTTCGTCAAACGCCTGCTCACCTTCGCCGAACGTGTGCAATGGGGCATCCGCGATGCGCTCCTGCCCATCGCCCGGCTCCGGTTGAAGGCCGTCGACCGCAACATGCTGCTGGCATTGCAGGCGCACCGTCTCGATTCTCCCGAAACGCTCCACGCCGCGGCCGAGTCTCAGGTGGCGCGCTGGGTCGGCAAAGCGAACGCCCAAACCCTCAAAGCCTGGGCGCAACGGGAAGTGCAGCGTGCCGCGCCCGGCCCCGAGGCCGGCCCGCCCGTGCCCGCGCTCATTGTCGATGAACGCCATCCCGGGCAGGTCGTGCTCGACGGACAGGTGATCCGTCTCCAGGACAAGCAGTACCGGCTCCTCCGCGTGCTGGCGGAAACCCCGGGAGAATGTGTTCCCTACGATCGCATCTACGAGGCGGTCTGGGGAGATGCCGTCGTGGAACCCAACCAGATGCATTTCCAGAAGCGCAAGATCCTCGACCGGGTCAAGAACGTGCTTCCCGCACGCACCGGTCTGATCCGCACCATCCCGAAACGGGGTTTCGTGCTCGAACTGGCGCCCCAGGAGGTGATGCTGGCCGAAGGCGCGTCTTCCCAGACCGCCGCCTGAACCGGCGGAAAAGGCGTTAGACCGGCCTTGCCGCATCCCCGCCGGGCCGCAATATAATTCAATAAAATCAATGGCGCCAGCGCCGAAGGCTCGCTCTGCAAAGAATTCCCCGGTATGGTACAATTTCGACGCAGGAACAGGGCGGCTTTCAGCATCGGCACTGCCCCATTTGAAGCGCATAACTCGCCAAGTCAAGGCGAAAATACCCGATATGCGGTGTGCGAAACGCACGGAAAAACCGCATGTAGATGCTAAGCATCCATGTAGCACCGGGTTGCGAAAAGCAATGAAACTTGGCACCGCGATTGCGTATCTAATTCAGTGAAAGTTGAGGCATTCATAACCACGCGATCCGAATCGGCCTAATGTGGCGCATGACCAGGTCTGAAGTTCCCCACTTTGGACCCTTCCCTCCCCCGGGACCGGGCGTCCTCCCCAGCGTCCGGTCCCGGACGCTTTTCAGTGACTTGCGCAGACGCTCCCGCATCGATATAGTCACCCGAGTGTTGCCCGCGCGCGCAACCCGTGCGCAGGAATAACCCTGATCGGGCCTCTGTTTCGTCTGCTCAGGATAAGCACTGTGTGGCCAATCAGTTGCAGGGGAGCGAAGTAATGCAAAGGAGACTTTCCCGGCGGCATTTTCTTACCACGGGAGCCCTGGCCGCGGCGGGCGGGGCGATCTCGTGCGGAAAACGGCCGTCCAGCCCCGCCGAGCCGCCTGCACAGGCCCGGCAGGAAGCGTCCGCCCCGCCAGCCGCCCCATCTCCCCGGGGGAAGGGCAGGGTGATCATTCTCGGCTTCGACGGCGCGGAACCCACGATTGTCGAAGCGATGATGGACGCAGGCCGCCTGCCCCATCTCAAGCAGTTGCGGGATGGAGGGACTTTCGCCAGACTGCGGTCAACCATTCCTCCGCAGTCTCCGGCGGCCTGGAACTCGTTCACGACCTGCAAGAACCCCGGCGGCCACGGGATTTACGATTTCATCCGCAGAAACCCCGCCACGCATCTGCCCGAGATCGGCACTTCCAAAATACTCCATCCGTCCAAACGGCACGACGGCCGGGTCACGGAACGAGCCAAGGCCGTGGGGTTCCGCAAAGGCGAGCCGTTCTGGGTGGTGGCCGACCGCGCCGGCATTCGCTGCAAGCTGTTCAATGTGCCGTACGCGTTCCCCGCGGACCCGCTCGAGCACGGCAAGATGCTGTGCGGGCTCGATGTGCCCGAGATCCGCGGTTCGCAGAATTCCTTTTCCGCCTTCTCGGATGCCTACACGCCCGAACAGCTCGAGGAGGACGTCGCGGGCGGCGCGCGGTACGCCCTCGAGTTCGTCGATGGCAAGGCGACCGTGAACGTGCGCGGCGCCCGCATCCCCAAAGGCGGGCAAGGCGCGCGCCGCGAACGCTCCGAAGACACCGAACTCCCGTTCGAGTTTGTGGTCGACCGCGACGCCCGCACCCTCACCGTGTCGGCCCAGGCCCACACGGTCACGCTGGCGGAGGGGACGTGGTCCGACTGGCTGGAGTGGACCTTTGAGCCCGCCAAGGAATTCACCGTCAGGGCGATCAGCCGGTTCTACCTCATGGAGGCGGGGGAACGGGTGCGGCTGTACATGTCGGCCTTCCAGTTTCACCCCGGCGCCCCCTATGCGCCCATGAGCTGTCCCGACGAGTTCACCCGCGAACTCGCGGAACGGTACGGCCTCTTCAAGACCCTGGGCTGGGCGCATGAGACCCATGCCCTGCGCGAAGGCGAATTGACCGAGGCGGGGTTCATGGAAGATTCCCTGCGCACCATGGACTGGCGCGCCATCCTGACCCTCGACGAACTGGACCGCGACGATTTCGACATCCTGATCGCCGCGTGGACCGCCACCGATCGCATTGGCCACATGTTCTGGCGGTACCGCGACCCCGAACACCCCATGTACGACGCCGAAGGGGCCAAGGTCTTCGGTGAAGCCCTCGAACAGTCCTACGAGAAAATGGACGAAATCGTGGGCAAGGTGATGCCGAAACTCCGCGAAGACGACCTGTTTATTGTCATGTCCGACCACGGCTTCGAGACGTTCCGCAAGGGATTCAACATCAACACCTGGCTGGTGCGCAACGGCTATGCCGCGGTGCAGGGCCAGGACGATCCCGCGACCGCCGTCGGCGAGAAGGGATTCCTCCTGGACTTCGACTGGTCGCACACGCGGGCATACGCCATCGGGCTCAGTTCGCTGTATCTCAACATTCAGGGCCGGGAGCGCCACGGCATCGTTCCGCCGGAGCAGGCCGACGCGCTCATACAGGAGCTGCGGGAGAAACTGCTCGCCGTCACCGACCCGGAGACGGGCCAGCCCATCTTCGACGAACTGTACTCGCGCGACGTGTACAGCGGCGCGGCCCTGTACGACGCGCCGGATATCTCCCTGGGCTACGCCCGCGGCTATCAGAACACCAAGAGCGCCGCCAAGGGCGCCGTCCCGAAGGCGCTCCTGATCCCGAACCTCGACAAGTGGAGCGGCGATCACGTGGCGGCCAACTTCACGCGCATCCCCGGCATGCTCTTCGTCAACAGGCCGCTGGCTGCCGGAGAGCCCGACATCCGCGATCTCGGCGTGACCTCGCTGGCCTATTCCGGCGTGCCCGCGCCCGAGGACTTCGAGGGGCGGAACCTGCTGTAGCGCCGTCCGCAGCGCGACGGCGTGTCCCCGTCTGGACAAGGGAAAAGGATGCCGCGCGGCGTCAGCCGGGGCGCCGTCGGGTCAGCGCCTCCGGATTCACGCGAACCGGGCCACGCGTTTCTGGAGTTCCTGGGCACGATCCACCAGGCGGATGAGCGCCTGCGCCCGGTCCGGATGCCCCGAGTCTTTGGCGGCCACCATGGCAGCATTCAGCGCCTGTATCAGCGCGTCGAGCTGCCGGCTCATCTGTTCCGCCATCTGGCGCTCCGTGGGCACACGGGTCGTGAGGATCACATGCGGCACGAGGCGCAGCCCCGCGCCGTTCAGGTCGGCCTCCTGCAGATCCCGGGCGTCGAACTGGATCGGATCCACCACCTCAAACAACTCATGGTCGCGCAGAAAGTCGAGCAGTTCGGACTCCGTGAATGCGCCCAGGTCCTCCTCGCGCTGGAGGTACTCGAGCAACTGGTCAAACGGGACCAGCGGGTTCTTCGCCTGTTTCAGAAAACGGAGAACGCGCTGTTCGATGGCTTCCAGGTTCATGGGAAACACTCACTGTTGGGGCAGCAGGAAAGCCGCGGCCGTCACTCTTCGAGCAGATTGACTTCCCGCGCCTCCCAGGCGCCGGGCTCGAGCCTGAGGGTCTTGATTTCGTGCGGCGCGAAACGGGCCGTGATTTCCTTCTGGAAGTAGGGCCAGCGAATGCGGACCCCGGTCTCCACGCCGTCCGTCTCGTAGCCGCGCACGATCACGTCGCCGTTTTCTTCGCTGAATTTTACTACGGAGAGGATAACATTTCCGGCGTCCACTTCCATAAACGCCGCGCATGGGGGAAGCGTTCCGGGATGCGCCGACTCGACATGCACGGCCGGGGGCTCGTTGAGCGCCCAGGCTTTGCGCGGCACGCGCGCGTCCTGCCACGTGCCCGCGTGCGGCACGAGCCGGAAGTGCATGCGGTGCCAGCCCTGGTCCATGATCGGCCAGGGATACGACGCGTCGAGGCGGCCGTTATCGTGGTGGGCGTAGGCCGGACTCCGCAGCAGGGTCTGCCGAAGCACCCCGTCGCGAGCGTCGAACCCGTACTGGCCATCATTGAGCACGGCCAGGCCGTACGGCACGGCGCCGATCGTCCCCGTGAGGTCGATCCATTTCTGGCACGGTTCCTCCTCGCCGCTGGCCGTGCGCTCCTGTGCACCGTAGGCCGTGTCGCAGCAGACCCCGCCGCCCTCGATCCGGGTTTCGTAACCAAGTTTCAGCATCGTATACCGTTCCTGCCAGTTCACGCGGAACCGGCAGTCGATGGTGTCGACCAGGCGGTGCAGCGTCACGAGTGTCTCGGCCCGGGAACAGCCATACGACGACGTGACGAGCACGGTGGCGCGCACGGCGCCCGCCTCGAGGAGCGCGAGCGACGCGTTGCCAAAGCGGCCGGCCTCGACGCGGAACTCGTCGTACCCGTGGCTCCAGGTGTCCGACGAATCGACCATCGCTGCGAGGACGTTGCCCTTGTTCAACACTTCGACGCCGTGCTTCTTGTCGAACAGGCGCGACAGATGCCCGCCGTACGGATCGAACTCGAGACGCCACCAGTCGTTCTCGAGAAAATCGCGTCCGGATTCGAGCATGCCGGGAAGCTCCGGGGTTTTCGCGCCCGTCCGAAAATGATAGCAGCGATAGCCAAAGGCCGGGAGCTCGGCGGTAAACGCATAATTCACGTGGCCGATGCGTTCACCGGACACCGGCTGGACGGGCACGGCCTGCCCGCGGTCATCGGCCATGTGCACCGGCGCGTCGAGCGTGCGCGCGGCATTCCGCGGCGCGACGAGGGTCTCTGCGACCGGCCAGGGAAGCGGATTGAAGGCAACGACGGTGTTGCCCTCCGGGGTGGTGTCGAGCCGTCCCGCGATAACCTGAAGGGCCTCGTTGGCGGCTTCGACGGCGGCCGTGCGCGCGGCGCCCTGCTGGTCGCGCGAGTCCTCGTAGGCGGATTCGAGACTGGTGCCGGCGAGGATGTCGTGAAACTGGTTATAGAGCACATGCTGCCAGGCTTTGGCGAGCGCATCTTTTGGAAACGGATGCCCGGTGAGCAGGCTGGCCAGGGTGGCCAGGCGCTCGCCGCTCATCAAGGCGTGTTCCGCCCGGCGGTTCATGCGCTTGACCTCCGCGTGGGCGCTGTAGCAGCCCCGCGCGTGGTGCTGCAGGTCGCTGGTAATCACGGGGATGGAAACGTCCCTGGACGTGGCCATGAACCCTTCGAAATAGCCGATCAGGGTGGAGAATTCCGTGTTGGGCAGGTCCGGGCGGCGCTGGGCCTCGAGGATGTGCTCGATCGCGCGTTTGGTTGGTCCTCCCCCGTGGTTGCCGACCCCGAAGAAGGCGATGACGTGGGTTTGGCCGGGGTTCAGGTGCGGATTGTCGGCAATCCGGCCGATCCGCTCCAGGGTTTCCGCATCCGCGTTGTACGTTTCCTGGAGGTTGCAGGCGAGGATGCGGGAGCCGTCCCTGGCCTCCCACCAGAACGTCGTGCCATTGGGATAGCGCATTTCATGCGCAGCGTCCGGGCGCATGTAGACGTAGTACTCGATGCCCATCTTCTTGTAGATCTGGGGCAGCGTGCCCGCATGTCCGAAGCTGTCCGGGTTGAACCCCACGCGCGCCCGTATGCCGAATTCGCGCTGCAGAAAGAGCTGGGAGTACAGGCCGTGCCGCACAAACGACTCGCCCTCGGGGAGGTTGCAGTCCGGTTCGACCCACCAGCCGCCGGCGATCTCCCAGCGCCCTTCCTTGACGCGCCGGCGAATCTCTTCGAACAGGGCGGGCTCGCAATCCCGTATCCACGCGTAAAAACAGGCGCTGCTCGCCGTGAACCGGAAATCCGGCGTTTCGTTCATGCGGTCGAGCGCGCTGCGAAAGGTCGCGCGGACCTCCTCGTAGCCTTCGGTCCACCGCCACAACCACGTCGGATCGATGTGGCCGTGGCCAATCATGTGAACGGTCTTCCGGTGTGCGTTGTCCGTCATCAAAACCCCCTGCGTTTGCGCGCTGCGTGCGCGACTCTCTGCATGGCCGGGCGCCGGGTTCGGAACATCAGACGCCCCGCTCCAGGAATTTCTTCCGCTGCTCCTCGACGAACCCGCCGCCGCTGACGTGCACGCTGCGGAAGATCGTCGGATTGACGCCCCGCGCCTGCAACCGTTCGACCGCCTCGGCATGGACCGCCCACAGACAGTACGCGCCGGCCATCCCGCTCATGGGGCACATCTTCTCGTTGTCTTTTACCTCCACGGCGGCGTCGCCGAACGGCGCGCAGTTGTCGAGGGCCACGTCGACCACATCAAACAGTTTCTTGCCGGAAGGATGGGCGGCGGTACACCCGCGCATCTGCTCGGACGACGAGATGCCGATGGTGACGATGCCCCGTTCGCGGCACTGCAGCGCGGTCTCGATCACGTTGGGCGTCCGCCCGGAATTGGAGTTGATGATGAGCACGTCGCCGGGCCTGAGCAGGCTGCGATCAAGCGCGAGGGCCACGGTGCGGCCTTCGACTTCCGCGTTCTCGGCCTCGGTGCGCGCATCGCTACGCTGCGTGAGGGGGTTCTCGACGCTCAACGCGTACGAAAACGGGGCGATCGCCATGAGCCCGCCGGCGCGGTTAAAGGCCTCGTGTTTGAGCATGTGGCCGGTATCCATGACGCACAAGGCCCCGCCGCCGGCCAGACTGGCGGCGATGGCCTCCGCGGCGCGTTCAATGGCCGTCCGCTGGGTCGTGCGGATCTTCGCGAACACACCGTCCGCCGCCGTGAAAAAACTGTCGAGGTATCCCATTACGAAACTCCCTGGCGCTGTTGTTCGATTATCTTGAATATGGCCTCCCCCGGTTCCGTCACCACGGGGAAGACCCGAAACGCTATGCCGCTTCTGCGAAGCACCCGTTTGAGCGGGGTCAGGATCAGCGCGCCGCCGTTGAACACCCCGCCGGTCAGCACGACCGGGACGGGCCGTTCAACGAGGCCCGCCCGCTGGACCGTGGCCACGATGGTGTGCCCGAGCGCATGGCCCGCGCGGCGGCACACCGTCTGGGCGACCGCGTCGCCCGAACGCGCCGTTTCAAACACGACGGGCGCGCACGAAGCCACCTTCGGCCCGGACACGTGCCCGCCCGGATCCCGGAATGTGTAGATCTCCATGATGTGGCCGATCCCATAAAACGCGCACAGCGCGGGACTGAGCGCGGTCTTCGGGCCCCGCCCGTCTTTTTCGCGCATCGCCGCCGCGATGGCCTCCCGGCCAATCCAGTACCCGCTGCCTTCATCGCCGAACTGCGGTCCGAAACCGCCGCAGCCCGCGCCCTCCCCCTGTTCGTTGAGGGCGACGCAACTCGCGCCCGTTCCCGCCACCAGGCTGACGCCCGACGTCAGGTCATGGCATGCCAGGGCGACGGCCGCCTCCGACGTGAACACACACGTCACCTCGCCCAGGACCTCGCGAATGAGTTTCGTCACCAGTTCCTGAACCATGGGAGCGGCCAGGCCCACGGCTGTCACGCGGCCCTGCACCGCATCGGCGGAAGCCTTGATGTTGCGCAGCAGGCCGCGCATACGCCCGGCGTAGGCCTCGTAGTCCGGCGCCTGTACGTACAGTCCGGAGGAGGTGCCGCCGATCTCGCGGGCCAGGATGTTGCGCGCCGTATCCGACAAAAGCAGCCGGGTCTTGCTGCCCCCGCCTTCAATGGCAAGCCACAATTCTTTCCTGATAGCGGCCATGGCGATGTTGATCGATCCTGCGACAACCCACCCGTCCGGACATCAGTCCGGACAGCGGTCCGGACATCGGTCCGGACAGCGGCGGCATTGTAGGTGCGGGAACACGCGATTTCAACAGACGGCGCAGGAGCGAGCAACACCGCCTCGGCGGTCCGGTGGAAATCCGCTGTCACGCTGAATTCAGGCCCGCCGGCGCTTCCCGGCCGGCCGTTGCGCGGCGCTCGAATACGAAAAGTGCAGCGAGATTCCGGTTGCGACGGGCATTTTCTCTCAAAAAGCACTATTCCCTTTTTTTGATTCCGTTGTGTGTATTGGCCTACCATGTATGGGTAAAGCGTGTCCAACGCGGGCTGGCCAACCGGCTGACGCAACCTTCGTTGCCTGAAACCAGGGTGGTGGAAACACGATGAACACCGAAGCGATCAAACAGGGATTTCAACAGGCGGCGGCCCTCTTTCAGGCACAGCAGTACGACCAGGCGCTTCAGATCCTGGATCGACTCGACAACGCCGTGCCCAATACGCGGGACATCTTGTATTTCAAGGCGCGCGTGCTGGGCGTGCTGAACCGGGCTCAGGAAGCCGCCACGCTCTGTGACCGTCTCACGGCACTGGGAGACGCCCGGGGCGAACAGTTGAAGGCCGCGCTCGCGGTCGTCCCGTCCGGGCCACCGCCCGTGCCGTCCACGGGGAGCGACGGAACCGCGGGGCCGCCCCCTCTCCTGCCGGACCAGGACATGGCCCCTTCGTATGCCATGCCGCCCCAATTCGGCTCGGCGCGACGCAGCAAGAAAATGATGAACATCGTCGGCTTCGGGCTGATGGGGGCCCTGCTGCTGGCCGCGGTCATTGTCGTCATCGTGCGAGGGGGAGATGGCGGCAAGGACGGCGCCACGCCCCCCAAACCCCAGCCCCCGGAGGGCCACATGGCATCCGCGTCCGGCGAAGCGACACCATCGGCCGTGACGCCCACGCCCCCGGACGAAGCCCCTTCGGAATCTCCGGAAACGGAAGGCGCCGCCCCGAAAGCAGGGGCCGCCTCCGAAGCTCCGGAGCCGACCGGCGCCGCGGACGCCGCTGAAACCTCCCCGGAACCGGCGGCCACCGCCGAACCGGCCCCGGCCGCGCCCGGCGTAGGCGAGTCGGTCGAATCCCTGGCGGCGCGACTGCAGCAAATGGACCCGGCCGAGCAGTTCAAGACCATGTCGGAGATGGATACGGCGCAGTTGGCGGAATTGATCAAGGTCCAGTCCAAAGCCCTCGTGGACGCAATGGCTCAGCAGGCCGCGACTCCGGAAGACCAGCAGGCCGTGGCGCAGATGCGCCAGGAGCTCGAGAACACCGATTTCCAGGAAGCCGCCCGGATGACCAAGGAGATGATGGCCCAGGCCGACCCGCAAGCGCTCGCCCAGATGGGCATCTCCCCCCTGGAAAGCAGCGCCCAGCCGAAGGAAAGTTATACCGACGAGATCATGCGCGGGTTTCATTTCGACAACGACGAAGACGCCGGGCAGGCCGAAGCCGGAGACACCGGCGCGGCGGAACAGGCCCCCGGTGACGCCACCATTGAAGAGAGCACGGAAAACGCGGTCCCCGAAACGCCCGAACCCGTGCCCGATGCGCCCGTCCGGCCCATCTTCGGCAACGTGCTGGCTCGAACGCTCGAGTTTCCGAAAGACGTGAATCTCGGCGTGGTGTACCTGCGCAAGACGGGCGCGCTGGAACGCGAACCCTGGGAGCGCGCGGCGGACGCCCGCGGCAAACTCGGCATCCCTCCCGGCTACGATGTGAAACTCCAGATACAGACGCGCAAGCTGGAGTATCTCGAGAAATTCGGGCCGGATGACATTCAGGTGTTGAGCCTGTGGAGCGTGAAGATTGACGACAAGAAACTCGAACCCATCAAGCGATTGACGGGGCTTAAGGAACTCGATATCCGCCAGACGGACGTCACGATGGAAGGTTGGGAAGCGCTTCGCAAAGCCCTTCCCGAGTGCCGTATTCTGTATTGAACACGGCAGCGCCATCCTCCGGCCGGCATCTCCTCTCAGCGGGCCCTCGGGGCCAAAAACGAAAGGCAAAACCAATGCGTGCATACTATTGTCCGGGGACCCACTGGGACCGTGAATGGTACGAACCGTTTCAGGAATTCCGCATGTGGCTGGTCGAACTGGTCGACGACCTGCTCGACCTGCTGGAACGTCAGCCCGCCTACACGTGCTTTCATCTCGACGGCCAGGCGGTCGTTCTCGAGGACTATCTCCGGGTGCGGCCCGAAAACCGCGACCGGCTTGTCGCCCAGATGCGCGCGGGTCGCATCGTGGCCGGCCCCTGGTATGTCCTTCCCGACGAGTGGCTGGTCTCCGGCGAGAGCTACATCCGCAATGTCATGAAAGGCCGGGCGGTCTGCCGCGAACTCGGCGTGCCTGCGATGCGTTTCGCCTACACGCCCGATCAGTTCGGCCATATCGCCGCGCTGCCCATGCTCATGCGCGGACTCGGCTTCGATGCCGGCATCTGCTGGCGCGGCGCACAGGATGAAAACTACCCTGCCCTGTTTCTGTGGATCGGTCCGGACGGAAGCCGGATGCCCACCTTCAAGCTCCGCGACGACGGCAGTTATGCCCCGTTTTTGTTCAAGTTCCGCAACCTGCTCGAGAACAATCAGCTGACCGAGGACCTGATCCGGGAACACTTCGAACCCTACTTCAAGGAGGAGTGCGAGCGGGGCCATGCCCCCCTGGTGCTTCTGCTCGACGCCATCGACCATTACCCCGCCGACGAACAGAGCGTGACCATCCTGCAGAAACTGAAGGAGATGTATCCCGACGTCGAATTCGTGTGGGCCTCGCTGGAAGAGTTCGGACGCGAGATGGCCGCGCACGCGGACCAATTGCCGGAACGTACGGGTGAGTTACGGGAACCGTGCCGCACCAGCGGCCGCGGCGGCCAGTATCTCATCGTGCATACGCTCTCCTCGCGGTATCCCCTCAAGAAAGCCAACGACGAGTGCCAGGCCCTGCTTGAATACTGGGCCGAACCGGCCGCCCTCATGGCGCGCATGCGCGGCGGGCAGCCCAACCTGCAGTATCTCGCGCTGGCCTGGGAATACCTCCTCAAGAACCATGCCCACGATTCCATCTGCGGCTGCAGCGTGGACCAGGTCCACCGCGACATGCGCTACCGCTTCGATCAGTGCCGGATGCTGGCGGACGGGCTGGTGCGCCGCCTTACCGCCGGCATCGGCGCCGCAAGCGATACCCCCGAAGCCCTCGCCAACACCGTCGTCCACAATCCCCTGCCGTATGAACGCAACGGCGTCTTCGAACTCGCACTGCCTTTCCCCAAAGACTACGCGCCCAAATACGTTGACGGGCTCGTCACCGGCGAGCCCATCAACCGCTTCCGCCTGTTCGCACCTGACGGGTCGCCCATCCCGTATCAGCTGTCGCGCATCGAACACGGCGTCCTGCACAAACGCATCCGAGACAACGGACGGTTTTCAAACTTCCACGGCGACGTGTATCACGTGGCCGCTGAGCTGTCCCTGCCCGCCTGCGGTTGCACGGGCCTTCGCATCGAGCCCACCGAGGCGGCCAACCGCAACGCAGGCACCCTGCTGTCCGGACCGCTCACCGCAGACAACGGCCACATCGCGCTCTCCATCCATCCCGACGGCACCGCGTCGCTGACCCACAAATCGTCCGGCAAAACCTATGGCCCGCTCTTCCTCTATGAAGATGCCGGCGATTGCGGCGACGGGTGGACCCGCGGCCCACTCGTCAATGACATCGTCTTCAAGACGCCGGGAAACGTCGTGTCGGTTGCCGTGGACGAAGACGGCCCCCTGCGCGCCGTGTTTCGCATCGAACGCGAGCTGCACCTTCCCCGGATGCTCGACAAGGCCACCCGCTGGCGCGCCAGCGACCGCGTCCCGCTGCGCATCACCGATCGGGTGTGCATCGATAAGGACGCGCCGTTCGTACGGGTGCGCACGCGCGTCGAGAACACGGTCGAGGACCATCGCCTGCGCGTGCTCTTTCCCACCCCTATCGCGACAGACCGTTCGTTCGCCGAAACGCCCTTCGCCATGGTGGACCGGCCCATCGACCCGCCGGCCGAGACCGCGGAGTGGCATGAACGCGTCAATCCGGAAACGGCGTTCACGAGCCTGTTCGGCATTCAGGACGCCGCCGGAGGCCTCGCCGTGCTGTGCCCGTTCGGACTCCACGAATACGAGGTCACCCGGACCCCGCAGCGCGTGCTGGCGCTCACCCTGTTCCGGTCAACGTACCAGACCGTCGGCACCGCCGGCGAACCCGACGGCCAACTGCTCGCACCCCTGGACTTCGAATACCTGGTGTATCCGTTTGCCGCGCCCCTCAATCCCGCGGCGGCCCTGCGGCTCGTGCAGGAGGCGCAAACGCCCATCCGCTGCCATCAGGCGAAGTCCCTGCCCGACACCGTGTCCTTCTGCCGTATCGAGAGCGGCGCCGCGGTGTTCACGGCCCTCAAACCGGCTGCGGACGGCAATGGCGGCATTGTGCGGTTCTGGAACCCCGGCGCTGCCGTCGCCGAAGCCGTCGTCGCCTTCCCGCAAGCCCTGAAGTCGGCCCACGCTTGCGACCTCAACGAGGAACCGGGCGAGGAGCTGGCCCTGCGCGACAACGGAAAGCGGTTCACCGTGGCCGTCCCGCCACGCGCCCCGGCCACCGTGCGCTTCACCTGGTAAACGCTGCGTCCACATAAGTGGGCGCCGGGCCCGCACCGGAGAAGAACGGGGACGCGCTCCAGGCGCCGCCCCCGGCGTGACCGCGTGTCCCCCGCTCGGGTATTGTGCGCGGAATGAGACCTATTTGAACGCGCCGGGCCAATTTCGTACAATTATGTATGGTTTGAAGGTCTTTTCTACCGATTTGTTGCCCGAAATTCCAGGCATTCCGGGAAGGTACCGTCACCATGTCCGAACCTGCTGACCCGCTCGCGTCCCACCGGCGCAACGAACTGGCGCTGCTGTTCGACATCAGCCTGATCCTCGACCGCAGCCTCGATCTGCGCGACGAGGTCGGGGCCATCCTCCGTGCCCTGGCCAAACATACCGGCATGGTGCGCGGCACCCTGACCCTGCTCAATCGCGAGACCGACGAGATCCTGATCGAGGAAGGCCACGGCCTCTCCGCGAAGCAGCGAGAGCGCACGCGCTACCGG
>Ga0209510_1002042_pt1 | contig 21451 bp, 23 predicted proteins | sample BiotimSIPDNA_FD_185749 | JGI IMG/M metagenome (GOLD analysis project Ga0209510, IMG submission 185749) | Anaerobic biogas reactor microbial communites from Washington, USA - Biogas_R1 time_0 SIP DNA (SPAdes) (version 2) | ecosystem: Engineered > Bioreactor > Anaerobic > Unclassified | place...
GAATTAGATATTCTTGCAGCAACAGTACCCGATGCGATTGTAACTCCTTTCGCAAAAGAAATTCTTGCTTTATGTGAGGCATTTGGAAAATCAGGACAAAGTGGTGGTTCTGCACCTTACACGGCTTCTGCAATTTCACAAGCAGTTAAAAAATTGTTACTACACGAACCTATTTGTGATGTAACAGGACACGAAAACGAATGGGTTGATGTGAGCGAAATGGGAGGTGGTTCACTTATGTACCAAAACAGTAGATGTAGTGCTTTATTTAAAGACGGAATTGAAAGTAAAGCATACTATTTGAATGCTATTGTTTGGAAAGGTGTAGAGGATTACGATACATTTACTGGTAGAGTTTACATTGATGATAAAGATTTTGAATTGATTGGAAGTAGCCAATTTGTGAAGTTTCCATTTAAGCCTAAAACATTTTACATTGATGTAGTTCGTGTTCCAATTTCAAAAGAAGAAGCGGAAAAACGAAACCTACATTATATTGAAGATGGATTCAATGAATGTTATTATACTATTTTGAAAGACCCAAAACAATTAGATAGGGTGTTTAAATACTATGATAAAAAGTAAATTAACAGCACGAACGCTGTTTTAATTATGTTGTCGTGGCTTCATCAAAATAGCCACAAAATTTATTAACCAGTAAAAATTAGATATGAGTACAGAAAATTCAAAAACCAAAAAGCCATGCAATATAGCCGATGTTAACTGCTGTGCTTTCTCTGAGATTTTAGAGAAATGCAAAAAGATAGTAACGTGCGACACTGCCCGTATATCAAAACCATTAGATGATGGTAAAATGTTTCTTATTATTGGATTTAACAGAAGTACCAAAGATGATGAAGGGCAGTGGGTGGATGAGAATGGAGAGCGTAGGGATTTTGATTATGTGCAAGAATCTGTAATAGCTTCTGGATTTACAGAAAAAGAACTAATTAACTCAACTAAAGAATATGTGCGATTGTGTGGGATGACGTGGGAGGAATACTTCGCTGACTTACGAGAAAAGGAGCATTGCAGTTAACTATGGACAAACTTACGAATACCACCGAACACCAAATTACACATAGCGAGCGTTATGCACTGGCACGGATTATTAACAACTAAGTATAAATGAAATGAAAATATTTTTTGACACAGAATTTACAGGCTTACATCAGGGTACTACATTGATTAGTATTGGAATGATTACCGAAGATGGTAGAGAACTATATTACGAATTAAACGACTATGACAAAACCCAAATTGACGATTGGCTAAAGAATAAAGTGATAGCAAATTTACACAACACAAATCCGATAAATACCGAGCAATTACGAAAAGCTATTGAGGGATTTATTGAGCCTTACGACACTGTTGAAATTTGGAGCGACTGCCTATCTTATGACTGGGTTCTGTTTAATCAAATTTGGGGACATGCTTTTAATATACCACATAAAATATACTACATACCGTTTGACCTTTGCACTTTGTTTAAAGTAAAAGGAATTGACCCTGATATCAGCCGAGAAGAGTACGCAGGAATGACCAAAGGGAGTCAAAAGCACAATGCTTTATGGGATGCGAAAGTAATACGAGAATGCTATTTAAAAGCGACTAGGTAGTGCTTGTTACTAACGTTTTGCAGCTATGCGAAGGTAGGGTTTAATATGAATAAGTCAATAGAGATAAAACATTTTAGTTTAATAGATTATAACATTCTATTAAAGGTTGTTGCTGAATACATAAAGCAATACCAAATCAGTAGAGATAAGTTTGAATATGAAAAAGATATGTTTGACTTGACGGATACCCTATATGCTTTGCAGTGTCATAAAAACGCTGTGAACATTGAAATAGAGAACCATTGGAAGTCTTTTTGGGTAAAAGTCAGAGAAACTAAGACAAAGTATAAATTTGAAATATGGTACGCTTCTTAGCATTGGTTATAAAGGTTTCGCAGCTAAACTAGGTTGCTAATTATACCTCGAAACTTAATTTGAAAAACAGAATTATGAATACAGAAAAAACTTCATTAGAAAACGAAAGACAGTCATCTTGTTTAGGTGATATTATAAGCCGTTTTAATTCAGATACGTTTATTGATAATGTGTGTTTGAGTTATAGACACGACTTTGGATTAATTGCAGAACAAGACAGGCAAAGACTAAGGTTTGAATGTAAAGAATGGATGAGAGCAATAAGCAATAATTGGGAGTATTTCAAAAAGGCAACTACGATGAAGTCAGAAGCCACTTAGTCTTTAGCTCAGGGGTAATTCACTAACACGATGTTTACAAAGACATCGTGTTTTTATTATATAACAAATTCAGGAAGGCTACTTCCATAAAAAACGGAGATATTTAATGAATCAAACTGAATCACATAAACCTTCAGATTTAATTCCATCTCATTTAATTAAAGGTCAAACACAAGGTGGGAGTGATACTTTTATGAATAGGGAAGAAGTGGAAGCTGACATATACACTTCATATTATGCTAAATCTGCTAAACTTCCAAATGCAATTTCTATTAGTAAAGGTACACCTAAATGGTTCCCTGGACCTAGTTATGAACCTTTATTCCCTGAATGGGATTTAATCCTAAACTATAGAAATGGTAAGATAACTGAGGATGAGTACCGAATTCGATACAATGATCATTTATCAAAACTTGATCCTAATGTAGTATATAAGGAACTTAAAGGCAAGGTATTGTTATGTTGGGAGACTTCTAATCAATTTTGTCACCGTCACTTAGTAGCTGAATGGCTAAATAAGCACCTAGGGATAGCCGTTAGGGAACTAGGCATGAACTTAAATAAGGAACCTAAGATATTAATAAAAGATAGGAATAAAACGGGAAATTATGGATAAACTCAATTTGGTATTTAATTACTTATTAAATGGAATCACACTCGATAAAGAGAAGTTATCGATAATCAGACTTCTAGTTAAATAACAATAGCTCAAATTAGTTTTACTTACTGGTTTAATCGGTAGTGTAAAATCTACTCTCGTAAATATAAATAAGTAAACATTTGGAAATACAAAAAATGAAAAAGATGTTAGGCGTCATTTTATTACTAATCACATTTGCAATAGGCGCAGATGTAAAACCGTTCATTTATGATAACATTGCTGCTGATTCTGCAACTCAGCAAAAGCAGTATGAGTACATGTTGCAATATAAACTTTATGGGCGCGATTCCATGGACATTGGTATACGTGTGCGCATACCTGATAAGTCTGGTTGGAACGGCTCTTCTGGCAATATTACTTCCAAAGAACAACTTGTTCTCGGTGGTCCAGTATTGACAGATAGTACAATTTCGTTAGGTAACGAATGTAAGCTTACAACTGGTCCAATTCGTGCAAATACTTTTACTTCTACGCATGATAATGGAAATGCTTTATTCGCTGGAAATATCTGCTTAGTAAATACAGTAGATGCTAATTCTGAAACAATGAAAGGTATTACACGAGCTGGTGGTAAGTTTAGCTGTGATACAGTTCCATCTGCACCTACTGGTTTGTCAATGCCAACTATTACTTTCCCAGATACTACTAATTTAGACATTACTGTAGCAGATCGTGGTAAAGTATTCATTGATATTCCTGATGTTCCTAGCTATGATTTGTATGTAAATTCAATTAGAACAGGTACAGAAGATACTTTGTTCTTCAGACTGTCTAATCGTGGAACCTTAATAAGAGTATTTGTAAAAGAAGACATCTCATTAGGAAACCACACAGTTATTCAAACTTTCTATAATGATTCTGCTGTTGCACAAGATAAGTATCGTGGTAACTTACTTTTCTACACAACAAAAGACATCAATATCGTAAATTCTGATAACACTGAAATGCAAGGTACTTACATTTCTACACAGAAGATTTATCTTGCTTGCAATATTAACTTTGCTGGTCAATTACTTGCTAATCAGTTACAAATTGGTAATGATTTCAAGGGTGAAAATTTCCACTTTGTTAAATTTGACCCTGATACAATTGATGTAAAACTTGATAAGTATGGTGGTTTAAGAGAAAATGATTCTACTGTTGTTATTCCTGTTGAACTTAGCGACACTGCATCTGTGGCTGTATTCTTCACTTACTGTTTTGATTTAAAAGATGGTGTAACTATGGAAGATTTCAATACGCCTAAATTTCCAATTTGTGGACAAGATGCTTCAATCGAAGTTTCAATTCCAAGAGGTTCAAAAGTTCCCGATATGCCAATTAAAGTAAACGTAAAGATTGATACATTGGAAGAATTAAATGATTACTTAGTACTTCATATTGACTATATCACTGGTGCAATTTTGCCAAATGGTGAAACTTCTGGTGAATTGAAAATCAAGATTATTGATGCAGTTACACAGAATAAATCTGTAATTCTCGATAAGACTGATACAATCAAAACATATCAAGAAGAGCTTCTAATACCGCCTGGTTCAGGATATATTGGCAATATTAAGCATACTGATGATAGAAAAGATACACTTATTTGGACATTCGAAGATCCAAGTGGCTTATTTGATGTAAAAGATGGCATAATTACAACAAATCATGTTTTCGATTATGAAACAGAAGACACAATTTACGTAATTAAGGTCAAAGTTATCGATGGTGAGTTTGCAGATAGTGCAAATTATACAATTAAAATAACAAATATTGGTGAACCTATTACTGTTACTGGAAAAGTTGAACATGTAGATGAAAACGTTGAACTTGGAACAATTGTAGGAGCAATAATTGGTAAAGATGCAGATAGTACAGACGTAACTTACACTATCAATATTACTTCTTTCAAGATTGACCCAATTACAGGCGTAATTACAACGAATACTGCATTGGATTATGAAACAAAGTCTGAATATCCTGTGACTGTAACTGTAAAATCTACTGATGGTTCAAAGAAAGATACAAGTTTCGTAATTTACGTCGATAATGTTAATGAACCTGTGCATGTTCAAGATACTACATGTAGTGTTAAAGAAAACTACACAGGAAAAGTATGTAAAGTTACTGGAACAGATGAAGATAAAACTCCTGTTAAGTACACAATTACTGACACTACAAATTATTCAATTGACTCAACTGGCGTAATTACAATTAAGAACCCATTTGACTTTGAAAAGAAAGATAAAGACACTGTAAAAGTTATCGTTACTGATGGTACATTCTATGATACTGCAACTGTTGTTATTCGTGTGTTAGATGAACCTGAAACTGTTAAAATTACAGAATGGGATAAAAACCCACCTCCTGATACAGTAAAGACTAATGATCCTAACCATGAATATAAGTGGAATATTTGTGAAGGTGACAGTTGTACTACTAGTTTTGACAATCCAATTATTCACAAAGATACAGTAATCAAAGTATGTAATGCTAAGAAGACTGTTTGTGATTCTATCGTAGTTCTATTCAATGATGCACCTCCTGTAGTTACATTGAAGAATACAAAGTCTACTGATGCACTAATTGACTATATCACGATTGAAGAACAAAAAGATGATAAGATTTACGTTAACAAGAAGAATAATGAACTACTTGTTACAGTCAGAGATACAATTTATAAGACTGAAAAGAAATTCCCAATTGAAGTAAAACTTGATACAGTTCATATAAGCGCAAAGAATGTAGTAGAATACAACTATTTGATTGATGAAATTATGGCAACTGTTACTCCAATTGGTGGTGGACTTGCTGAAGTTAAAGAAGTTGTAAAAGTTGATGGTAGAGAAGTTACTTTGACTAAGATTGTTAATGCAAAGACTATGAAAGAAGTTGATACTACTCAGACTGTCACTTATACAATTAAGCAAGATGGAAACGAAATAACAATTTCTTACAAGACTGATAATTTAACAGGTCAACGTATCGGTGATTATAAAGTTTCTTATAACATTGATTCTTGCACAACAGTTTCTTACTACTTAGATGATGATAAGAAAATTGCAAAGAATAAAGAAGGAAACATTGCATATACTATTAACTACGAATATACTGACGATTTTGGAAACAAAGCATCTTCTAAAGTTGACATTATTTTCGATGATATTCCTCCAAAGGTTGAAATTTTGACACCTAACGAAATGGAAAATTTCAATACGAATGCGATTGCAGTCAAATGGACAGTCAATGAAGAAACTCAAGATACTTTGACATTGCAGCGTCTTGAAAAAGGTTTCAACTATATTATACGCCGATATGTGGATAAGGCAGGCAACGTTGCTGCTGATACTGTCAGAGTCTTAATGAAGTCAGCAAAGGATATCGCTATCGAAATTGTCAATCCTGTAACAGAAGTAAATCAGGATAAAGTTGATAGCTTCTACTCTGAAGGCAACAAGTACAACGATAAAAAACCTTACACAATTACTACTCTGAAAAGTGATGACAAACCAGACCCAGTCGGTATCGGATTTAAGATTGACATTGCACTTCCATCTGTATCAGCAACAGGAAATGTATCAACATTAGCAGATATAATAAAAAATGATAAAATACCTGTTGATGAAAAAGGTAATGTAGTTGGTGCATCTAATATTGGTATATCAGTAGAAGAATATATAAATGAAAACTGTACTGATGATTTTAGACAAGATTATCATAAAAATGGAACTAATATACCATTATACAGTGTTAAATACAATTTGCATTTATGGATATATACTTCAAATGCCAATTATGTAAATGATTTTGAAATTAACTATGATATAGATTCTAAAACTGAAGCAAATGCAGCTAGTATAGCAAATTTTGTAATAGATTGGTTACCAGAAAAAGATGGTAATGTTAAAGCTCAAAATCAACATTCGCTCGGAACTGGAGCATATTTAGTTAAATTATATAGCAAATCAACTGCTATATGTAGATGTGGTTTTAAAAACCAAAAAGCCGGTGATAAGATTACCAAAAAAGAATATAGTCTTAAATCATTTGGATATAAAAGACCTAACAAATAAGTGAACTAACTCCACCCTTTAGGGTTGAATCTTCGCGCTCAAGATGACTATTGTCGTCAGTATCAACACGCTCTACGGACAGTTCCTGCCCTAATATTCTTAATCCTTCATTCAATATATTTAAAGCGGCATTCTTATCCCTATCTAATAGAGTATGACAGTTCGGACACTCCCATTCTCTATCAGCCAATGTCAGTGTAGTGTTTTTATATCCACAACAATGGCATAACTTACTCGATGGATAGAAACTACCAATTTTGATATATTGTCTTCCATACCAAGCAGATTTATATGCTATCATATTGCAAAATGAACTAAAACTAGCATCAGCAATAGATTTAGCAAGTTTATGATTTTTCAACATATTGCTTGGTTTCAAATCTTCGGAAATAATGACTTGGTTTTCGTTCACTATTCTTCTTGACTGTTTATGTTGAAAATCTTTTCTTTGATTAGAAATCTTTTCGTATATTCTAGCGACTTTGATTACTTGTTTCTTACGATTGTTTGAACCCTTGGTCATTTTAGACAGTTTTCTTTGTTCTTTCGCTAGTTTTTCTTGTGATGTTCTAAAATACTTCGGGTTCTCTACTACACAACCGTCGCTATCTATAAGAAAATCCTTGATACCTAAATCAAAAGCATAATTGTAATTGTTTTGAGGTAGTGATTGAATATCATCACAGTCTACACAAATCGAACAAAAATACTTCCCACTTTTAGACTTTTTGACTGTGATATTATGAACTTTGGTGATTCCATACTTTGAAAAATCATATCCTTGCCTAAAAGTAACTTTTCCAATTTTAGGAATGGAAATTTTACGATTTTCTAAATCAATAAGTTTGAAAAAGTCTTTAATCGGCATACAGTCACGATAAGATTGTTTTCCATTTTTCTTATGGAAGGTTGGCGCTTTTGCTTTTTGCTTTGTCTTACCTTTTAACGAGTTCCACCAGTTTTTGTATGCTCTATTTAAGTCATTTAATGATTGGCACAGTGCTTGAGCGCCTATGTCCTTTAACCACTCGTTTTCTTTCTTTAACTTTTTAACGATTTCTTTTTGATTAGCACTTTCTTTGTATTCTTTGTAATATTCCGTTTGGATGGATAAAACATTGTTATATAAGAAACGACAAGCACCAAAGGTTCTGTTTAATTTAACCTCTTGGTATTTGGTAGGATATAATCGTATTTCAAATGCTCGTGTTATCATAGTGGAAGGTTGTAGAAATCTTGAATAATCTCTATACTATATTTATATCAACCTTCCACAGAATCTAAAAATACAGTTAGAGATTATTTAAGACCTTTGTTTTATTTATAAAAAATATTTTTCAGTTTTTGCGTTCATTCATATGCCACCTTAAAAGGATGGCATCTTTCTGAACGCTCTTTGTAAACACTAAATGTTCATAAATATATTTGTAACTTGTTAAAGGTGAAATATATTATGAACTTTAATTTTTTAAATCCGTTTTCTGATAAATTTTTAGCAAAAGAACCTGAACAATCTTACATTCAACAGGTTCAAGCTACTCAAAATAGTATAGGTAGAGACGAAGATGGCATTAACTGGAATGCTCTTCTTCCTACTCGCACAAATGGATTCTACGATCCAACTAATCCTTGTGATAGTAACGGTATTCTTTTCGATGCCGTTTTTGCTACAAAATCTCAAAGAATTTCATTCTATCGTTCAATGGCTTTGTACCCATTGGTTACAAAAGCTTTGATTACGATGTCAAATGAAGTTGTTAATGAAGATTGTCATGGTAATCTTTTAAAATTCGGCATTAAAGATGCTTTCAGTAAGAACTTTAAGCGTACTGAATTGATTTCACTTGAAGATGAATTCAATTACGTCGTAAATACGGTTATTAAGCGTGATGATTTGTGGACTTTGTTCTATCGTTGGTTAGTTGATGCTGAACAATTCTGGGAACTTTGTGCAAATGATGAAGGTGATAGATTGCTCGGTATTAAAGTTTTGCCAGCTTTCTGCTCATTGGTAATTTACGATGAAGGTTTAGCAACTGGCTACATGCAAGATCCTCGTTTGATTGATATTCAAACAAGAGATCAGCCAAAAGTCTTTACACTTGACCAAGTTGCTTATGCAAGTTATGGTAACTGGGCATCTAATAGAAATGATGTTCGTGGTATGCTTGAACCAGCAATTCGTCATTTGAACCAATTACGTTCTATTGAAGATGCATTAACCGTTTATCGTATAACACGTGCACCTGAAAAGAGAATTTTTAAGATTTACACAGGTGCATTACCACCTAGACGTGTTCCTAGTTACATGCACGAAATGAAAGGTCAATATCGTAAGTCTTTGTCTCTTGACCCTGCTACTGGTGCAATTAACTCTTCTAAGAATGTTCAAGCATTAACAGAAGACTACTGGTTTAGTGTTGGTGATACAGATAAGGGCTCTTCAGTTGAACCTTACAAAGCATCTACTGAATTTAATGGTCAGATTGAAGATTTGAAGGTATTCCAAAAGATGGTCATGGATGCAATTCACTTCCCATCTCATAGATGGCATGATGACTTGGCAGGTGCTGGTAGTTCTGCACAATATTCTCAAAATGCTGAAACTTCTCTTTCTGAAATTGAATTTCAGAAGGAATGTAGAAGACTTGGTGATAGATTTACAAGAGGTTTGATTGTTCATACATTCATTCAACACTTGCGTCTACGTGGATTTAATGCTAAGTTTTTGAATAAGGACATTTACAACATTAAGTTCAATTACTCTTCTGATTTCGAAAAGATTAAAGCTATCGGAATGGCAGAAAAGCTTGCAAGCCAAGTAACATCATTTAAAGATTTAATGCCTTCTCTTGCAAATTCTAAGCCAACTTCTGAAGAACAAGCTCCAATCTTCTCGAAATATTACGTTATGCACAAACTTCTTGGTATGTCTGATGAAGATTATGCGTTGAACGAAGAATGGTTGAAGAAGGAAAAAGAAGTTATCATCGATGCAGCAAAACAATCTGCAGATGAAGGTGGAGAAGTAGAAACTGATGACGAAGACTACGCATTTTAGTAAAACTTTAAATTCAAAATAACAAAGATTTATTATATTTCTATATAATAAACGTTAAAGGTATTACTATATGGCAGAATATGTTAAAAATGCAGAACTACGTGAGCTCATTCTAGAGTACAATAAGACTAACATGGAAGACGATGGTTCTTGGCTAAATGCTTACAAGACGCGAATGACAAAGAAGTTCGAAACTGGTAAGCTTAAGAAAGAAAAATACGATTTAGCAATCAATTTTGTTAATATTCGTATTGCGAATAATGCTGCAAAATTTGCTCATTATGAAAGCTTATCAACAGAAGAAAAGAAACTTTATGATTTGAAATTCAAAAATCTTCGTGATGATTTGTGGCTAAAGTTCATGAAAATCGCTCAAGGACGTATCGCTTCTATGCGGTTTGCATAAGCAATATGCTGAATACATTTCAGATTTAGCAATTGATGCAGTCATGACGATTTTCACATACATTAATCGTTATGACGAATCAAGAAATACTTCAACGTTCGCTTTTGTTACTCAATTGGCATACAATAGTATTATTGCAAGTCTTAGAAACATCAATTTGACTAATAAGACAATGATCACTGGTTTGGATTTCTTCGATAATATAAATACCATAGATAATCCTACTGCAGCATTTACTGCAACAAACAAATTTTTGAGTCAGTTAGAAGAATGATTTTTTCGCAATACGTACAAAATGAACAATTCAAAACTGAAAGTGCTACTAATACAGTACTTTTAGAAACTAAGTCTAACTTAGAAAGTATCGATATTATTGTCGATAAAGCTAATCCTGATGTGATGACTGGTAGAGTTATTCAAGGTGTAGTGTATTGCATTTATAAGAAAAAGTTCATCAATTTAACTGAATTAGCTAATCAGATTAGAGCACTGTATATTAACAAAGGTTATGGCGTTGTTGGATATGCAAAATTGCAACCAAAAGATTTTGTTAAGTATGCAACTGCCAAAACCATTCTTAAACGTTTATTTGATAACGAACTTTATAAAGTAGAAATAAACACTCAAAACGCTGCTAATTACTTCTTAGTCGAAGAATACGTTCAATTATAGCCTCATATATACTTTATATGAGGTTATTATTATGAAAATAGCAGGTTGTGATTTGAGCATTAATAGTTCGCGGTGTCGTAATTGAAGAACTCGATGATGAGTATAACATTCAAAGTATCGAATATCACGGATTTACAATCAAAAGAAAACTTGAAAGTTCACAAATTCTTTATTATAATAATAAAGATTACAACACAGATTACGCGAAATATCAATGGATTTGTGATAACATCGTAAACTGGTGTAAAGATTGCGAATATATTGCTATTGAAGATTACGCTTATGGTAAAAGTGGAGCAATGGGCTTGATTTTTAACTTAGCAGAATTTTCAGGTAACGTCAAAATTTCTTTATTTAACGCAGGTAAAAACTTACGTACTTATAGCATTAATCAAATTAAGAAATTCTTTACAGCCTTTGGACTAAGCGATAAAATTAGCATGTATCAAGCTTGGGAAAAGATGACAACGACTAAACCAGATTTGTCATGCTTACCCGAAGTTGACAATGGAAAAGGCGTATCTCCAACAAGCGATATAGTTGATGCTTTCGCCGTTTGTGAATATCTACGCACTGAACTAACATTGCGTGCTGGTATAATTCAATTGAAAGATTTACCAAAGCACAAAATTGAATGTTTCAATGCAATAACAAAAACACATCCGCAAGGATTATTAGTTGGAGACTTTATCCATAAGTGAGATTATTATGCAAGAAAATAGAAATGCTTTACTAATTAAAATAAAATACAAAGACGAAACTATTCCTCGTTTGAAAAAGCTTGAAAAAGGCGATTGGATTGATTTGGCTGCTGCTGAAGATGTAGTAATCAAGCCAATGTCATTCAAGTTAATCGATCTTGGAATAGCTATGAAGCTTCCTGAAGGATATGAAGCTCATATCGTTCCACGTTCATCTACATTTAAGAATTGGCATATTATTCAGACTAACCACATGGGTGTTATTGATAACTCTTATAGTGGTCCTGAAGATTGGTGGAAATTTCCAGCATTTAATTTGTCAACTACAGAAGCTACTTTAATTAAGAAGGGTGAACGTATTTGTCAATTTAGAATTGAAACGCAACAACCAGACGTATTATTTGATGAGTTAAACTTTCAAGAAGGAGTAAATCGCGGTGGATTCGGAAGTACAGGCAAAGAATAAGCTATCAGTATATGAATTCAACATCAAGGTATATACCTTGATGTGTAATGCATATTCGTCAATTAAAGGCTCAAACATTGATGATGCTAAGAGAAAACTCAATAACATCATCAACGAGCTCGATGAGTACTATAAATAATATATGCAATGGACATCTGAGATACTAAATAAACGTGTTATAAACTACAATCGAATTTATTTCAACAACGAAATTAAAAAACCAATTTATGTTCGTTGGTCTAGACGTTTATACAATTCTGATAGTCGTATTAACGCGTATTGTTTATCTAAACCTGATAAGCATATTATCATGCTAAATGTATCTCACAGCAATGTTTCTAATGAAATGATGCGTGGTCTTCTTGTTCATGAAATGATTCATGCTTGGCAAGACGAACATGATAAACATTTTCGTGATAATTGGAATGAATACAAAGGTCATAGCAAGAGCTTTATTAAGAAATGTGCAGAATTGAATTCAAAATTCAAGTTCACATATCCGCTAATGCGCTATGCTGAAGATAAACAACAATTCAATTTGAAGAAACAAAATAAAGATGTCTATTTTGTCTATAAAATGACTACTAGCATAGTAGCACCAGGCGTTAAATATCCAATTGGCGTTTTCATTAAGTTCTTATATCGAGAAGAAATTGTGAATTTGACAAATAAGGGACTTTCTGTTAAATACTATCCTATTGCAAAATTCACTGATAAAGTCGAGTATACGAATCTTAAAAACAAATATGTTACTCAAACTGATGTGCCAACTACTTATTCGCGTATAAAAGGCTGTAAATCGGCTGATGAATTCTTTAGCTACGCTAAAGATAATGTCGGTCTATATCGCATGTTTACTGATGATGACTTTAACTATGCGGATGGTTTGGAAATAGAACTTTAATTTACACATTTTAAAATTTTTTATTATACTTTCAATATACATTTTATTATTAACTTGTTCCATTTAACATTAGGAAATTGATAATGTATACTTACAAAGACAAGATGAATATTATAGCAAATTTCAATGCAAAAAACAAGACTTGCTATCAATATGATGTTAAGACAGATACAGTTATTGAGGAATTTAATCGTAAGTCATTTCCGCTAACATTTGATCGTTGGTCAAACACTGTATTGATAAAGAATTCGCATAATGACCGAAGAAGAATATAAAGCTGAGTGGTTACTCGGTTGTCACCAAACAGACTATAATAACTGTAGATTTGCAGATGACAAAGTCCAATTCTGCAAAGATTGGATTGAGAAACACTGTAAACGTAACGGTTATTATATCAGCGATTTGAGCAGAATTATATGCGAACAAAAAATAAAAATAGCAACTGACTCAAATTATCGAGAATTGTGTGCAGATTGGTCTGATAAAATTAAAGCTCGTGAAAAATTAGCAGAATTTGACATGGCAAAATTGAGAATACACTCGTATCGTTGCAAATATGATAAATTGCGCGTACAAGATCTCATGAATTTAGATCAATCACAGCCATACATAGTCAAGTGTAATCATGGTTCAGGTTGGAACAGACAAAAGACAGAAACAAACTCTGTTAATTACATCCACGACGATATTGCAGAATGGCAGAATTTAAATTATGCGTATGTTGCGGGATATGAGGCCCAGTATGAAAACATTACGCCAGGCTACTTGATTCAACCACTTCTTTGTGATAAACCAATAGACTACGGTTTTTGGTACATAAAGGGCGAATTGCAAGCTATTAGTCTAACGAAGAAATTTGGAAAGAACTTAGAAGAATATCTTGCATTCGTCAAACCTGATTGCACTGCTAGTAGTTGGTGCGTTGGCATAAAGCCTGAGATGGGGAACTTGCCTTCGAAGTTTCAGTATATTGTCACGTGTTTACGTGAATATACTGAACAACTAGCAAAACCATTCGACTTTGTTAGAGTTGATATGATGTATGTTAATCGTCAACCATATTTTGGTGAGATGACATTCACTCCATGCGCAGGTAGAGTAGAAATAATTGGAAGATAAAGTGTACAGTAATTTGTACACTTTATTATATTTTTATTGTACAGCACTAACAAAGGAGCCACATCATGAAAAAGCTGTTAATTCTCATTTCTCTTCTTACTGGTATTGTTTTTGCTGGTGAGTGTGAACGTCTTTACAGAGAATTTGTAAAGAGAGTTCCTGGTCAAGATGTTATTATTTGCAGAGTTAATGTTGAAGGGCGTACTGATGTAGTTGGTATGTATTTCAAAATGAATAAGCAGCAAACTGTATTGCTTTATGGAAGTAATTATGATACGATGATGTATGCAGGTGATGATCCGTACGTTGCTAATGCTCATTGCATTAAAAATGGTCAATACAGAATTCTTACTCGATATATGACTGGTTCGCAAATTGCAGAAAAAATACTAAGCTTTAAAGCTTGCGAAGATGAATTTGTAATAAAACATGATCCAAAACGAAATGATCATTGGGTTATGACAAACTAATTATAAATATCTACGAAAATACACTTTCAAATGTATTTTCGTTTATTATATTTAAATTGATTTTGATTTTATAGGAGTTAAATATGTCTAAGATGTTGCAGTTTGATACAAACGCAAGAGACTCGATTATGAAAGGCGTTAATAAGCTTGCTAATGCAGTTAAAGTAACGCTTGGTCCTGCTGGACGAAATGTAATGATTTCCACTAATATGGGCGCACCAATTGTAACAAAGGATGGTGTTACTGTAGCAAGAGCTATTGATTTGACAGACCCATATGAAAATCAAGGTGCACAAATGGCAAAGTCTGTTGCAGCTAAAACTAATGATATTGCTGGTGATGGTACAACTACTGCTACTGTTCTTGCACAGGCTATTGCAAAAGAAGGTTTGAAGGTTGTTGCTGCTGGTGCAAATCCAATGGATGTTAAGCGTGGTATTGACATCACTGTAGAAAAGATTATTGAAACAATCGATAAGATTGCAATCCCTGTTGAAGATAAAGAAAAGATTCAGCAAGTCGCTACAATTTCTGCAAATAGTGATTCTGAAATTGGTAACTTGATTGCTGATGCACTTGAACAAGTTGGTATTGAAGGTGTTATTGCAGTTGAAGAAGGAAAGTCAGCTGATACTACTTTGACAATTGTTAAGGGTATGCAGTTTGATAATGGTTTGGCATCGCCTTACTTCACACCAAACAATCAGCCTATTACACTTGAAGATGCATACGTTCTTTTGTATAATCAGAAGATTACTGCTATGAAGGATTTGATTCCTCTTCTTGAACAAGTCGCAAGAACAAACAAGCCACTTCTAATTCTATGTGATGACTTGGAAGGTGAAGCACTTGCTACTCTATTAATTAACAAAGCACGTGGTACTTTGAATGCAATTGCAGTTAAGGCACCTGAATATGGCGAACAACGTAAGCGTATGCTTGAAGATATTGGTGTTTTGACTAATGGTCAGCTTATTTGTGATGACTTTGGTGTAACACTTGATGAAGTTTCAATTGATATGCTTGGTCAGGCAAAGTCTGTTACAGTTGATACAGCTTCTACTTTGATTGTCGGCTACGATAATGATGAAACTAAGAATGCAGTTGCACAGCGTGCAAATGAAATTCGTACAGAAATTGCTAAGACTACTTCTGAATATGAAGTTGAAAATCTTAAGAATCGTTTGGCAAAGCTAGTTGGTGGTGTTGCAGTTATTTCTGTAGGTGCAGTAACTGAAGTCGAAATGAAAGAAAAGAAATATCGTATCGATGATGCTGTTAATGCAACTAAGGCTGCTGTTGCAGAAGGAATTGTTCCAGGTGGTGGTACTGCTTTAATTAGAGCATCAGTTATTGCTCAGAAAAATACACATGTTGCTGGTACAGATGTTATTGCAGGTTATAATATTGTTATGCGTGCAATTGAAGAACCTCTACGTCAGATTGTTACAAATGCTGGTCTTGAAGGATCTGTAATTTGCAACAAGGTTAAGCTTGAAACTGGTAACGTTGGTTACAATGCTAAGACTGATATTTTCGAAGATTTGGTTAAAGCAGGCGTTATTGATCCAGCCAAGGTAACTAAGACTGCATTGCGCAATGCTGCTTCTATTGCTTCTATGATTTTGACAACAGATTGTGTCATTGTCGAAAAGCCAGAAGAACATAAGTGCGAATGCAATGCACAGGCACCTATGGGCATGTCAGGCATAATGTAATTTATCAAATTTCAAAATTGAAAAGTCGAGTTGCAAAAACTCGACTTTTTTATTATATTATCATTATAAACATTTTGGAGTAAAAATGAGAAATTACGAACAAGTATTAAAAATTCTTGACTTGCGTAAAGAAATTGTAACTTTTACAGAGTTTAAAGAGACTGTTTTGGCTGCACTGTCTGATATTAAAGAATGCGCAGTAGAAGGCATTGACAATGCAAAAGAATTGATTGTAAATGCAGTTAACAAAGCAAACGAAAACAAATAAGGTAAAGTATGAAGTATTTGAACACTAAAAAGCCAGTAACTTGTTATTTAGCATCTCGGTTGGTTTAATGATTTTCAAGAAGAATGTCGTCAAGATATTTTGCAAGCGTTAGAAGAAACTGAAATTTCTTACTTTAGTCCAAAAGACGAAGTGCTTGTAAATCCAAATTCGACTGAAGAAGAACAAAAGAAAGCATTTGATGCAGATATCGGATTTATTTTTAATTGCGATTTTGTAATTGTTAATACTGCTGGTAAAGATCTTGGCACAATTTTTGAAGCAGGATTTTCGTATGCGTATAAGAAGCCGATCATCTATTATTTTAAAGCGCCTGATGGTGTAAATTTCAATTTGATGTTAGCTCACTCTGGTGCTGCAGTTGCAAAGAATAAGCAACAATTGATTGACATTCTAAATCAATTGAAGAACAACGAGTTTGATTTTTCTAAGCTTGAAAAGTATAAAGGCACTATCGAATAATGAAGTTATATAATAATGAGCAAGTAGTAATTAGTTTGACTTCTTGGTCAAAGCGAATTGATAATGTTCATAAAACAATTCAATCACTTTTACAATGGTGTGGATATTGTCATATTGTATTAGTTCTTTCAACTGACGAATTTCCAAGACAAGAAAAAGAATTGCCACAAGAATTGATTAAATTGATTGATGGTGATTTTATAGAGTTACTATGGGTTAAACGAAATTACAAAGCCTATAAAAAATATTTCTTTACGGCAGCGAAATATCCGGAAGCAATTGTAGTAACTGCAGATGATGATAGTATCTATACGTCTGACTTTGTTGGTGAATTGCATTCACATTGGAATAAAAATAAAAACGGAATTGTTACATTTAGAAGTACAATTCCGTCTATGAAACGTGAATATAAGACTACTTGTTTACAATATGGTGTAGCAACACTTTATCCACCTAACTATTATAATGATGTTGGTTTGAAGTTAATTACAGACGAAACTGTTTTCAATCAAATTGCAGAAAATTCGTTTGATGACAATTTTCATTCAGCATTGAGAGTCGTTCTAAATAAAACAGACTATACAATTATTGACAAGTGTCATAAATCTGTATGGCATCCACATGATGAAGTCGGTGCAGTTACTGCAAGAAGAGATTTAACAAAGATGGATCCTAATTCTGACGAATTTAAACAGATTATGGCTGAAATTGATAAACAAAATTTTAGAAAGACTGAAACATTAGAAAACATTATTAGAGCAAATATCGAAAGAGTATAAGGAGTAACGAATGAAATACGATATGATTTGTATTGAAGGAATTGATAAAACTTGTAAAGATCTTGTTGGTTACATTATGTGTAAGTTGTGTAATTACAAGTACATTTTCATTGGACGTGGTTTGATTTCAATGATGGCATATTCAAAGCTGTATAATCGTCCTTATGCGTTTAATCCTGAAAACGCAAAGAACATTATCTTTATCAATTTGAATACTGAAAAACTTGATTGGATTGCAAGATGTGAAAAATCTGATGAAAAGCCAATTAACTTTGAAGAAAACGTTAAAGCTTTTAGAGATGCAATTGATGAATTAAAAGAAAAACTTGGTGATGATTTCAAACTCATCGAATTTAACGTTTCTCATCAGTCTTTATATGACATTGCACAAGAAGCTTTGAAATATGTAGAAAAATTAAATAATGACGCAGTCTAAAAAATTTATTATACTTTAATCTAGAGGAAATTAAAATGCTAAATCAAAATTTAAAAGATTATTTGTTAGACATTGATAACTTAAGAAGTATTACTAGATTTCAGACTGCACCTAGAAATGCAAAAGAAACAGTTGCAGAACATTCATTTTATGTAGCTGCAATTGTTCTTAAATTGCATGACTATTTTGATTTTAATCTTGAACAAGCTTTAGTAACTGCTTTGATGCATGATTATGCAGAAGTTTATATTTCAGATGTACCACATTCTATCAAAGTTGCAAATCCAAAAATTTCAATTGAATTAGAAGCTGTAGAAACAAAAATTAACATTGATAAGTTATCAACTGAAATTGCACAAAACATTGCAGATTTCAACAATTGTACAACAGCAGAAGGTTGTATAGTAGCTTTAGCAGATACTTTGTCAGTACTCATGTATTCACGCTATGAAGTTAAGTTAGGAAATAAAGAATATATGCGTGAAGTTTATCATAAGACGTTTAGACGAGTTACTGCTGTATTGACAAAAGCTTCTAAATATTTTAAGAAAAATGTTACTATGATCGACATGATTAACTTGATTGATGATTTTTCACAAAGTAAAATAAAGGACAATTAATGAAACCGGACAATATTTCTAAAGGTTATGAAGACATCAAAGTGTCAGTAATTAATTATAACATGAACATTGCAAAGCATGCATGGGATTGTTATAAGATGACTTGGACATCTTTACAAGATGTCGAGTATGACCCAACTGACGCAAGAGTAGTAGAAGCAGTGAACAACATTATTCGTTTTAGAGCATTGCCAATGCCAAGAGAACAAGCAATTTTGACATTCAAAATTGAAAATGTATCTCGAGTAATGTTAGCTCAAATTACTCGTCAAAGTAAAGCAAGATTCAATGTAGAATCACAAATGCCACTTCCTGTAGAACATAATGTGATTTTGCCTTTGAATATTGCAGAAGATCCAGATTTAAAGGATGATGCAAAGTCTTTGATTGAACTTTCTCAAAAAGTTTATGACAAGTGTATTGCAAATGGTATTCCTCCTCAGGATGCAAGATATTTGTTGATGCATGGTCAAACTACTTCATTAGCATACGTTGTAAATGTAAATGATTTCTGTTCAGCATTTGCATTTAGATGTGAAAATAACTTATCTGATGAAATTAACCTTGTTTATCGTTTGGCAAAGAAAGCAATTCTTGACAAAGTTAAGCAAGATTACTTGGATGGTACTATCGATGCATTGACTTATAATTTCTATACTGAAATTATTAGTCCAGCAGACTGTGCAGGTGCAGCTCGTAAAGTTGGTCAAAATTATGATAAAGTGTTTGGTAATAGCTTTGCACGTTATCCAGCAGCAAATGCAGAAGTTCAAAAGATTACAGATGAATGTGATTATGACTTTAAGAAATCTGCATGGTATGCAGAATTAAAGAGAATGAATAAGGACTTGTTGTTCGATGGTGAACAAGAAATGATTGATTCTTGGTCAAATTAAAATAGCATAGGCACGATCAAAAGAAAGCTGACGCGAATGCGTCAGCTTTTGCAGTATATAAATATAAAAAAGAGAACGTATGGCTACTAATATAGAAGAACACGATTGGACACAACCTTATTACAATCCCGCTGAACATGGATGGTTCAAAGCAGATGTAGGTGGCGAAGAAAATAACTATGGTTATCCTAGTGATTATTTCTTTGCTGATACAATGAGAGCAATTTCTACCGCATTCGGTAAGAAGTTTAGCAACATGGTCATTATTCGTGAAGATGAAAAAGGCTATCCAAGAAAGCATATTGAAGTTCCTATTAAGTTTGGTCCACGCTCAAAAGCACATGATTATAGAACTGAATTAGAAGCTGGTCAAATTGACGAAAATGGTATAGTCGAACCAAAGTATTATATTCAGAATCCTTGTATGACATGGAAATTTACAAATGGTTCTTATGATGGTTCACGTCAAACAAGCTCAAATGAAATTCGTGCATTCTATGACAAATACTTCATGTCGAGAGGCATTGAAATGTCGACATGTGATTTGTTCTGGAAAGATACGATGGTTATTCCAGTTAACATTGGAATTCAGTTAAAATGTTATGCAGATAAAGATGCAGACTTGAATCGTATGTTTGAAATGATTATGCGTAAAACAAAGGATTCTGCTATGTTCTTATACGTAAAAGAATTCTGGTTTATGAATATTCGCAGAGATATTAAGGTCAAACTAACAAGTTTCAATTTCGATTATGGTAAAGACGACATGGGAGCAGAAGATAAACGTGAAGTTTCAGTAACATTTGACTTTACGTGTGAAGCTTTCGTATATCGTCCAATTGAAAAAACAAGTTTGATTACAAGCATTGTTACAACTTTGAATCCAAACATCGCTTATGGTCCAATTATGCGATTTGGAATTTCTGGTAACGCACACATGCATGAAAAATATTCTAATTCTGCAACTTATATGAAAGCTGCACAAAAGGGTATTTTCGATGGAAGTTTAACTTCTGCGCACGATTTCACAGTTCCTCAACATCAGCAATACGAAAATATGAAGGTTGCAGTTGGTCTTGTATCAGCTATGGTAAGTAGCTATGACATTCCATTTACACAAGCAGATATTGCTTCAATTTCAGCCAATTATCCAGGCGCATCAGCATTAACAGGTTATACTACTAAGTATGTTTATAGTGCAATTCCTGATACATGGCGTGAATTTGATAGAGAATTTTCTATTCTTGATTCATCAACTTACATTTTTGGTGATGTTAAAACGAGTGCAATTAAAAATGGTGTTGTAGTTGAAGATGTTACAAGTGGTACTTGTTTAACGTCTTATAATTATCGTATGCACCCATATAGAAACACTCAGTTTACTCGTAACTTTATTGACTTTGATACGAAAGACTTGGAAGATTCTAAGCATAACATCATTCACACAATTTACGGAACGTCTCATGCTAACTACTATCCAGTTTA
>Ga0209510_1002046_pt1 | contig 21428 bp, 9 predicted proteins | sample BiotimSIPDNA_FD_185749 | JGI IMG/M metagenome (GOLD analysis project Ga0209510, IMG submission 185749) | Anaerobic biogas reactor microbial communites from Washington, USA - Biogas_R1 time_0 SIP DNA (SPAdes) (version 2) | ecosystem: Engineered > Bioreactor > Anaerobic > Unclassified | place...
TGTTAACGGGAGTAGTGTAGCTACTGGCCTGGCTGCAACGAACACCCCTACCGGTGGTGGTCTTTATTTAGGTTGTAACGGTACACCTGACCCTACTTCTCATTTTCAGGGGATTATACAGTTTGCAAGGGTGTGGTCTTCTACGCTTACCGCCGGACAGATTGGCTCTAATGTGCGCTATCCAAACCCTATTAATTACAATAATTCTCTGGTGGCCAATTTTCCCCTCAATGTCGATGGCGGAAGCTCGGTGAGTAATACCGTAACGGGGTCGGCTCCCGGTGTTCTGGTTACTTCGCCTAAACGTTACGATTGGCAGGGGTATGCTTTCGTGTGGACTGGCGAGACTACCCCTCATGTTTCATACATGCGGAACCTCGAAAATGTACCCGCTCAACGCTACACCCTGAATATATCAACCCCCTATGGCTGCTTACTCGATACCGCCTTTACCCTTAACATGTCCGATAATCAAGCACCAAAAATAATATTCCACGAAGACCCTTCTAGGTTAACTGCCGATGTTGACAATATCCTTATTCGTACTACAAGCCAGCTTAGTGCTTGGGTTGCTTCCGATGGCCTTAACGGGCCGGGCGATTGTGATTTTTTTCCCCTCGGTGGCGAATTTAACCCGCTTATCGACGATGGCGAGTGCGATGCCAACGATGTTATTCTTACGTGGCAATTTGTCGATTTAAGCCAATCGGGTACGCTAAGTGTTGATAGTATCCCCTTCAGCGACATTGTTGCCGTACGTTGGGATGCTGTTGACGGAGCTGGTAACCCTGCCAACAGAACTATTACATACCGAATTCAGGATAACGAAAAACCAGCACTGGGACCCGACGTGAACACCACTGTGTACACAAACACTGACGACTGCTTCTACACCGTGCCCGATGCAACCAGCCATGTACCCGTGCCTTCTGATAACTGTTTGGGGTATAACGACAGGCTTTGGAACAATTACACCTTTACCGAAAATCTTTCGGGACAGGATATTCCTCAAGGATTACACCAAATATTGTGGTTTTACCGCGACAAGTGGAACAATATTGATACCATGGTGCTTAACCTGAATGTTGTTGATAACCAACCGCCTCAGGCCTTGTGCGACAATGTTACCCTTAATGTAGACAATACTGGTATGGTTACCATCGATAGTTCATATATCGATGCCAACTCTAACGACAACTGCTACGAGGTTTCGAACATACTCATTGTTAAGAATCTGGCTCGCATGGTGGGTGTAACTGTTGGGGGTACTCTACCTGCCGCCGATCCTTGTAATTCTAGGGATAAGGTTATCGACGGAAATACAGACCCCGTTATTGCCAATTGTTTTTCCTACCTTAGTACAAGTGGCTCAAATCCGAATGTTGTCCTCACTTTCCCTGATGATATTGTGGTGCGGGGAATACGTATTTTTGCGGCTACAGGGGGCGACCCGCTTGATAATGTGCAAATACGTGTTGCAAGTTCTCCTGTGTTTTTGCCAGCTACATACGATTCAACCTATATTGGGGGACCTATTGCAGGCGATATGTATTTCCCGGTAACCGGGGGGGCTGTGGGAAACAGGGTACAGGTTCGTTTACTGGGAAACCCAAGGCAACTAGGATTGGCCGAGGTGCAAGTATTTGGCTACAAACTGAGCGATGGCGACTCTTCGCACCTAACTTTCGATTGCGACGAAATTCAATATACCGGCACCCCGGGTAATTTTGACCCAATGGATGTAGCTTTGGTTGCCGTTGATAAAAATGGACTCGAATCGTATTGTATCTCACAGGTTACCCTACGCGATATGATCCCGCCACGTATTGTGCCGCGCCTTTACGAGGTCTCGACCGATGCCTCGGGTTCGGCCTTGCTTATTGGCGACTCGCTGGTTACCGGACGCTTCGATAATTGCGCGGTGGATACCGTGTACTGTGTGCCCGACCACTTATCCTGCGGACAGGAAGGCGAAAATACCGTGACTGTAATCATGCGCGACGTAAATGGCGTTGAAGCTTCACAGGCGGTAAGAGTTACCCTTACCGATACCCTGCCGCCGGTTGCCATACCCAGGGCGAATATCCAACTCTTTGTTGGGGCAAATGGTACCCATACCATTGATGCGCGGGCCGAGATCGACGGTGGCTCGTACGACAACTGCCGAAATACACCCGGGGCAGGTATAGCCTTGTATGAGGTTACCCCTAATGTGGTGATTTGTGATTCGGTAGGGCACACATTTGATGTTACATTTAGTGTAACCGATTCGAGCAATAATGTTACTTCTATTCAGGTTCCTGTTACTGTTCTCGACAATATGGCGCCTGTGCCTTCCATTAAAAACTTTACCCTGGAAATTCCCAGCTCAGGATCGGCTATTGTATATTTCGACTCCATTAGCAATAGTGTGGCCGATAATTGTACCTCGACTGGAAATATTATTCAAGCCATGTCGTTCGATAACGGTACGACCTGGTGCATGCGCGGTGATGAAGCATCCGGGGCCTCAGCCTCATCACCTTTAGCGAGGATCGATTCTTCTACAATCATAAATTCTAGCCCTGCGGTGACCGGATATCCGGTTAATAACGCGACTGATGCAACTGGGACTAGTACTTCTTATATTACCAATGGAATTACCGGGTGGCGTGAAATTGAAGTTGAGTTCCCTGAACAGTACATTTTTACTCATTCAACTGTAGTTTGGACAACGGCAGACCTTACTCCTTCTATTCGTGAAATAAGCCATGAAGATTCTCCTACTATAACGGGAAGTCCTGCCTACACCGGCTCTAATCCTACTTATTCGCTACAAAACCTGAATGATGGGGATGAATGTTATAGCTATTGGACTGGTGGCTGGTTTGGTAGTTGGGTTTATGTTTATACCGATGCGTATATTACTAATGTTGCCGGGACAAATGCCAGTGACGAGTTTTATGTTGAGTACGATTTTGGAACAACTTATACTATTACGAGCACCAATGTTCGATGGTTTTCAAAAGGGAATGGCGGTACTCCTAATATAAGGATTGATGCTCCTACATCTGCTAGGATTCAATATTTTAATGGAATAACTTATGTCAATGTTCCTGGAGTAACCCTGGGTCGTAATGCGGGCGATTTGGGGAGTGATAACGTTGTAAATTTCCCTACCCCTGTAGAGACGAGTCGTATTCGAATAGTTTTTGACGAAGATAACCGGAATGTTGGTATTGATGAGTGGTATGTTTATGGTTACGCCGGATCGCCCCAATATGATTGTATATTGCCCAACACTGCTCAAATTCATTTTTGGGATGGCACTGACTGGTCGAATTTTGGAACCGGAACAATTGGTACCAATGCAGGGACAAATACAACACCAACAACTTCGGTAGCTGCTACCCGTGTACGTTTACGTTTCGACCATACAACTATTGATGCCCGCCATGGGATATCTGATTGGGAATTATATGGATATCCTGCGAGTAGCGCTAGCGGCTGCCGTACTTGGGACTGTACGAGCGTAAATACTACACAGGATGTTTTACTTTTATATGATGACAGGAATAGCAACGACACCATTGTACATACCTCCTTCGATATTGTACCCTATTTCAATATTCGAGAAATTCAGTTGAAAGATTGTGCTGTAGATGGTGAACAGTATTGGTCTTGGGTAGATAATCGACCTGCTGACTTTAGCTATCAATGGACTCAGCAATTTAACCCACCTACGTGGCCCAATCTTTTTAGTACAGCTATTGGTGGAGATACACCTGATAATGATTTTTATTCCGAGTCGGAGACTATTGCGCAAATGCGTAGAGGAAGAGATATATTACCCAGTAACCGCTATTATACTATTAATTTAGAAGTTACTGATTTGAATAATGGCTGTTGGGATGACCTTGACTATACTTTTTGGTGGACTAATGCTGATGGTGGAGGAGCCCAATCGGTTAAACCATGGGAAGCATGTATTACCGATACGGTTACTTTTACTTCGCAACTAGTGGCAACGAATACTTATTGGAGTAATATTTCGTATACTTGGAGTCCCGATTTGGCAACTCCAATAGCAGGTGGAACAGGTTTTCCCTATTATACAGTTGCATTTAATGTTGCCGATACTACCGATGTTGTATATTCAGTAAGGGGTACTCAGGAGTATGTCCGTTATGGGAATTCTTCTTGTGATGACTATCCAACCGTTACACCTCTTCCCGCAGGAACTTCAATAAACTGCAATTATGGAGGTCCTTGTTATGATTTTGGAACCGACTTTACTGGCCCCTTTATTCTTTCTGAAGCCACTCAGAGATGGGGGACTATTGATGCTTCGGGAAGAAATGTAGTTCGTCTAAGAGAATCCGATGGAGATGATTGTGGAACTTATTATCCTTGTGATGAAGGTGTACGTTTTCACACGACAGTTTATGATGTTAAAGAGCCTGTGCTCGTAGATCCTATTCTCTCTGTTTGCCCATGCGATACTGTACGTTACGAGATTGATACTACCTATACCAGCCACTATTGGACGGTTACAGGGGGCGATATTGTTAGGGGGGGTAACGGTAACGACAACTATGTTGAAGTAGCCTGGAGCTGCGACGAGTCACGGGTGTGGAGCGGCACCGATAGCATTGCAACGGTTACCTTGCGTGTGGAAAACCCCCTGGGTTGTTCGGCCAGTTCAATGGTTACTGTTAATTTCGATCGCGATTGGGAATCAACACCCACCATTACATGCCCGCCACTAACCAGGCACCCGGCCGCGCTAAATGCTTGTGCGTATACCTACCCGAACCTTCCGGTGCCCACTCTCGACCCGGGTTCTGAAGATTGCCGCATTTTCTCCTTGCTCAACGATAAGAACAACACATCGAATGCCAGGGGGCTTTATCCTATTGGTGAAACCCTTGTTACCTGGACAGTTACCGACTATGTCGGCAATACAAGCACTTGCGTTCAGAGGGTTATTGTCGACGATGAAGAATCGCCTACCTTGGTTGGCAACTCGCCTTACGATATTGACGATCTCACTACGTCGCCAACCTCGTGCGATACCCTGTTCTCGGCAAGTACCCATGATATTTCGGCCCGCGATAATTGCGATAACACAGGAACTTATCTTACTTATACAACAATTATCGATTATGGTGACGACGGGGCTGATATGGACACTCTTCATAACACTCGCTCTATAAACGGTATTCGTTTTGCTGAGGGGATTACCCGCGTAACCTATATTGTTGCCGATACATCGTATTTCTACAATACAAAGGTGAACAAGCCCAACACCACTTCGGTGTCGTTTACGGTGAGGGTTAGCGATAAAACCCCGCCGGTGTTCAACACAGTTGACTATGCCGCCATCGACACGTTCTATACCAATACTTCGGTAGGCGAACGCTTTGTAACATACAGCGATTTAGTAAGTAACGGGTTTGTAGGTCCCGACCCTGCGGTTTACTGCACCGACAATTGTACCCTGGTAAACGATATTGATACCGTTTTTCAGCGCCGCAGCGATAACCTTACCTTGCAGCATAATTACCCCATAGGTACTACGGTAATCACATGGAGGGCAAGCGATAACGCCGGTAACTACAACGATACCCTGCAGTGGATAGTGGTATCAGACAACGAACCCCCCACCATTGAAACCTTGGCCGATACCGTGCTCACCGCTTGCCAACGGGTAGCTCCAGTGCTTCAAATCCCGATTACATCCGACAACTCCGACCAGCTCGATACCCTTTTCTTAAGTATTACCGGGCCAGCAGGTTACTCTTTTGCCGATACCATTACTGTTGATGGTTTCGACCCTAACGGGAACGGGTTTACAGACCCTATACCAGACCTTTCGCCCGAAAGCGACTACACCGTGACATGGAGGGTGGTTGACCATTATCGAAATAGTAATTCGAGTAGCCAAAATATACATGTAGAAGTTGAGCCTTGGATCAACCCCGACCCGCTTGTTGGGTATTCTACCAATAGCCTCGAATGCGGGGGAACCAATACCGGTCGTATCAGGATCGAAGACTATCATTACGAGTCTGGAGCTGAGGTTGAGTTCACGGTTGATGGTTGGTCAAATTATATTCAGTCAACGGTAACTCATCCTGCCAATCCGAACGAGTTTATCAACTTGCCGGGAGGCAACTACGGTTTGCAAATTAGGGTTAACGATTGCCCGTCGAATGTAGTAGCCGTTATCCTTACCGAACCGCGGAGCTACGATCTTGATGGTGTTGTAACGCACCCGTATTGCGAGGAAGGGCGCGATGGAGAAATTGCCCCAATTGTAACAGGGGGTGTAAACGGACAGTTTCTGCAAACCGGATCGGCCCACACTGTTGCACATTATAATAACATTGATGCTACCCTCGATTTTACCAGTGCAGGGATGTTGGAAGCTTGGGTTTACCTTACCGATGCCAACACCAGTGCCATGATTGTTTCAAAGGGAGGATCTTACGGCCTTGGCTTGAACGGGGGTAGTTTTGCACTTTATAATAATGGAACGGTAGTTGCCACGGCCAGCATGGTTCCCGAGTTGCAACGCTGGTATCATGTTGCCGGTTCTTGGAATGGTTCCGGCTGTCAGGTATACGTTGGAGGCTCTGAGTCAGGGAGTGGAAGCGGTTTCACGGCAGGAACTTCAGCCAGTGGGCTTAGCATTGGTCAAGGGTTTAATGGAATTATCAGGGAATTAAGGATATGGAGTAACGATTGGACCACAGTTACTGGTTTGGGGTATACCGCATCAGAAAAGCTTATTGGTAATGAGAATTATCTTGAAGGGTACTGGCCATTGGATAACATTATCGGTGGTGTTTCGCCCAACCGTACCAATGGGGGTAACGAAGCCACTGTTGCATCCGGTTCATGGCAGCCCACACCAGCAACCCCTCAGCCGGGTACCTATAGTTGGGTAGGTACCGAGTTATTGACAGGAGCCAGCTATACCAACGACTCAATTTTTATACATGGCTTAGCGGCAGGTACCTACACACTTACCTTTTTCGATATTTATGGTTGTCCCAACGTGGTGGGCGGCGAAATAAAGACATACTATCTGGAGGCTACCGATAATATTCCGCCAATTATAAGCACCCCAACAGATGTTCCCCTCTTGTTGGCCGACAACAGTTGCGAACATATCATTGACCCTCTTGAAGCCGATTATTTGTTACCTGTTATAACTAGCAACGACGGCTATGATTGTGGGTATACCTTAACATGGGAGGTTTGGTGGCAAGAGGGGAATGTTACTCAGTCATACGCCTCGTTAGTTGGTGCTACCTTGGGTATTGGGCTCAATACCATTAGGGTTACAGCAATTCAGAATAGCCAGTCGCGCGTTTTTGAATACGATGTTGAAGTTGTAGACCAAACTGCGCCAACACCCGATGCAGATTATGACGATGCAGTATACTTGCAAAGCGATGGAACAATGATTGTAGATGCTGAAGACTTTAACGGGCTTAGCGACGATAACTGTACCGACCCGTTGATGCTTACCTTTGAGGCATCGCGCGATGGTGGCACAACATTTAGCAGCACGGTTACATTCTCTTGCGCCGATGTTGGCCCTGGTAATAAAGTGGATATTGTGCTCCGTGCTTTCGACTCGGAGGGGAACAATGCAGACAGTGACCCAATTACAGTGGAAGTGAGAGATACGATAAGCCCCTATTTTATAGCTCCGCCACTCGACCTTGAACCCGAATGTGCCGATGAGGAAGATGGTGGCATTGGCTTACGCGACGGTATTACAGGGATATACCTTGAAGATGGAACAGGGTATGCCGATAATTGTGGTATAAGCGAAATATATTATCGTATCGACAATGTAGATAGGCCAGGAACGCCATACAGCCACCCTGCCGGAGTTTGGAAACCAATAAACGGGGATTGGACTCAACTTGAAAACGAACGTTTTTATCAGGGCACAACTCAAGTGTGGTTTTATCTTGTCGATAATTCAGGGAATGGAAGCCCGGCGCAGGCACAGATATTATTCAATGTGAGGATACTTGATATGCCTAACCCCGCGGGAATTGGAAGTGAGTAGTAGATGGAAAGGAGAAAGATGATTATGATGAAAATTGAAAATATGATTAAGATAACAAGCCTATTGAAAGGGATAACATTCTTTCTTGGCATGTTTTTTCTTAGTATAGCCGCCCAAGCCCAAACACAAATTGGGGGGGCAAGTTTGCCGTTAAAATATTCTATTCACCGGTATACTGTAACTATGGGCTCGGCATTAAACTCGTTTACCTGGGCGATATACGATGACGGGGCAACCCGCGAAACAATCGATAATGGGACTTCTGTTGCCTACAGTAATACTACAGCTTACCGCATTGACGAAGCCCCATCGCAAACCGCAGGTGTTGCCAGCATATCTATCGATTTTACAGGGTCGCTTTCAATAGGGGTTGCGTATACCTTGGTGTATATGGAAAAAAGCTCCGATGATTGTTATACGTATGAATTCTTTCCTTTTGTGATTCAAGACCCTCTCGATGTTGACCTCGATCCGAATGGCCTGATAAGCGACCATTCCTGTCCTGATAGTAATTTGGTGTATTTGGAAGGCAGTGGAGCATTGGATATTCCGGCAACCTATACATCGGTTGATTACCAAGTTGTTATTACCGATCCCGATGGTGTAAGTGATGTATATACGCCTCAGCCTGAAACTGCAACCAACATTCACTGGAGTTTTAACTTTCAGGTTACAGTTACCGGAGTAAGCGGTACAAGTGCCCAAATCACTGAAATAAATCACGGGGCAACCAACCTAATTGTCAATAATTCGGTTTATATTAGCCCTTCGCCTGTTGTGGTCAGTAACTTGGTTACCAATTATACTGTGCGTGTTACATACCGCGATGTTCCGGGAATTCAGCAGCAAATAGAATTCAGGTTAACCCAGATTGAAGGGTCTTATCAGGAAGACGATGTAGATGTGATGATTCCGATGGCAGGTGAAAATGAAATGGTACATTATATTGACCGTATGCCGGGGCCAAGTTATATTGCGGCCCTCGATTAACTAAAAGCAGAGAGAATATAAATATGCAACGATTGCGAAATATGGCTAAATCAATTCTTTTATTGGGAGTGTTACTGCTCCTGATAGGGGGTAATATTGCCTTTTCGCAAAACACAGGGGCTGGCCCATATATCGATTCATGGCATACCTACCGTGTTGTTATGGGCAACGCAAGCAATTACTATGAATGGGATCTCACACAGGTTTCTACTACCGATACTACCCATTTGGTTACTAAAACCGGAGGAGAACTGCAGACTTGGGTTGATAATTCAATTACTTCTTCTAACAACGATATTAGCGTGTTCTTTGGCAATGCAAATTTTTCGGCCGGAGAGCAATGGGAATTATTGTACCGTGAATATTCATCGGGTGGAACGTGTATTGCTGCCCGTAAGTTTACCATTTCCCTCACCGAAAATAATTTCTATCTTACCTTGGCAGTAAACGATACCCTTTGCAAGACACAATCGGGGCAACTTTTTTCGTGGGAAAATGTAGATGACGAGGTGTTTACTGCTACTTTAGTCTATCGCGTTACCTTGCATAAAGAAGCAGGTCATACCCTTAGTTCATGGTCTTTCGGCGCTGATATCGACCTTAACCCTGCAAACCACAACTATGTAAATTATAGCGTTTCGGTTGTGCCGGTAACTGAAGGTACCGCTGTGCTAACCGATACCCCAACCACACTCGATGGAGAATTTTCGGTGGCCGTGAGCGCGCTTACTACACCAACTCTTACCGAAGTTGCTGTTGATGTGCGTGTCGATTTGTCGGGACGCTTGCAGGATGGCATAGCTGCAACGCTTAACCTGTTGAACGGGATAGCTGTTTCTGGGAGTGTGGGTACTGTTATTACATACGATAACCTATCCCGACCTACTGCAGCAGCTCCCGATAATGTTTCCGATGCTGCCTTGCGCGACAGGTTACAGGTTATTGTGTTAGACCCTATCCCGGCGACTCAAAACATTCTTCCGGGTGCAGGGGAAACTGCCACTTCGGCATCAAATCCGTTGCAGTATTCAACGCACAGGTATGTGGTTACTATGGGCGATAAGGCGAATAACTATACCAATACCGGAACGGGCTGGTATATTGAAGAAGCCGACGGAGATCCTGTGGCTAATAATGCTGCAAATTATGTGTTGGATCATTATGGGAGTTCGCCAACAAACGACACCATATCAATACGGTATAACATGGCTCCCGGAGAATATGTTATTTATTTTGCCGAGGTAGGCGATAACGGCTGTTCAACCATTCGTTCGTTCCCAATAAGCCTTGGCGATCCTTTCGATGCCGATATCCTTACTGTTGCCGATCAGTGTTCCGGTGCCAACGGGGTTATTTTTCAGAACCTGCAAGATTCAACAACCACGATAGAGTATACGGTAGCTTTAGATATGACTTATACTATGGACTGGGAGTTTGGTATTGACGTTACAAGTAGTACTCCCGGATTTTCTAATCCCGATTTGGATGTAAGCAGTATTTCGATATTGGGTACATATGCAGTATATACTTCGGCTACAACCACCTCGGGTACTGTGGCCGTAACCAACAGTACAGGTACTGTTAATAGCGTAACGGTTAGGGTTGTATATCATGGGTTGTATGAAAATGCACATACAATAACCCTTACCTTGCCCGATGGAACGATACATGGTTCATTTGGTGAAACCGATAGAGACGATGGAACAACTCTTGACGGTGGGGGTACAGAAGGTGATATTAATCAGGCTCGACATATAATACATGCTATGCCACAGGCAGGCACCCTGGCGGGGATTGATTAAATGTGCGAGAAAAATAGTAAGTGAATAGCTAAGAATAAAAAAAGAGAAAGAAAATAAAAAAGTAACAATGACGGCGGACCACAACCATATCGATTATCAGCAATTAATTTCCGTAATTGGTGAGAAGATGGCAAAGGCACAAAAGAGTATTTTGGCAGCCGTAAACACACAAATGCTTATTACTTACTGGGAAATAGGCATGTATATTGTTGATTTTGAGCAAGGAGGAAAGGATAAGGCCAGTTACGGGAAAGCGCTGTTAGAAAGGTTGTCAAAAGATCTGTCGTTGAGGTATGGAAGAGGTTTTAGCCGAAGTAATTTGAATTACATGCGGCTTTTATATGTTAAATATCCAATTTGTGAGACACTGTCACACAAATTGACTTGGTCGCATTATTGTGAATTACTAAAAGTTGAGGATGATCTGGCAAGAGAATTTTATGAAAAACAGACGATAATAGAAAACTGGGGCATTAGAGAATTACGGAGACAGAAAAAAACAGGACTTTTTCACCGTCTTGCGATTGGAAAAGATAAAAAAGACATATTGGAATTGGCTCAGAGGGGACAAATTGTTGAATCAGAAGAAGATTTGCTAAAGAATCCTCATGTATTTGAATTCATGAATTTTCCCGAGAATTACCAATATACAGAAACCGACATAGAAAAGGCTGTAATCAATAATTTGCAAAGTTTTCTGCTTGAAATGGGAAAAGGGTTTGCATTTATTGGGCGTCAACAGCGTATTACGCTTAACAACCGTCATTACTTTGTCGATTTGGTATTTTACCATGTAAAATTAAAGTCTTATATATTAATTGATTTGAAAATTGGAGAGGTTGAGTACGAACATATTGGACAAATGAAATTGTACCTTGGTTACTACTCAAAAGAAATTAACGATGATTCAGACAACGATCCTATTGGGATTATTTTGTCGGAAGAAAAAGATGAAATAATGGTTGAATACGCGATGTTGAATGATACATCAAAATTGATTGTTTCAAAATATCAATTATATCTACCAGATACAAACCAATTAAAACGTAAAGTTCAAGAGATTATTGAAAAGGATTAAACATCATTTATTTGTCATTAAGTAAGGGTTATAATTAATAAATAACAAGTGTATAGGGTACAACACATAGCGAAAATCTGGCAGAGGCTTCTTCCTTCCCTTGGGGGAGGGTTAGGGTGGGGCTTGATGCTCATCCTGCTACTGGCTGGTGGACGCTATGCCAATGCCCAGAACACCTCGTCGCAACCCTATATTGGCTCAACACACTTATACGGTGTTCCTATGGGGGATTATAATAATGATGTAACCTGGGAAATTTCAAACCCAACTTACAGCGGCGGAGACACCATTGACATAACATCTATTTCATGGGCTAATCCCTCAAAAGAAGATAACATGGATCCAACACGTGACTCTGCTTATATTGAGATCACCTTTGCGAATACATTATTCCCGCTCGCAACCGGAACATGGCGCTTGTTTTATTCTGAAAGGAATGGTAACAGTTGCGTCGCCCGTCGTTATGTGGATATTAATCCGGTGGATAACTCTTTTAATCTGGTGATGAATGGAGCAGAGACCGATTGTAACTCTTACAATGACACAATTTTTGATAATAGCGACGGCATAATTGCCAATATTATTGGTAATAGCGTTGTCCCCTTTACCGTGACCATGGAAAAAGGATCAGATTTCAGATTAACTAGTTGGTCGTTTGTAGCATCTGTTTCTATTTCCGGAACAGGCTATACACTGCCGGTTATTTTGCCATCGGTTGTAACGGCTCCAGGTCATGGTTCATTAACTTTTTCTGGAACAGGAGGGAGTAGTTTTACCGGAACAGTCTCTGGTATTTCAACTTCCGATGATTTCCTAAGCGATGCCATTACTTTTAATGTGATCGTGAATGGTTCTCCGGTTAACGATTTTATTGTGACATTAACCATAAACGGCAGGGCCTATTCCGGGAATAACTATACCGCGGTGACTATTGAAAACGATGACACAGATAACATTCAACAAAAAACGATATATGGAATACCCAACACATCTGTGATTGCGGTAACCCCGTAATCCGAATTGTTCGGGTAACCGAAGCGTTCTTTAAAAAAGTGAGATTCGAATTTTATCGGATCAAAAGAAAAAAATGAAAAAAGCGAATGGGTACTTTTTAACTTAAGTACTAAGTAACACAAGTACTCAGGAACAGAATAAAATAGAGAATTAATTAAAATAAAGTTTAATGTAAAATGTTTAGTCTTATGAAAAAACAATTATTTTCTTTGATGATGGCGTTCGCCCTTGTTCTGGGCTTGAGCGTTAGTGCTTTTGCACAGTTTGGAGTGGGTACTGTTGATGATCCTGTTACCCATGTTACTGGTTCTACTCATACTTATACTGTCACTACAGATGGTGGAGGTACTTATGCTTGGACTGTACGAAGGACAGACGATTCCGATCCTACCACAGACTATACCGTTGTTGGTGCTGCTAATTTGGCTTCATTTACCTTTACATGGAACGATGTTGCTGCCGGTGATTATTATGTTCAAGTAGTTGATGAAGGCGATGGTTGTACCACAACTCGTAGATTCTATGTAAGCGTATTCACATTCGATGTATTGGTTTATGCATCAGATGATGGAGGAACAATTTTAACTGATTTCAGCGGTTGTGGTGATAATAATAGCCAGGATCCTGAATATATTTTTGATAACGATCCTACAACAGATGAGAATGCTATACGAGCTAATGCCGCAAACGGTGCTTTAGGTGCTGTTCAGGGTACCGTAGGTTCTACACGTCATATTAGCTTTGAAGTGAAATTTGATGATGATATTGATACAGACCCTGTTTATGCTTCTGTTGGCTTTAATTATACTGTAACAGCGACTTACACTGGTGGAAGTGGTGATGCTACACCTGATCTTCAGTCTTTTAATTCTTCTGCAAGTGCTACTGGTTATTCATTTATTAATGGAACTGGTCCAATATTTACAGTTCCAATTATATGGGATGATCGTTGGGGTAGTGCAAATGACATTACATTTAATGTGGCAGCAGAGGATTTCACCTTATATCGTTTAGAAGGAGGGTCAAGTGCTTCTGGTCAGGTAATTTTGGGTGAAGAAAGACCCGAGAAAGAGGGTGCTCAGGGTGACAGAATTAACCCCGATGGACAAGATGCAAATACTTCAGAGGATGTTACTATAGAAGCAGCACCTGCTACTTCAGTAATATCAGCCGACTAATTTATTCTGAAGAAGATTTTTATCTTGAAGCATTCATAAGGCTACAAAATATTTCAGGAGCCCCGCAAGGGGCGGGGCTCCTTTTCCTTTCAAAAGGAACTTTGTAGCAATGTTCTTTGAAAAAATTAGTTTTATTGAATTAGCAATTGCTGGTGGATTCATGAATAGCCTACAGTTTCATGAATAGCCTACAGTTTCATGAATAGCCTACAGTTTCATGAATAGCCTACACATTTATGAATAGCCTACACATTTATGAATAGCCTACACATTTATGAATAGCCTACACATTTATGAATAGCCTACACCTTCAGGTGTAGGATTGAGATTGGATTAATGATTGAAAATTGGCTTTAGCCACACACAATTGCTAGTAAAGAGGGAGAAAATATTCAGCGTATCCCGGTCGGGCACAGTGCCTTGGCTAATAGTGAATGGAACTATGAATTTTGCTATGGCTTGTAGAATAAATGTACAAGCAAGTTCGCGCTTAGCGCAAATAATAAATAGTCAATCACATGTAAGGCTTAGGCAATGAAGAAGAATCGGGATAGAATCACAATGGAAGAGAACTATTCGATGGGGGAACGAATAGGGATACGCTGTTTTTTTTCTGACATGCCAAATTGGGCTAAAGCCCGGTGAGGGTTGCAATAATTTATCAATCATCCAGCTAAAGCTGGATGCAATTCATGGATGCAATTCATGGATGTTATTGATGAATGTTATTGATGAATGTTATTGATGAATGTAATTTATGAATGGCCTACACCTTCATGAATGGCCTATACATTTATGAATAGCCTATACATTTATGAATAGCCTACACCTTCATGAATAGCCTATACATTTATGAATAGCCTATACATTTATGAATAGCCTATACATTTATGAATAGCCTACACCTTCATGAATAGCCTACACCTTCATGAATAGCCTACACCTTCAGGTGTAGGATTGGGATATGAGAATGATTATAAGAATGATTGGCTTTAGCCAATATTAGAAATTGTAACAATGGCATACATTAAGGTATATATCCATTTTGTATGGAGTACAAAAGACCGGAAACCTTTTCTTTATTCACAAGAGATAAGGAAAAAGGTCTGGAAACATATTCGGGAAAATGCCTCAAGAAAAGGTATATTCATTGATTTTATAAATGGGTATGCTGAGCATTGCCACTGTTTGGTTTCGTTGGGTTACGATCAAACTATTGAAAAGGTTATGCAGTTGATTAAAGGAGAATCATCTTTTTGGATTAACAAGCAGCAACTTATTTCAGACAAGTTTGAATGGCAGGATGAATATTTTGCCGCGTCTGTTTCTGAATCGAAGATTGATGTAGTGAGAAACTATATTAAGAATCAGGAGGAACACCATCATATTCAATTGTTTCAGGAGGAATATGAGGAATTGATAGTAAAATTTGGGTTTCAGCGATTCCCGGATGGAAGAATTGGGCTAAAGCCCGGCGAGGATTACAATAATTTGTTGTCATCCGAGTCATGAATGGCCCACACATTTATGAATTGCACATTTATGAATTGCCTACATCTTCATGAATTGCCTACACCTTCATGAATTGCCTACACCTTCAGGTGTAGGATTAGGATTGGGATTGAAAATTGGCTTTAGCCAAGAATTATTTAGAATTAAAATTACATAATATGAAAAATTATTCGGACTATTTTTCATGCTTCAAAGGGTTCGCTTCAAAGGTAAGCAACCGCGTAGCAACAACTGCCTTGTTCATGGTGGCAGCAATTACCATGGGCTTTGCTCAAGAGTATGATGTTTCATTTATCGAGGGGTCAGTGCATAGTTTTAATGTAGAATACCATGAAGGGAATTCGTTTGTATGGGCAATGCACACGGCTACTTTTGCCGAAATGGATCCGTTGGCTTATACTTTTATAGAAGGCCAGTTTGAAACAAATGTAACAGTTAAATTTAACGATATGGGCAGAGGAGTTCGCGAGTTAGTTTACCTTGCTGTAACCGAATCGCGTCCCGAAGGTTGTTCTACTACTAGGGCGCTGCGTATTATGCTCGAACCCAACAATATGTATTTCGAGTTTGCCGAAGAAATCTCGACAGATTGTTTCAATCCTGCCGATCCTAACTATCAGGCATCGGTCAACATTGGCTTAGACTTCAACGACAAGATTTCGGGAACTCCCATCCCTGAGGAATATTTCCCGTTGCAGGTTAGCTACCAAATCAGGAACCTCACAGCAGGTACCGGTTTTGTAGATGGCAACGGCGGAAACCCACTCGTGGTGGCTTACAATGCCGATAACAACTATTCGTTGCTGATTACCGAAGCCGTAGGGCAACGCGACCAGTCAACCGATTACGAATTGGTGATTACCACCGTAACCGACAAATATCAAACGGTGATTACACCCAACCCGGGCGACAACCGTACCCAACGCCGCATCATTATCCACCTCCCGCAATCGGGTACCATGGATATGGCCTTGGCCTATTTGTCCGACATAGAGTACCAGGGCTCACGGTAAACGTGGTTTCCTGTACTGTTGGTGCACAGGCAGCTCAATTGTGCTGCACTGAAAGGGCATAGTGTAACTATACCCGTGCATAACAAGCGTTCTTATAAAAGCATCAGCGATGCTTACACTGGATTTTTATTGATGTTATGATAGCTCTTTGCTTATCGCGCTCATTTGAGTCCGAACAAATGATAACGTACAGCAAAAGCCTGACATGTAAGATAAAACAATGTTAACGCGAGCACACTGGCAACGCCTTTTTGGCAACGCCTGTGTTCTGCATAGCCTGTGGGGCAGGCCATGCAACAACATCTTGTGCAAACGAATTAAAGGAAAGGGAAAAGAATATGGTGAATTGGTTAAAAGAAGTGCTTCAGCGCTTGAGACGCATTATGTCGGTTCTGCCGGGCGAAAATTATTACCGGGTATTTCCAAGGATGCTTTCAGTTGAAGACAACGCCAAAAGGAAAAGAACAGAAACTTGGCGCGGTATTTCCGAAAAAGGGGAATAGCAAGCCGATAGTGAATTACTATAACTAACAATACGCTGAGAAACGGGGCAGTACCGCCATCAGCAAAAAGAATAGACACGATACAAAAGGCACAGCGATGCAAAAGGCAGGCGGCGCAATACCGTAGCCCGATGCAGGCAAAGGCATAAAACGATGATTAAACGCGCATATATATTGATAGCACTTATAATCGCGATGGTTATAAACGCCGCGGGACAAACCATTCCCGACGGGTATAACCCCTTTGTGCCTGCAAATCTCAACGACCCCATGAAGCTGCAACTGGCTCAAGTGGTCGAGAGTTCCTTCCATCGCTACCGTATCGAGGGCGACACTAGTTACACCGATCCGTCGACCTTTGTTTGGTATGTCGAAAATGGCGAGTTCGGCACCTATGACACCATTATCGATGTGTGGACTCCTCTACCTTCTGGTCCTTTTGGGCTAGGCGACACCATTTCGCTTACTGCCATACAGATTGACGGGGTGAATAATTGCTCCGAAATATGGGTACGCTGGGACTTCGACTCCGGAGGCAAAACCGGCTACGTGGCAGCGTATGAGAAGAGCATGCTTGGTTGTATCGAAGAAAACGAGATTACCGGGTACAAGCACGAGATTGTCGATGCTCCCGAAGTTTGGTTTACCCTTAACGGCATGGAGGTGTGTTCCAACGACTCTGTGCTGGTGAGCGTCACCATGAATGACGTGAACAGTTACTCGTATCCTTACCGCGTATCGTTGCGTTTTCCCGATAATGACGGCATTATGCGCGATTCGGTGCTGGTGCTCAACGATGGCGACTTAAGCGCGTTTATGACTTACAACATTTGGCTTCCTTCGGTGAGGGACATTAATGTGGCCGTAGATGAAGACTATTTAATTAATATTATTGGGCTGCGCGACCGTTACGGTTCGGTGGGTTTTGTGGCTCCTCATGGTGCCTCGGCCAATCAATATTCGTACATCGAGTTGATTGTTAACCACCTGCCACAGACCGAATACATGGCCATGGACGGCAAACCCGCTGTGATGCCATTGCCCGGACTCATGCCTGTGGTACTTCCCGACCCGGGGTGGGCGCTCGACAGCGTAGTGAATGGCTCGGTACATCGATATACGGTTCGGGGTGACCGATATTACGCTTCTCCATCTGATTTTGTTTGGACGGTTTATGGTGGAACCCTTTATCTCGACGAGGCAGCGACGCAGCTGGCCGGAGACGGAACTACTGTTACCCTCGACGGAACTGCAGGCAACGTTACCGAACTCTATGTTGCCTGGGATAAATTTACCACTGCCCGCGATACCGGTTACGTGTACGTTTATGAAATATCGGCCGATGGTTGTCAGAATGCCGACGATTACCCGGCCAAGTACAGAGGTATGCGCATTAAAGTGTCGGCTCCGCCCGATGTGCGCTTCCTGCTCGAGGAATCTATTGTTTGTTCGTATAACGACAGCGTGCGTGTAGTGGCAGAAATTGAAGGAATGCCGCCCTACGACTTGTATTACAGCATTAACGGCACGCCACATCATTGGTACATTACCGCAGCCGACTTGTCGGATCTCGACGGTGATGGCGAAGCCGATAACTTCTCTTTCTTCCATAGCGGTTTTACATCAATCATCACCGATGTAACGTATAATTATGAAATCGATTCTGTTTCGAGTGGCGGCGTAGCCGGTCATGTGATCGATTTCTCGTCACACTTGGTATATGCCCGCGCATTGCCTCCTGCTCCTGAAATTGATTCAACCTATTGGAGACAAATTACTGTAGGCCATGAATATATTTATGAACTCTATTATCCGGGCCTCGATCCGCAACAATGGTTCTGGGAAATTCGTGACGAAGCCACTAACCTGGCTCTCGATCATAGCAGTACAAGCAACTCCGATTTCCCGGTAATACTTAACAGTGCTCCGGGCTTCTACGACATCAGTGTGCATTATATCGATCAGTTTGGGTGTGTGAGCCCAAGCGATCAGGTACGGGTTGAATTGTTCGACATTCCTACCATTCAATTTGTCGATAACGATACCATAATCAACTGTTCGGCCACCACCTTGGTTCCCGACGAAATATTCCAGCTTGAGGTTCGCTATAGTGGAGCCCTTTCGTATGGCTACACTTACGAAATATATGATTATAACAACACGGTAGTTGGCGGAGGAGAAATAAACGACGAAACCAATTGGACCACAACGATTACTATTGAGAACAACTTTATCAACGACGCTCTGCCCGAAGAAATACGCCCATGGAGGGTAGTGATCAAGTCGGCTCATACCGTTGACAGCCGGGTGAACGTGAATATTCTTGACAGCGATATCGCGGGAGGCCGCGACGAAAAGGTTATCCTTATCTATCCTAAGCCATTGGTGCAGGACGATATCGACTTTGCCAACTAAACATTCGGGTCTATCCGGGTATTTTACCGGGTTGGGGCAATGTTTTTTTTGAAATGATGATTTGATTTAGTACAATTATAACCCCGTAGCGTTGAAAAACATCGAGCGGGATAAATTAGAAGAAAGAAAAACTGGTGAAACAGTACGTACAACATAGTATTTTGACCTTGGTCCTCGTTTTGGCGACGCTGCTTAGTGTTGCCCAAAGTGGAGAGAATGTGCGCTATGTAGAGTGTGGTTCGCGTCATGCCCTTTCAGTACCTGCCAACGACGATTATTCGTTCCGATGGTCGATGACTTGGGGAAATGCCAACCGCCCGGTTATTATTTCCGATACGACCAATGTTACCCGCGACATTCGCTTCGACCAGTGCAACACACATTACGATGTTACCGTTTACCCGGTATTGCACGAAGTAGGTTGCCTTGGCGAGCCGGTATATATGATTATTAATACCGTTGAAAACCTCTCGTTGCATGCTTTCGATGATGTATTTTTCACCAATGTAAATGTGCCGGTCGATTGCGACGTGACCCGTAACGATTTCGACGAACAGGGCTACCCGCTTATCTATATCGGTCAGCCGGTGTCGGAACCTAAGCACGGAACAGTCACCATGAACAGCAATGGCGTGTACACATACACCCCGAACACTGGTTTCGTGGGCATCGACACCTTCATGTACGAAGTGAGGAATGATCCGCCTTCGGGAAACCCAATGTACGACAATGCAATGGCTATAGTTGTGGTGGAAGACAAAAATACCGTGGCTAATCTCTATATCGAAAAAACCGGGCCGGAGAAAGCACTCTTTGGGGGACGCATAGAATACGAAATACTTATACGGAACAATGGTCCTGACACCGCCAGGAACGTAGTGTTGCGCGACTCTATTCCTTTTGGCTTGCTTAATCCTACCTATCTGTATAAGGGTCAACCCGAAATGCCTTGGCCAGGCTCCCTGGCTATTGGCGATATGAAGGTCAACGATACGGTTTTTGTTTCGTTGATAGCAACGGTAAGCCCCAATTCCCCGAAGGGAATCTGGAACCAGGCCATTACTTGGTCTGAGGTTGACGATCCCGACATTCAAGATAACGATTCAATATGGTATACCGAGATTGTTCCGTTGTTTGTTACCTTGCCCGGTCAGTTAATGGCTCCCGCTTGTAGGCCGATTATCCTTCCCAATGTTAGCGATGGGAACAGCCCGATTATAAGATATTTGTGGACTATGGCCGATGGGACTCCAGCCATTGGGCTTGACAACGATACCATTGCCACACCTACATTTACCCCCGATGAAACAACCGCAGGCAACAGTTGGAGTTATGTGTTACAGGTAACCGACAGCCTTGGAAACGTGGCCAGTGATACCTTAACCCTTATCGTGGCCGAATTGCCTGTAGCCCTGATAGAAGGGGGCGATACCCTGTTTCGTGACCGCGATGAACAGTTACTTATTGACGGGCGAAACAGTATTGGCGATGGCTTAGGGTTCCGTTGGAGCAGCCAGGGAGGAAATATACTAACATCGCCTACCGACAGCACAGTTACTGTTGATAATCAAGGTTTATATGCATTGAGGGTTGTCGATAGTCAGGGTTGCGAAGATACCGATTCGGTTTGGGTACTGTTGAGGTCGCACCCGCCGGTTGCCTTGCCCGATGATGTGTACATAGTGGCCGGTACCAATAAAGTATTGCCCAATAACGGGAGCGACTATATTGCACTAAACAACAATGCCCCGTCACAACGCGCCTATCTGGAATCGATTGACGACACTGTTTTCAATGTGCTGGAGAACGATTACGATCTGAACGGGTTCACATTATATATGTCTCAAATTCA